>Ga0163144_10012947_pt1 | contig 17452 bp, 21 predicted proteins | sample OliLak19BULKMAT1_FD_123175 | JGI IMG/M metagenome (GOLD analysis project Ga0163144, IMG submission 123175) | Freshwater microbial mat bacterial communities from Lake Vanda, McMurdo Dry Valleys, Antarctica - Oligotrophic Lake LV.19.BULKMAT1 | ecosystem: Environmental > Aquatic > Freshwater >...
CCCGCGGCGGCCCCTGTGGCCCCCGCGGCGCCCCTCCCCGCGGCGGCCCCTGTGGCGGCCCCTGTGGCGGCCCCTGCGGCGGCCCCTGTGGCCCCCGCGGCGCTCCGCTTTGATTTCGTCGTAGAAAAGCCGGTTGTGGGTGAGCAGTGCGCGAAATCTGGCGAACGGTGCACGCGCCTCGGTTTTTGGAAGCTTTCCAACGACGGTGCTGACAGCTTGATGTACGACCCCTTCGCGGGCGTGCAAACCGCGGGTTGCTTGAACCTCACGCGTAAAGATAACATTACGAAGAATAGGCCGGGAAACGGATTAGGCGAAGACAGTCCGAAAGACACGTGGATCAATACCTGCGAGTTCAATGCCGAATGTGCCTCGGCGAGGTGTGTGTGCAACGCGGACTTGAACGGCGATGGGAAAATGAATGACATTCCCCTCACTCGTACTTTCGTCGTCGAACTCAACACATTCGACGCGCTGGTCGAAACCGAAATCCGGCGCAATCCCATCACTGGTAGCTTGGAATTTGAGGAGGAACAGAAAAAGCTTAAGCGCAGCGATAAACCGGGTTCATGCGAGACGCCGGTTCATTACTTTTTGGATTCGTGGATAAAGGAGGAGAATGGATTAGATGAAGGTATGCGCAAAAAAAATTTAAAAGTACTTATTAGTGATGCTAGAAAAGCGATGAAAAATGTGGGCGGCGTCTGCTCCTTAAAGGTTGATTGCCGCATGGAGCCCTCGTGTTGCGGCGGAACGAACCTGAAAGACACCATGCAATGCACGGGCGGCAAATGCCAGCTTCCGAAGCCCAGCAAGCGCACGACGCAGCGAGCCGGCGGTTTTCCACTCCAACAGCAGCAGCAACCCCAGGGCGGCGGCGCTCCTCCGGGAGGTGGCGGCAATCGCGGCGGCGGTGCGGGTAATGGAGGAGGTAATAATAACGGTGGGGTAGGTGGTCGTACGGGCGGCACGGGCGGCACCAATGGCACGACCGGTGGATCGTCGCGGCGCTCCTCAGCATCGTCTGTGCGTTCATCCTCTGTTTCTTCCCGGTCCAGCTCGTCATCCAGCAAGAGCAAGACGTACGAGTGCCCGGTCGATTCGTGCAACACGAACAACGATTCCGTGCCCGGCGCCGACGGCGTGAAGTTCTGTGCCGATCAGGATGTGGAACTCGGCACCACCACACAATGCACGAGTCTGCAGTCGTTCCCGTGCTTGGAATGTCGCCCTAGGACCAGCTCTTCTTCGCGCAGCAGTTCTAGTTCGTCCCGCAACTTGTGCGGTAACAAAACGTTCGACGAAGGCGAGGAGTGCGGCGAACCCGGGCTCAGCTGCAGCTTTGGTGGTGCCTGCGATACTAAGTCGTGCCAGTGCACCCTCTGCGGTGATAGTAAAATAGAAGGCGACGAGCAGTGCGACGACGGCAACAACGTCGACGGCGATGGTTGCAGTCTGAAGTGCAAAGTAGAAACCTGCGGCGATAAAATCGTCCAGAAGCCGGGTGAACAGTGCGACAACGGATCGCTCTGTAATGCCAATGCGTCGCTCTCGTGCGTCCTCGACGCTGAGTGCCGCGTGTGCAAGGCCGTGAACGGCGGCGCCAAGCGCTGCGCAGGAAGTGGCTTTGGTAAGCTCTGCAACGCCGATGCCGATTGCGCCACGGAAACGCAGCTCACGTGCGAATATAAGGAAGACACTAAGTGCACGAACGACTGCAAAACGAACAGTTCTGAGTCGAGCAAAGCGTCGTCGAGTCGCAACTCCTCGTCCAAGAGTTCATCTGACCGCTCGTCACGAACGTCGTCCGTGCGCGTGTCGTCGGTGCGCCCATCGTCCGAGCGATTCACTTCGGCGAGGTCGTCCCGCAATTCGTCCGATCAGTCCACCGGCAATCCACTCTGCGGCAATAACAAGCTGGACGCGGGCGAGACCTGCGACGGATCCGGCGTCCGCTGTGACTTCGGAGCATCCTGCAAGGATTGCGTCTGCCAGCTCTGTGGCAACAGCATCCGCGAGGGCGAGGAATCCTGCGATGACGGCAATAACTTGAGCAACGACGGTTGCAGTGACAAGTGTCAGGTGGAGAAGTGCGGCGACAAAGTGACGCAGCAGGGGGAGCAGTGCGATAACGGCTCCATCTGCAGCCAGAACCCAAGCCTGCGCTGCGTGGTCGACGCTCAGTGCCGTATGTGCGGAGCCGTCGTTGGCGGTGCCAAGCGTTGTGGCGCGTGGGGTGGCGGCACACTCTGCAACGTTGATGTGGATTGTGCCAACGAGGCCTATACCTGCCAGTACGATCAATCCTCCAATACGTCCTGCGTGAATTGCATCCGATCGGGCAGTGCAGGGTCGTCTGCCTCGGGGAATCCGCTCTGTGGCAACGGCAAGGCCGATCCGGGCGAGGTGTGCGACGGCAACGCTCTTAAGTGCAGCTTCGGCGCCTCGTGCAACAACTGTGTGTGCCAGCTCTGCGGCAATAGCGTCCGTGAGGGCGACGAGTCGTGCGACGACGGTAACAACGCGAACAACGACGGCTGCAGCGCCATCTGCCAGGTGGAGAAGTGCGGCGACAAGATCATCCAACCTATCGAGCAGTGTGATAACGGATCGACCTGCACCCAGAACACCAGCCTGCAGTGCGTCACCGACGCTCAGTGCCGCACGTGTCTTGCTGTTACCGGCGGTGCCAAGCGCTGCGGCGGATCAACCACGGGTATTCTTTGCAACGTTGACGTGGACTGTGCCGCTCAGACCCAGCTCACCTGCGGGTACGACACGACCAACGCCCGCTGCAACGTGTCGTGCCTGTCGACGACTCCCACGGCGTCATCCCGTTCCTCCACCCCTACGACGCTTGGCTGCACCACCGACGCGCAGTGCGGCACCTGCCGCCGCTGTTCGAACAGCCAATGCGTGGATATTGCGAATTGCAACGGCACGACGTCGTCGCGTGCGTCGGTGCCTGCCACCCGCGCGTGCTTCAACAACTTCGACTGTGGTAACTGCGAACAGTGCAGCAGCAACCGCTGCGTCAGCATCCCGAACTGTAACGCCGGCACCAATGGCACGATTTCGACCATTTCCGGTGTGAACTTCACGGTATCCGGCACGACGGGCACCATCGGCGGCACTAACGGTGGAACGACGCCCAGCATCTGCGGCGACGGCGTCCGTGATCGAGGCGAAATCTGCGATGACGGCAACCAGATCGACAACGACGAGTGCACGAACAACTGCCGCCGCCCGCCCGAATCCGAGTGCACTTCCGCTGCCCAATGTGAAAGCCGTATCTGCCGCACGGGACGCTGCGCCCCCTGCGCCATCAACGAAGAGTGCCCCGCGGACCACCGCTGCGTCGCGGGCAACTGCATCATCGCACCGCCATTCTGTGGCAACGGCCAGCTTGAGCCGGGTGAACAGTGCGACGATGGCAACATTAACGACCGCGACGTCTGCAGTAACGACTGTTTGCTCGGTACGAGCCAGCGCTGTTCGTATGACTTCCAGTGCGACACCGGCCGCTGCGTGAACGGCGTGTGTAGCCGCTGCGCCAGCGACGACCAGTGCCCGAACGACCTTGTGTGCGTCGACGGCGAGTGTCTCAAGGTCCGCGATGTCGCGTTCACGCCAAACTTCTGCGGCAACGCCATCCTGGAGCCGGACGAAGCGTGCGACCTTGGCACCGAGAACTCCGACAAGCCGAACGCGGCCTGCCGCCCCGATTGTTCACGCGGGCGCTGCGGCGACAGTGTTCTCGACCGTCCGCTTGAGGTCTGCGACGACGGCAACACGACTCCCGGCGACGGCTGCAACAGCTTATGCCAAGTGGAACCCGGCGGCATGCCTGGCGTCATCAGGCCTGACCAATTGGCACAGATTCCGTTCCAGCCGGGCGGCGGCGCGCAGAGCGGTGGCGGTACCCAGCAGCAGGGCGGAGGGGGAGCGGTCGGCGGCGATATCATCCGTCCGCGTCCGCCCACGGGCGGCCAGGTGAGCGGCGATTCCGGCCCGGCCACGGTGGCTGTTATGGCCGCGGGTGCTGCAGCGGGTACGGCATGGGTGAGAAGGAGGTTTGGGAAGAGAAAATAAAAGAGCGTATGCGTTTAGTGCGCTGCCGCGGACGGGTTTGACTTGCACGCGCATAGTTACCGTTCGGTTATTTTGAAAAGTTTTTTCGTCGGGGTGGTGGTGGTTTTTGGTTACTTTTTGGTGGTGCAAAAAGTGACAAACAATCCTCTGCAACGCAGTTTAAAGACCCAATGCTTCCGCCTCCTTCTTCATCGCCTCGAGCACGATGCCGACCATCTCCGCGAGGGGGATGCTAAGCAGCGTTTCGCACTGCTTGATCTGCTCGCGGTCGACCTGGGCAGCGAAGCCTTTGTCTTTCAGTTTCTTCGTGACGCTCGACACTTCGACGTCGCCGATCTTCTTGCTTGGGCGCACGTAGGTCACGGCGATGATGAAGCCTGTGAGTTCGTCCACGCAGTAGAGTGCTTTGCGTAGCGACGAATTCAGGGGGTACTTTTCGCCGTAGAGCGACTGGTAGTGCGCGCGGATGTCGCTGAGGAGTTCCTCCGGTGCGGCGATCGTCTTCAGCATCTCCTCGAGCGTGGAACCGCAGTGCTTCTCCCAGTCTTTGCCCAGGTTATCCCAGTCCAAGTCGTGGAGCATGCCCGCGACTTTCCACGTGGCGGGGTCGCCGCCGAAGCGGGGGGCCAGCGCTTCCATGGCCGCGCCGGTCGCGATGAGGTGCGCCTTCGTTTGTACGGCGTGCGTCTCAAGCAAATGGCTCGCTCCTGCTAAGAGGTGGCCGTACTTCGAGTGCTCGGGGAGAAGATGCGACGAGAGAGTAGAGGGTAAAGAGGAGAGAGGAGATTTCTCTATGGATGGTTTTGCGTCGCTACTCTCTACCTTCTTCTCTCTACCCTCTTTCGACGGTTTCATGATCGGAAACAGCACCACATCTCTCAAGTTCTCCTGGTTCGTGAGCAGCGCTAAGATGCGGTCGACGCCCATGCCCCAACCGCTGCATGGCGGGCAGCCATACTCGAGCGCTTCGATGAACGCGTCATCTGTGCCGTGCGCTTCGGCATCGCCTCCTTTTTTGGCTGATTCTTGCGCCGAAAATCGTTCCGCTTGGTCCACTGGATCCACGAGTTCACTGTAGGCGTTTACGATCTCCCATCCGCTGACAACGAGCTGGAAGCGGTCGGTCACGTCCGGATCATCATCGTTTTTACGAGCGAGCGGCGAGAGGTCGATCGGGTGGCTCGTCACGAACGTCGGTTCGACGATCGAGGGGCGCGATACCTTCTTGTAGAGCTGGTCGATGAGGGTCCCGCGGCCGAGCTTCGAGACGTCGAGGTCGAGCGTGATGCCTTTCTCTTTCATCGCTGCGCGCAGGTCGTCGGCTGTCGCATGGTCTGCGTAGTCGATGCCGCAGTCTTTCGTGATGAGTTCGCGCAGCGTGAAGGTCGGCCACTTCTTCCCGAAGTCCACCTCGTGCAATTTTCCCTCCCGATCGGGGATCGACACGACCGTCGTGCCCATCGTCTTCGTGAGCAACGCCTTCATCATTTCTTCGGTAAACCGCATATTCATGCGAAAATCCCAGTACGCGGCATAGTGCTCGCACATCGTGAATTCTTGGAGGTGGCTGGGGTCCATGCCCTCGTTGCGGAACACCGGACCGATGCTGAACGTGCGGTCAAAGCCGCCAACCAGGCATTCCTTCTGGTGTGTCTCGAGCGCGATGCGCAGGTAGACGTCGAGATCGAGCGCGTCGTGGTGCGTCGTGAACGGTGTCGCAAGCGCGCCCGATGCCGAGTTCACGAGGACGGGCAGATCGACTTCCACGAAGCCGTTCTCCCAGTAGAACTCGCGCATCGCGCGTATGAACGCTGAGCGCAGAAGGAAGCGGTCCATCGAGCTGCGGTTACTCATCGTATCGAGGTAGCGGTGGCGGTAGATCGTCTCGCGGTCCGAGACGCCATGCCATTTCTCTGGCGGTTGGCGGAGCGCCTTCGTGAGCATCGTCCACGTCTTCACCGCGACGGTTGGTTCGCCTTTCTTCGTTTCGAAACGCTCACCTTCGACGCCGATGAAATCGCCGAGGTCGATGGCGTCGAGGAATTCCGTATAGGATGCTTCGCCGACGGTTTCCACCTGGAGTGCGATTTGCACGCGGCCCGATTGGTCCTGCAGCGTGGCAAATGTCATTTTGCCCATGTCGCGCAGAAGTACCACGCGTCCGGCGATCTTTACTGCTGTTCCCTCGGGTTCCTTGCGCGCGCCCTCGAGGGAGTGCGAACGGTCGAACGACGCGGCGTAGGGGTTCTTGCCGTTCGCGCGGAGAGTGTGGGCTTTTTGAAAGCGAATGTCGTCCATCGGGGCGCAGGATACCGTATCGAAGTTCGAAGGGGTAGGATGCAGCCATGCGCATCACCACCTCGTCTCTCATCGTCGCACTTCTTCTTTCTGTCGCCGCGGTTCCAACCGCCGATGCGTGGATCGGATCGTCGCTCAAGGCATCTGTCACGAAGTTCGATGTGCGTGCGAGTGCCAGGGCGAAACGCGCTGCTGCGAAGAAAGTCCGCCCGGCTTCGGTCGAATTGCCGGCAGCCGCCAAGGGAGGGCTTTTATGGGGAAGTGCGGAAGCCACGACGACGATCGTCATGTTCACAGATATCGAGTGCCCGTTCTGCCAGCGATTCCATCAAAAAACGTTTCGCACGCTGCAGAAGGACTACATTGATACGAACCAGGTTCGCTTCGTCGTTCGGCATTTCCCGCTGTCGTTCCATCGCAATGCCTTGAACGCAGCGAAGGCGGTTGTGTGTGCCCGCTCCCAGGGCGATGCTGTATCTCGCCCCTTCTATGAGAGGCTTGTCGCCCAGCAGAACCTAGAGCTCGATGCGATCTTGGGCCATGCCGAAGCGCACGAGCTGGATGTCGACGCCCTCACGACGTGCATGGCCGCCGAGAGCACGCAGAAAACAATCGACACCGATATCGCGGCAGGCACGGCGGCGAAGGTCTCTGGCACGCCATCCTTCCTTATTATCGGACCGACCGGCGTACAGAAGCAGATTTCGGGCGCATACCCCATCGATACATTCCGCGAAGCGATTGGGGCGGTGCAACCAACGAAGTGACCCTCGACTCTTCATGAAGGAAGAAGGGGATTGAGCAAAGAACCTGACCAGTCCTGTTGACAGCCGCTTGCGGCATCCTTAGGATCCCCGCACTCCATAGCAAGGACGCCCCTTCGGGCCTCTTGTGTTCGAGTCCGCCGTCCCGCTCCATTCGGAGCGGATACCAAGCGGACCAGAGGAACCTCCAAGCTCTTATGATCGGTGTTATCGCTCGCAAAGTCGGCATGTCTCGCGTCTTCCGTGAAACGGGAGAGGCTGTCGCGGTCACGTACCTCGAAGTCTTGCCGAACACGGTCGTTCGCACGAAGACGAAGGAGAAGGACGGCTACGACGCCGTGGTTCTCGGTATCGAACCGAAGAACTGGAAGACCGGTAACGGCAAGGCTCTCACGCGCTACAAGGTCCAAAAGGAGTGGCAGGTCGAATCCCTCGACGGATTCGCCCCCGGCACGCAGCTCACGGTCGAGTTGCTCCCGGTTGATGCCATGGTGTCGGTTACAGCGATTTCCAAGGGTAAGGGTTTCCAGGGTGTCATGAAGCGCTTCCACTTCGGAGGCGGTCCGGCTTCTCACGGTTCCCACTTCAAGCGCGAGCCGGGTTCCATTGGTATGCGCACCGATCCTGGTCGCATCTTCCGCGGACGCGCGATGGCCGGCCACATGGGTCTGGAGCAGGTCACGGTGAAGCGCCGCGCAGTCGTTGTCTCCGATCGTACAAAGAACCTCGTCGGCATTTCCGGCCCGGTCCCGGGTCCAAACGGCGCGGCGGTGTTTTTGACGCTTGAATCCGCTCCCGACGCCAAATAACGCATTCACCCATGAATATCGACGTCTACTCCGCCACCGGCACCAAGGGAAAGCAGCTCACGCTGCCGGACTCGCTGTTTGGTCAGGACGTGAACTACGGCCTTATGCACCAGGCAGTCGTCCGCCAGCAGAGCGGCCGCCGCCAGAGCCCGGCCCACGTGCTCACGCGCTCGGAAGTCAGCGGTTCCACGAAGAAGCTCTTCGAACAGAAGCACACCGGCCGCGCTCGCCGTGGCGACATTCGCTCACCGTCCCTCCGCGGCGGTAGCAAGGCATTCGGTCCCCGCAACGTGAAGAACTACGAGAAGGACATGCCGAAGAAGATGCGCCAAGCCGCACTTCGCTCCTGCCTCAGCCTCCAAGCCGGCAAGGGGATCGTCACGGGTCTCGAAGCCTTCGGTGACGCGATCAAGACAAAGGCCCTCGTGCAGCTCCTCGGCAAGATGTCGATCGAGAACGTCCGCAACGTGCTGATTGTCTCGAAGGGCGTCAACAAGCCACTCGTGCTCTCGGCCCGCAACGTTCCGGGCGTCACGGTGGTTCCCGCGTCCTACCTCAACCCTGAAGCCGTCCTCCACGCCCGCCACTTAATCTTCCTCACGGACGCGATCGAGGAAGCCGATGCGATCTTCGGCAAGAAGCACGTAACGGCCAATACAGGAAAGACCGCGGAGCATGGTGGCCTCAAGTCCGAAGGCCCGAAGAAGAAGGAAAAGACGGAGAAGAAAGCCACGAAGGCCGTCAAGAAACCCGCAACCACCAAGAAAGCCGATTCCAAGAAATCCGCCTAACCTCTCATGGAACTCAACCGCATCATCATGGGCCAGATTATGACGGAGAAGGCGGAACGCCAGAAGGCGATCACCCGCACCTACACACTGAAGGTCGATCCCGCCTCGACGAAAGTCGACGTGGCCCGCGCCCTTGAAACATTCTTCGGAGTAAACGTGCAGGGCGTCCGTATGGTGTGGATTGGCCCCAAGACCCGCTCCCTCGGCGGCTCGCGCGTGCTCACGAAGCGCCACCGCGCAAAGCGCGCCATCGTCACACTGACCCCGAAGAGCAAAGCCCTCGATCTTACTACCTTCAAGGTTTCCTGACGCCCCATGCCTATTAAGAAGACGAAACCAACGACCCCGGGACGACGTCAGATGTCGATTGCTGACTTCTCGGACCTCACGAAGAAGCGCCCGGAAAAGGCGCTGACAAAGGGAAAGAAGCGCACCTCCGGTCGTGACGGCAAAGGCCAGGTGTCCGTCCGCCACCGCGGCGGTGGCCACAAGCGCCTCCTGCGCGACGTCGACTTCCGCCAGACCGATAAGTCCGGCATCCCCGGCACCGTTACCGCCCTTGAATACGACCCAGGCCGCAGTGCTCGCATCATCCTCGTTCGCTATGCGGACGGCGAGAAGTGTTACCACCTCGCGCCCCAGGGCCTCGTGGTCGGCGATAGCGTCGTCTCCGGCGAGCGCACGAAGGTGAAGGTCGGCAACCGCATGCAGATCCAGCACATCCCGGTCGGTTACAAAGTGTTCAACCTCGAGATGCAGGCAGGAAAAGGCGGTCAGATCGTCCGTTCCGCCGGCACAGCCGCGACGCTCGTGGGTCTCGACGGCGACTTCGCCATCATCGAGCTGCCGAGCGGCGAAATGCGCAAGATCCGCAAGGAGTGCTCCGCGACGATCGGCATCGTCTCCAACCCCGACCACAACCTTATTAACATCGGCAAGGCTGGCCGCATCCGCTGGATGGGCCGCCGCCCGCAGGTACTTGGTACCGCGATGAACGCGGTGGACCACCCGCACGGTGGTGGTGAAGGCCACACGTCGATCGGTCTCAAGGGACCGAAGACCCCGTGGGGTAAGAAGGCCCTTGGTGTCAAAACCCGCAAAGCTAAGAAGAAGTCCTCGGGACTCATCATCCGCCGCCGTACCAAGAAGAGTAAGAAGAAGTAATATGACGCACCTCCTCAACCCCATAGGCCACACCCTCCAAGCGAATAGCGATAAGCGAGTAGCGAGTAGCACGAACATGCATCGCACCTCGTACAATGCTACCCGCTACCTGCTACCCGCTACCTGCTAATCCTATGTCACGCTCTCTCAAGAAAGGCCCAAACATCGATCCGAAGCTTCTCAAAAAAGTGGAGAAGATGATCGCTGCGAACGAGAAGAAGATCGTGAAAACCTGGGCTCGCGACTGCGATATCCCGCCGGAGTTCGTCGGATTCACCTTCGCGGTCCACAACGGCAAGGAATTCCTGCCGGTGTACGTTACGGAACAGATGGTCGGCCACAAACTCGGTGAATTCTCCTGGACCACGAAGTTCAAGGCCCACGGCGGCAAGGCCGCTGCAGCCGAATCCAAGCCGGCGCTTCCCCCCGGCATCTCCGCTCCGTCCGCTCCCGCCAAGTAACCCCTCGACGAGCTCGGAGTGACACCCACTCGACTGACAATTCTCTCTCCCACCCATGAAAGCCTACCTCTTCTCGGCCCGCATCGCCCCCAAGAAAGCGAACCTCATCGCTACGTTGGTTCGTGGTATGACGGTAGAGGAAGCGCTGACGCAGCTGGAGAAGACGAACAAGAAGGGAGCGCGCTTCATCGAGAAGCTCATCGCCTCCGCCGCCGCCAACGCTGTCCACAACGACAAGCAGGTCCGGTCGCAGCTCCGCATCGACTCGATCATCGTGAACCAGGGCATGGGCCTCCGTCGCGGCGTGCCGATGGCGCGCGGCCGCATCCGCCCTATGCGCAAGTTCATGTCGCACATTGAAGTAACGCTCGGACTCCTCACGGACACCGAGAAGAAGAAAGTGAAATTGGGTTCCAAAGCTTCCCACGGCGCCAAGTCTCAGGTACAAGAGTCCGGCTCCGCTCCGAAGAAGTCTGCCTCCGCCAAGCCTGCGGCCAAAACTACGAAGAAGACTTCCTCCTCCCCTTCCTCCAAGTAACCCATGGGTCAGAAAGTAAACCCCAACGGCTTCCGAGTAGGAATCTTCCGCCCGTGGCCCTCCACGTGGTTCGCTGAAGGCAAGGAGTTCCGCGATAACCTTCTCCAGGACGTCCTGGTGAAGCGCTATATCAAAGGCAAGTTGAAAGAAGCGGGCATCAGCGAAATCCTTATCGAGCGCAGTAAGAAGATCCTCGTCACCATCAAGACCAGTAAGCCGGGCATCATCATCGGCAAGCAGGGCGCTGCCATCGAAGACATGCGCAAAGACCTCGATAAGCGCTTCGGCGGTTCGTTCCAGGTCGAGATTCAGGAAGTCCGCAACCCGGACGCCGACGCCGCGGTCATTGCGGAGAACATCCAGATGCAGATCGAGCGCCGCATGCCCTACCGCCGCGCCGCCAAGCAGGCGATCGAGAAGGCGATGGCCTCCGGGGCCCTCGGTGTGAAGATCTCCCTGGCAGGACGCCTCAACGGCGCCGAAATCGCCCGCTCCGACACCTTCAAAGAAGGAAACATCCCCTTGCAGACCCTCCGCGCCGACATCCAGTTCGCGCGCCGCCACGCTCTCACGAAGTTCGGTACGATCGGCGTCCAGGTGCATGTCTTCAAGGGAATGATCTTCAAGAACACGCAGCAGATGCAGTCGAACGCCCTCCTCGCTCCCCAAAAGTAATTTTATCCGCCATAGCCCCACGGGGCGAAGGCGGACACACTCCTACCTCCCATGTTAGAACCCAAGAAACTCATCTACCGGAAGCCGCACCGCCAGCGCGGAGCGTTCCACGGCAATGCGCAGAAGGGAGCGACGTTGGCCTTCGGGTCGATCGGCCTTAAGTGCATCGAAGGTGGTGAGATCACGGCCCGCCAGATCGAAGCGGCCCGCAAAGCGATGACGCACTCCGTCCAGCGCGGCGGCAAGATCTGGATTCGCATCTTCCCGCATACGGCGGTGACGCGGAAGGCCGCCGAAGTGCCGATGGGCGCCGGTAAAGGTTCCCTCGAATATTTCTCAACCATTCTGAAGCGCGGCGCCATGATCTTCGAAATGGACGGCCTCTCGCACGACAAGGCGAAGGAAGCGCTCCGCCTCGCCGCCCATAAGTTGCCCCTCAAGACGAAGATCGTCACCCGCATCGAGTTCTCCACCGGCGATTCCGCCGCTACCGCCGCATAACCATGGCATCCATCCCGACCATCAAAGAGCTCCGCGCAATGCAGTCGAAAGACCTGCAGAGTGAAATCGCGGAACATTCCAGCGCTCTCGCGAAGATGCGCCTCGACGTCGGAGTCGGCGGCGAGAAGGACACCGCAAAGCTGCGCCGCCTCCGCAAGGGGATCGCTCAGATGCACACGGTGCTCACGGAAAAAGAACGCGGAGAAGCCGGGTTGAAGAAGCAGAAGAAAACCTCTAGAGTCGCCGCCCCCAAGAAGTCATGACCACGAAAACCGGAACCATCACATCGGCCGGAAAGATGCAGGACACCGTCACGGTGATCGTGCACATGCAGGTGCGCCATCCGATCTACAAGAAGAGCTTCCGCCAGAGTAAGAAGTTCCTCGTCGATACGAAGGGTGTCGAAGACCTCGGCGTCGGTGATGAAGTGATCATCCAAGAGTGCCGCCCTCTCAGCAAAACGAAGCACTTCAAGATCAAAGAGGTCCTGAAGCGCGCCGCTCGCGTGAGCGAGATGGCCGAAATCGCCGATACGAAGAAGGCCAAAGAGGCCGCTAAAGAAGCTTCCGCCCCCGTCACATGATCCAGCAGCAGTCCTACCTCACAGTGGCAGATAACACAGGCGCCAAAGTGGCGATGTGCATCCGTGTACTCGGAGGCAGCAGCCGCCGCTACGCCCGCATCGGCGATGTCATTATCGTCACGGTAAAGGAAGCGTCCCCGCGCGGCACGGTGAAGAAGAAGAGCGTCGAGCACGCCGTTGTGGTCCGCATCCGCAACCTCACCCGCCGCAAGGACGGGTCCGGCATCCGATTCGACGACAACGCCTGTGTCATCATCAACAAGGGAGACATGCTCCCGAAAGGAACCCGCGTGTTCGGTCCCGTCGCCCGCGAACTGCGCGCGAAGGGGTACCAGAAGATCATCTCCCAGGCCCCCGACGTATTATGATCATTGCAGCATCCTGCCAGCGGCTTTGTACGGCCTCTTCTCCCTTTCTCCTCCTGTTGGGGAAAGGGGACAGGGGATTGGGGGAAGGGAAAATGATGACTTCGCCTCAGGGTACGATGCTACGTTCATGCACACCTTTGCATTTATGAAGATCCACACGGGCGATCTCGTCCTCATCATCAGCGGCAAGGACAAGGGCAAGCAGGGCACGGTCCTGCGCGTCCTCGCGTCGAAGAACCATCTCGTGATCGACGGTATCAACATGCGCACACGCCACATCAAGAAGACGGCCCAGGCCGCCGGCCAGCGCATTCAGTACGAAGCCAGTCTTGATGCCTCCAAGGTCATGATCATTGATCCCAAGTCGAAGAAGCCTACGCGCATCGGTTACATGATCGACGCAAAGACGGGCTCCAAGAAGCGCATCGCCAAGGCGAGCGGGGAAGTGATCACGAAGGCCAAGACCTCCGCCAAGAAGACGACCTCCTCTAAGAAGGATGCCTCGACAGGATCGGCAGTGGCTCCGGAGAAGAAGGAGGCTCCGAAAATGCCCGAAACAAAGCAAGCTTTCTGGAAGCGTTCCGCCACCGCAAAGGGCGATGATGGTTCCGTGAAAGAAGGCGGCAAAGACGGCGGCGCCGCAGCTCTTCCCTCCGCACACCGCTCCCAAGGCGGTTAATCAGCATACAAGCCCATGACATACGCAACCCTCCACCAGCGGCTCCGCGGTCCGATTGCCGACAAGCTCAAAAAAGAGCTCGGCATCACGAACATGCATGCCCTTCCGAAGCTCCAGAAAGTGATCGTGAACGTCGGTATCAACCGCACACTCATGGAAGGCAAGGAAATGCAGGCGTTCATCATCGAATCCCTCGAGCAGATCACGGGTCAGAAGCCGGTGCTCCGCGAATCGCGCAAAGCCATCTCCAACTTCAAGATCCGCAAGGGCCTCGTCGTCGGCGCCATGGTCACGCTGCGCGGCAAGAAGATGGAAGAGTTCGTCGACCGTTTGGTCAGCTACGTTCTCCCCCGCATCCGCGACTTCCGCGGACTCCCCACGAAGATGGACGGCCACGGCAACTACGCGCTCGGCCTCAAGGATCAGACGGTATTCCCGGAGATCCCCTCGCTCGATCTTGTGAAGTCGTTCGGTATGCAGATCCAGTTCTCCATCAAAGCGCAGAAGGAAGACCACGCTCGCGCCCTTCTGAAGGCTATCGGCATGCCGTTCCGTCTGAGCCGCAAAGAAGCCGAGGCGCTCGCTTGATTTTCCACCTCTCGACCCCCACACTCCCCCCACTTCGTTTTAGCCCCCATGGCACGCAAAGGACTCATCATCAGCTGGCAGGCAAAGATCGACAACGTTCGTAAGGCGAAAGCCGCGGGCAAGAAGCCAAAGCATGCCATCCGCGCGTACAACCGTTGCAGCCTCTGCTACCGCCGACACGGTTACATCCGATTCTTCGGAATCTGCCGCATCTGCTTCCGTGAGCTGGCCTCGAACGGCGAGATCCCCGGCGTCACCAAATCCTCCTGGTGATCTCGACTCCGCTCGATCTGACACTCTGAAACTATGTCACACATGAACGACCCCATCGGCGACTTCCTCACTCGTATGCGCAACGCGCAGCGGGCCCACCGCGACACCTGCGTCGCGCCGTTCTCGAAGCTGAAGCTGGCCTTGGCCGAGCTTTTGAAGCGCGAAGGCTACCTGCAGGATGTTCAGGTGATCGGTGAAGAACCCAAGACCTCGATCGAAGTCACGTTTGTCCCCGGCAAAGAAGCCGAGTTCGAGCGCATGAGCAAGCCGGGTCGCCGCCTCTATGCCGGCAACGAAGACCTGAGGCCTGTCCTTCGCGGATACGGCATCGCCATCCTCACTACCAGCCAAGGCCTTATGACCGACGTCGAAGCCCGCAAGCAGAAAGTGGGCGGCGAGGTTCTCTGTACCGTCTGGTAATTCGACTTCGCTCACTACACGTATTTTTCTTTCCACGATTCTCCTCACAATGTCCCGTATCGGTAACAAATCAGTGGCAATCCCGTCCGGCGTCACCCTCGAGGTGAAGAGCGGCACGGTGTACGTGAAGGGTCCCAAAGGGGAACTCAGCTACGCGCTGCTCCCGCAGGTGACCGTCACGATCGACGGCAGCGAGGTTGTTATCGCTCGCCAGAGCGAAACGAAAGAAATTCGCGCCCGCCACGGCCTCACGCGTGCCCTCATTCAGAACATGGTGCAGGGCGTCTCGGACGGATTCCAGAAGGAGCTCGAGATCATTGGCGTGGGTTACAAGGCAGCGTTGAAAGGCAAAGTTCTCCAGCTGCAGCTCGGCTACAGCCACCCGATCGATTACGAAATACCGGCCGATATCGAGATTGTGCAGGACGAGAAGAATAAGAATATCCTGCGCATCCGTGGCGCCGATAAGCAGATGGTCGGTCAGGTCGCTGCCCAGATCCGTGAACTTCGCCCGCCGGAACCGTATAAGGGCAAGGGTATTCGCTACTCCGATGAAGTGGTCCGCCGCAAGGTCGGTAAGGCCGCCGCCGCCAAGTCCGCCTAACGTTTATGCACAACAAGAAGATCAACTCTCGGCTCTCCCGCAAGCGGCGCATTCGCGCCCGCGTCACGGGCACGGCTCAGCGCCCGCGCCTCACGGTGCACCGCTCACTCACGCAGATCCGCGCCCAGATCGTGGACGATGCCTCGGGCAAGACGCTTGCGTTCGCCTCTTCAAAGGAAGCGAAGGCGAAGCACACGGTCGACGGCGCGAAGGCTGTTGGCACGCTCCTGGCATCCAAGGCCAAGGCGGCGGGTGTGAGCTCGGTTGTGTTCGACCGCAACGCCTACAAGTTCCACGGCCGCGTGAAGGCCCTCGCCGACGGCGCTCGCGAAGGCGGTCTCCAATTCTGAATAATGAATACAGAAGAAAGAATTATGGTACCATCTCTCCTCCTGAATCGCTCATACTTCCTCCTTCCTACTTCATAATTCATCCGTCATGGCTAAGTCATCCTCCCCCGACCGGCAAGGCCGCAGAGACCGCCGCGACCGCGAACCCAGTGAGTTCGCCGAAACGACCCTCTCCGTTGACCGCGTCACGCGCGTTGTGAAGGGTGGTCGCCGTATGCGTTTCCGCGCGATCGTCGTGATCGGCAACCGCAAGGGCAAGGTGGGACTCGGCACGGGTAAGGCGAACGAAGTGCAGGCCGCTGTCCAGAAGGCAACGAAGGCCGCCAAGCGCGCCATGATCAAGGTGCCGATCACCAAGGGCACGATCCCGCACGATATCGACGTGAAGTTTAAGGCGGCAAAGCTTCGCCTCATGCCTGCCTCTGAAGGTACGGGCATCATCGCCGGCGGTCCGCTTCGCGTCATCTTGGACCATGCGGGCGTCCGCAACGTCCTCGCCAAGCGTTTCGGCACCAAAAACACCCTCGTGAACGCACAGGCAGGCATCCTCGCTCTCAAGCGCATCAAGCCGCTCAACGCCGCCCACCAGGCCGCCGAAGACAAGGTCAATACGCCGAAGGAGGCGATGGTTGTGAAGTCGATTACGAAGGAGCAGATCGTCGAGGGCAACCTCGTCGTGAAGCCTGCCTCCGCCAAGGCTCCGACGAGCACGCCGCCCGCCGCGGCTCCGAAGCCGGAAGAGAAGAAGGTGTAAGCGCTTTCTGTGTAAGGCGTAGGCGTCCGTTTCGTCGTATGCTGACGATATGAAAACCGCCATCCTCGTCATCGCCCAGAACGGCTACCAGGACGTCGAACTCGCCGGAACGCAGAACGCGTTGCTCGCGGCTGGCTTCGAGGTGACGATCGCGAGCAAGGAGGAGGGCACATGCGCGGGGAAGTTCGGCGGCACCGAGGAGGCGCTCCTGGCGATGCGCGACGTCGACCCGTTGGCCTACGACGTGCTCGCGTTCATCGGTGGGCCGAGTGCGCGAGCGCTCGCGGACGATGCTGAAGCGATCATCCTGGTGCAGTCGCGCGTGGATAGCGGCAAAGTACTTGGCGCAATTTGCGTCGCGCCCACCATCCTGGCCGCCGCCGGCGTCCTGAAAGGCAGGCACGCCACGGTGTGGGACCCTTCGGCGAGCTCAGGGCAAGTTCCTAAAAGCGATGATCCCATCAGGTTTATAGAAGAACGGGGAGCGATCTACTCCAGCGATTCCGTAACGGTGGATGGAATGATTATTACAGCAAACGGTCCCGATGCGGCGGAGGAATTTGGTCAAAGGCTGGCGGAAAAAGCATAATTTGACAGAAGCTTGCATATTATAAAAAGGCTCATGACTAGCTGAGAGAAGGTCTATATCCTTCTTTCCGCACCATGAAGCAGAAAAACCGTTACATCGTCGGAGCCCGAATTACGGAGGGTGTTTTTCGAGAGTTTCTCAGACTTTTTGC
>Ga0163144_10012949_pt1 | contig 17451 bp, 18 predicted proteins | sample OliLak19BULKMAT1_FD_123175 | JGI IMG/M metagenome (GOLD analysis project Ga0163144, IMG submission 123175) | Freshwater microbial mat bacterial communities from Lake Vanda, McMurdo Dry Valleys, Antarctica - Oligotrophic Lake LV.19.BULKMAT1 | ecosystem: Environmental > Aquatic > Freshwater >...
AGGCTCCTTCCTACTTGACGCGATGATTGCGTCTGGCGTGCTGGTCATGGCAGCATCGTCTATCTTTATGCTTGTTCCAACTGTCAACGGCTCCCAGGCTTTTGGAACTCAACAGACAATTGCTGCTCAGATGGGCGCAAAGATGGTCGAACGGGTTCAGATGCTGTCGCCCTCAACGTTGACGGCAGAGACACTTGCGGCGCTCCAACTCATCGATTCTGGACAGTCCGGAAACATTTTGACATTCACGAACACCCCGATAGACGATGGCGCAAGGTACAGCCCGGCCACTTCGTTGCCGTCCGGGACGGGCACATTGACATTTACGACCCTCTCCAGTGGCGCTGTCAAGGCCAGGATCGTAGTCTCTTGGTTGTCCCCGTTTGGGACGCGATCGTTCACCACCGGAACAGTCGTCGGGAGTTATCGATGAAACGCGGGTTTACAATCGTTGAGCTCATGATCGGGATGGTGATCGCTGGGTTCGTCGTCATGGGGTCCCTCAATCTCTTCGTCTTCGGAGTCAAGGGTTTTTCGCGGATTTCAGTGGATGCCAAGGTGTCAAACACCAATGCACAGACCATTCGGCGAATTGCTGAAAACCTCAAAGGCGCCACCTCAGTAACGGTGTCCGACAGCGGGAAAAGGATCGACTATACGTTGCCCAAGTACTCGGGTTTCATCGATCCCACGACTGGGGAAAAGGAACTGTTCCAGCCTTTGCAGTCAGACGGTGTCGCAAGGAGCTACGTGGTCAGTTTCACCAACGGCACCTTGACCGAAGGTGCTACGAACAAAGTCATGCTGAAAGACGTAGCGGCGAAAGATCCAGACAGCAAATCGACCCAATACGGCCAGGCGTACGTGCCGTTTACTGTCACTTTGGTCGGATCGATCCAGGCCGTCAGCATCAATCTGATCGTTCTCGACAAATCGATCGGTGAGCAGCGTTACTCCAAATTCAAAACAACAGTGATAGGACACAACTTGAAATGAAAACAACAAGCCAAGGTTCCGTTTCCGTGATGACACTCATGCTTATCATGATCGTCATGATCTCCAGTGCGGGCGCGATCTCGCTCTCATATACCACCATGGCGAGAGCAAAGAGCGACAACAAGAACACGACAGCGTACAGTGCGGCCCAGGCCGGTATGGAGATTTCGATCTCCAACGCCATGATCGACGTCCAAGCCACCAAGGGCGTGTTCCTCAAGAAGGACTTCGTGTTCAACGAAACCCTCGGTGACCTGTCATCAAAACCCCTGAAGGCATCGGGAGAGATAAAGCCGACAGTCGCCCTCAACGAGGCGTGGGTCACTTCTTCGGCCACTGTCGATGGACGTACTTCGAGTATTCGAGTCTTTCTAAAGGCGAAAGACGTCGGTATTTGGAACAATGCCATCTTTGCCGGTTCTGGAGCCTCTGGACAGTCCATCAACGGGAATGTCGATATTCGTGGCTCAGTCCATATTTTGGGCGACGGCGAGCCGTTCATCGATCTGAACGGAAACCTGACTCGCGACAGTGCTGAGACCTATACAGACAGAAATAGAAACGGCAGGTGGGATGCTGGCGAGCCCTTCACTGATTCGGACAACAACGGCACTTGGACCCCTGCGGAACTCTTCAATGATCTGAATTCAAACGGACTCTGGGATCCGCCGATGACCGAAACGGACCTCAACTCGTCTTTCACCGGTAATTCTGGAATCCAAAACCACTATGCAGGCCTGAGCAACCTACTCAAGATGTCGGTGCCGACACCACCAAGCGTGAACGGTGTGGAGACCTTGTTCGCAGAACTTCGCGTCAAGAACGGCCTTGTGGGTTTAAGTGGCAGTGCATCGGTCGGAGTGAGCGGCCTCGTCAACGGGGGCTCCGCCAAGAACACGGTCGATGGGACGTTTGTTTCAGCTGGTTTCTCTGGCACCAAAGGGGACGCCTCGGTGTTCAGCGACAATGGCACGAAGACTGGCTACGATGTAGGCAATCTTGGGATCAAATATCCACTCATCTCGGGAATCGGGGCACCCGCCTACAAGGACGTGGCTGGTGTGACGTGGGCTACACAAGAGGACTACTTGAACGCTCGTTCATTGACGATACCAACCATGCTCGTCAAGTCGACAACTTTGGCGTTCAGTTTTGGCCCAGACGCCTACGGGAACAAGGTTTCCTTCACCCCACAGACGAACGCTCTTCCAGCTAAACTTTCGATCACAGGGATCATCAAAGTCGGCGACGGCTTTCAGCTCGGTGTTAAGGACTCGTTGACCTACTCCGGGTCAGGAACGATCTTTAGCCCCGGAAATATACTGATCGATGGGAGCCTTTTGCCGTCTGCGGGCCTGATCTTCCCCACCACGACCCGAATCGGATTCATCGCCAAGAAAGACCTCTTGCTCGCTACAGGAAACGGATCCGCACAGTTGAATCTTTCCGGCGCGTTCTACGCCCAGGGCAAGGTCAAGAGTGCCAAGCAAAATCAAGTCATGGGTACGTTCGTTGGATCGTACTATGACCTTGGCACAAACGTCCCAAGCATCTATCAAGTGCCGACCTTGCCCAAGAACATGCCTCCAGGAATGCCCGGCGACGAGGCATACATCACCCTGGACATCAAGTCTTGGCGTCTGCGATAGTCCGTCGTTTTTGGATGACCGCGAGTACCTAGCCTTGCAACCGCAAGGCTAGGATCGCGTAACCTAGAGGCAGACATGTCCGAACGCATACAGTTTCCTGGACTGACGGCTGAGGCTTACACGAGCGACACCGACCGCAAGGCGACGGCGGCTCTGCAGAAAATCCCGTTGCTCCCCAAGGTGGTCAGCAAGTTCCACGAGGTGGGTTGGGATCGGTGGATGTACGCCTACAACATGGCGACAGCAGTGAGGTGCGGCCCGAAACAGTTCCACACCCTCTACGACATCATGAACGAGTGTAGCGACATTCTCGATATGCCCCCGCCGGAACTTTATGTGAGCAGCAACCCGTTTCCAAACGCCTTTGCTGGCGGCGTCGAAAGACCTTACATCACCATTCGCAGCGGCATGGTCGATTCGCTCTCTGACGAACAGCTCTACCACCTCATCGGGCACGAACTCGGCCATATCAAGAGTGGTCATTTGCTCTATCACACCATCGCGAGGGTCTTGATCCCTTTGTTAGAGGCGATTGGTCGGCGCACGTTCGGAGTCGGGGATGCCCTGGGTGCCGGATTGGTGCTGGCTTTCTTGGAATGGTCGCGGCAGGCGGAGATTTCTGCCGACCGAAGTGGCTTGCTCTGCTCACAAGACTTCGAGCTGTCGGCGAAATCCAATTTGTTGCTCTGCTCTGGACCGACGAGGCTAAACCACGAAGCGAGCACCGAGGCGTTTCTTGACCAGTCACGGGCCTATCAAGAAATGAACGCGATGGACTCCATCGGCAAGCTACTCATCTTCTTCTTTGTTGGCTCACAATCGACTCATCCGATGCCTGTCCACCGCACCAAGGAACTCGAAAAGTGGTACTTGGCAGGGGACTATGAGCGGATCATCAAAGGAAACTACAAGAAGAAGAGCGCTTAATGCTAGTTGTGACGACCGAAGCCGTTGCTGGCTATTCGACGACCCAAACCTTGGGCGTCGTCGTCGGTTATGGCAGCCACTCTTTGATGACGACCGGATTCGAGCGGCAGAGGGAGGAGAGTTGGGACAAAGCGCGACACGGGATGTTGTCCGAAGCTAGGGCATTGGGCGCGAACGCGATCGTCGCTATGCGGATGGATTGGCAGGGCGCAACAGTCGTCGTATTTGGCACCGCTGTCTTGCTAGAGCCAGTTTGAGCTTACTTTTTGTCTGGAGCAGGCTTTGTAAAACTAAGTGTGAGTCCCTGCACGGATCCGGGCAATGTTCCAGAAATCGTAGTTCCTTCTTTGTCGACCATGAATTCCATCGGCTTTAATTTCTCTTTTGCCGTAGGCATTTTCTTGATGATCTCATCGACGGTCATTCCGCCCGCCTTTTCGATGGTCAGTGTGACTTTGCTTTCCGCAAATGTCCAATTGCCGCTGGCCTCACTCATTCCTGTTCCCATAACATACGTCATGTCTTTCTTTAGTTCGAGAGGAACTGTCTGCTCGCCCATCTGTTTTTTGGTCTCCGCCATGTCCTTGTCGCCTTTGCCGCCTGCTTTGAGTTGCTTCAGCAAGTCGGCGTCGGACATCGCCATCCTTCCTGTCCAGGTTCCGGCGAGGTCTTGGGCAGACAAGACTTTGGCGCAACCAGACAGGCTGATCAAGATGGTTCCGAGTGTGAAAAACAAGAGTGCGCGGCGCATAGCGAGACATTTTGGACTGAACCTGTGAGCACAGTCCGCCATTGGGTCTGGTTGATTGGTCGATAAGAAGATTTCTGGGCCGGTAAACTGACGGCTCCCATGGACTACCGTCGTATCTATTTGCGCGATCTGCTTGCTGGTTCTGCTGGGGGCAGTGCGTCTGCCTACGGTTGGGTGAAGACCCGTCGTGACAGCAAAGGTGTCAGTTTTGTCCAGCTCAACGATGGATCTTGCTTCCAAGACCTTCAAGTCGTCGTCGATGCGGGCGTCATTCCTGACGAGGTTCTAAAAGCGATCACGACTGGAGCTTGTGTCAGGTTCGACGGGGTGATGGTCGATTCGCCCGGAGAAGGGCAAGCGGTCGAACTCAAAGCGACTGGAGTTGAGATCTTCGGGGAGGCCGACCCTACTACATATCCATTGCAAAAGAAAGGGGCGACGATGGAGTTTCTGCGCGAAATCGCACACCTTAGAGTCCGCGGTAACACGTTTGGTGCCATTGCTCGGGTCAGGAACCGAGCTGCCTGGGCTGTCCACCAGTTTTTCCAGTCACGCGGTTTTTCATGGGTCCACACACCGATCATCACTGCAAGCGACGCGGAGGGAGCCGGTGCGATGTTCGCTGTTTCGACGCTTTTGGAACACGATGCTACTGGCTTCAAACTGAGTTCGACAGACCCTAGCCAAGATTTCTTTGGCAAACCTGCTTTTCTCACTGTCAGCGGTCAGCTCAACGTCGAGACGTATGCGATGGGCATGACCAACGTGTACACGTTCGGGCCGACATTTCGAGCTGAAAACTCGAATACTCCGAGACATCTCGCCGAATTTTGGATGATCGAACCCGAGCAGGCGTTTTGCGACATTGAAGGGAACATGAACTTGGCAGAGGAGTTCGTACGAGAGGTCATCGCAAACATTCTTGAACATTGCGCCCCAGACATCGCGTTCTTCAACCAAAGAGTTGAACCCGAACTCTTGACAACTCTTAACCATGTGGTAAATTCTGGCTTTGAAAGAATGACATACACGGAGGCTGTTGACCTTTTGGTTAAGAGCGGTGAGAATTGGGAGTTTCCTGTCTCTTGGGGCAGCGACTTGCAAAGCGAGCACGAGCGGTGGTTGGCCGAGAAGAAAGTCGGACGGCCAGTGATCCTGACCGACTATCCGAAGGACATCAAAGCGTTCTACATGAAGCAGAACGAGGACGGAAAGACGGTTCGAGCGATGGATGTCCTTGTGCCACGAATCGGGGAATTGATCGGCGGTTCACAGCGCGAAGACAACCTTGCGACGTTAGAGGCTCGCATCGACGAAATGGGGTTGCCGAAGGAGGCATATTGGTGGTACCTCGACCTTCGTCGCTATGGTTCTGCGCCACACTCGGGCTTCGGGCTCGGCTTCGAGCGATTGATCATGTACGTCACAGGAATGAAGAACATCCGCGATGTGATCCCGTTTCACCGGGCCTCGGGTCAGGCGGAGTTTTAAGGTTTCCATCGTCCACCTGGGCGAAAGAGATCGCTTGCTTAGACTCGTGGTTGGGCCCTCTTGTATCCAGACTCCTCAGGCACTGTCTCTCAAAAGCCAAATTGGAGTCTCTTGATTGAGAGGCAAAAAATGTTTATAACACCAACCAAAAAACTTGCTACCATCGTATTCCTCGCGCTCACAGTATCGGCCGTTCAGGCCGCAGACATCAAGGTTTACGTTGATGGTGACGCTGTCAGATTTGACAACCAGGGACCACAGATGATGAATAATCGCGTCTTTGTTCCGCTTCGTGGAGTTTTCGAGCGACTCGGCGCGACCGTAGAATGGAACGAGAACGATCAAACCATCGTTTGCGTCAAGCAGTCTAAACGGATTTGGCTGAAGATCGGAGATCGAGATGCTAAGGTCGACGAGACTTCCGTTCGACTTGACCAACCTGCGCTCCTTTACCGAGGCACGACAATGGTGCCCCTTCGATTTGTCAGTGAAAGCCTAGGAGCAGACGTCCGCTGGCACGACTCAATGCAAGCTGTTCACATCACATCAACAGGAACAAATAGCGGATGGAACAACGGCAACGGTCAAAACAATAATGGAAACTTCCGCGAAGTTTCGATGTACACTGGCACAGTCATTCCTGTGATTCTTGACACAGACCTTAGTTCTAACAATTCCCAAGTAGGTGACCGTTTTACGGCCACAGTTGGCACGACGAACCAGTCTGTTTATGGTGGATTGCCACAGGGCACACGGATTACAGGCCATGTCAGCACCGCGAAAGCGAAGACATCTAAGGAGCCTGGTGTCCTTGCCGTCGAGTTTGACGCAATTCTGACACCTTCTGGTGCCAAAATTCCAATTGTTGGTTCACTGATCGGTCTTGACAACAAGAGTGTCGAAAACAAGGACGACTTGATTGTAGCCAAGAATTCCAGCTCGAACAATGGTAATAAGAGTGTTTGGATCGGAGCCGGTGCTGGAGCAGTGATCGCACTGATCACAAAAGGAAACCTTTTGACTGACGCCGCAATCGGTGCTGCTCTAGGGTACTTGTACGACCAGCTAAAGTTGGGCGGATCGAAATCAAACGACGTGACCCTTAACAAGGGAACCGCATTTGGAATAAAACTAGATCGTGACTTTACCGCTCGCATCGGTGCATGAAAACACACACAAGACCTTCGTTTCGGAGCAATGTTTGCTCCGGAACGTAAGGCATCGGTAAATTGAATTCTGTTAGAAGCCAGCATCGCTGATTTATCTCGTTCACATCGGCGGAGATTTGATCCACGCTCTGTTCGTATTTGTCTACCGAATGCTTCAATGGCGAACTAGAATAGTCTGGTGTCACTCAAATCAACATTCCAGTCAGTCATATTGGTCGAAGATTGTAAGCAATTTGTCCATTAGTAAAGGAAAAAAATTATGAGACTTGCCGTTAGCCTGTCTAGTTTTCACAGCCACCTGAAGTCTGAACCGCGTGAAACGTTGAAGAAAATAGTGAATGCGGGATTTCGAAACGTTGAGTTGACCGCACTATACTGTGACTCGAACAAGGACTTCGGCGATGCATTGTCTGAAGCTGGCATCAACGCAGTTTCCTTGCATGTTCAGCTACAACAGCTTAGGTCTCGATTCGCCCAAATTGTCGCCAATGCTCATTATCTGAAAGTCGAATGGTTGGTCATTCCCATTGTGCAACTCGATGAGTACGGATCTGGATGGGCAAGGCTCGGAGAAGAGCTTGCCGGAATAGGTCATGAGCTGGAGACTCACGATTTGAGACTAGCATTCCACCCAAACATGGCTGAGTTTCGGCCAGATGGTGATCTCACTGGGCTTGAAAACCTGTTCGAAGGTTCGAGCAGAAACTTAGAAATTGAGTTTGACCTCGCACAGGCTACAAAGTCTAACCAGAATTCCATCGAATGGTTGACAAAATTGACGAATCGAGTTCCGTTAATCCTTGTGGACATGGACAAAGAGGAAGCCAACACCGAACACTCTGGTTATGTGGATTGGCAAAAGACAAAACCCGTTGCAAAATCATCCGGAATTGAGTGGCTTGTGGTCACCGAAGCAAAATGGACGGGTGACAGATTTGAGCAATTGGCAGCTTTGCATCAGCTCTTCCAAACTGATGGTCTCTTGGACTGAAGTCCGCCCCCAGTCATTCTGCTCGCTAGAGGGTGGTTTAACTCTGACATAGATAAAGTGTTGGGGAAATGAGAGCATCGCTTCTGCACTCTCGGCATACTGCTAGCCGGGGCAATTTCTTGTGACGGTGCCGAGTGCTTTCTTTGGATAGTGTCGGACAAGGTAGCATGGGGGTGTAGAATCCTTGCCACGCGAGATTTGAACCCAGAATGCGGCAAGGTTTTGAAGCCACAGATTATGTCAGAGCTATCAGACCTTAAAATAACAGTTCTTGCCATAGAAGATGATCCTGCGATTCTGAACCTGCTTCGGGCAGCGCTTGAGCAAACCGAATTTAAGCTCATAGAGGCAACTACTGCCGCGGAAGGGATCGAGGCAGTCACAAAGAAGAGACCCGATCTGATTCTCTTGGACATGAGCTTGCCCGATACTAACGGAATAAATGTGATTCAGTCTGTACGCGGATGGTGCTCGACACCGATCATGATCGTCTCGGGTCACGGCCAAGAAGAAATAAAAGTGGCGGCACTTGAAGCAGGTGCCGACGACTACATAACAAAACCCTTTGGTGTGTCCGAACTGATCGCAAGGATGAAGGTCGCAGTGCGACATGCAGTAGCCTTGGCGTCGTTAAACCAGGGTCCTGTTTTTGAAAATGGGGACCTTCGATTAGACCGCTCGGCAAGAGAGGTGTCTGTTCGGGGGGAGAGAATCAATCTCACGCCAATCGAGTACAAACTATTGTGTTCCCTGGCTGCACACGCAGGAAAGGTCGTGACTCACCGGCAGCTATTGACGGAAGTATGGGGTGAAGAATACTCTGAAGAGTCACAATATCTGCGAGTGTATATTGGATACCTTCGAAAAAAGATCGAACGCCAGTCCGATACTCCGAAAATACTTCTGAGCGAGCCACGCGTCGGGTACCGACTAGCTATCTGAGGAAAGGGCCGCCAAACCCAGGCTACGGCATTTTCTCTTCTGACACGACTTCTCCACGAGGAATCAATACGATAGCTTGCGACGTTGTCGAACTCCTTTGCTGACCTTTGCACAGGTGGCAACGGTTGACATGTTGCCATGTCTTCTGGAAGTGATTACGCAGCTTTCAGCGAGTTTCAAAACTCACACTTCGCTCTGAGCTTACCGCCGGCGTGCTTCCGAATGAATTTGTTCCAGAACTGGTGACAATTTTATACTTTTCTTATGTGCCTGCACAATGACAAGCACTGTTGTCCTATCAGCTGAGTTCACCAAGATCAATCTGGCATACCAATTTTCCATTCGCAACCGTAATTTTGACACCATTCTTATAAAGCCACCGTTCGTTACTACGCCAAATTTATGTTCAGAGGCGCATCATATATACAGATGCGCGAAATGCGCTCGAGATGAATCAATGAAAACAAAGGACGACCAATTCAAAACAACATTAATGTTGAGAGTCGCATCATACGTACAGATGCGCGAAACGTACTCAAGACGAATCAATGAAGAAACTGAACGAGCAATTCAAAGCGATGTTTATGTTCAGAGTCGTAACATATATGCAGATGCGCAAAACGCGCCCAGGACAAATCAATGAAGAAAATAGAAGAACAATTCGAAGCGATAGTGGACTCTACTTATCCGAAGATCTACAACTACTTGATGAAGTTGACACGACACCCTCAGGATGCGGCAGACCTCACACAAGAGGTATTTGTGCGCGCCTTTCGAGCCCGCGAACGCCAACGGACTGACATGGCACCGGAAGGGTGGCTCTTTAAGATCGCTTACCGATGCTTCTTGGACAGCATTAGAAACCACCGTCGCAGGGTACAGACGGTTTCAGCAGAAGCATTGTCAAACGAAAACTACCAGCTTGACTTTATGGACACTGCTCCAAATCCCGAACAAATCCTCCTGGATTATGAGTTAAGTGAGCCTATGAAGAATGCGTTAGAAGCTCTAACCGAAGAGCAGCGTGAGCTGATCAGATTGTCTCACCTTGGTGAACTGTCACTGAAGGAGCTTGCAGAAATCTTTGGTTGTGGGACGACAACAATGAAGACTAGAGTACACCGTGCCAACTTATCATTGAAAAATCACCTTTTATCGTATGGTTTCGAACATTCAAGATTGTCTGGAGCTGGTGTAGCATGAGTTTGGTTTCTGACTATCCAAGTTCGAAGGCCATTGGTCCTCAGAAGACTGGTTTGTCTGGAGCGTTGATTCTTCTAGTAACTATGGGATCGGGAGTAGCTGGATACTTTGTTAGCCGCAAGATACTTGGGCAATCCAAGTTAGCTGCTGCAGCACAATGCTGCACACTCGCCGCTTCTGCATTTGGTATCTTAAACTCTGGCACTATGAAGAATGAGTTGTGTAAGGTTGAGGAACTAGGAACTCAGCCAAACGAGAAGGTCTAAGGATGCGCTTGTTGAACTGACGATGAATCAAAGACAAAACAAGGAAATAGAAAAGTGAAAATTAAAACCATGAACGAACTTTACGTTGAAGAACTCCGTGATCTCTATAGCGCAGAGACGCAGATAATTATTGCCCTTCCAAAAGTAATTGAAGGTGTCGAAAGTAAAAAACTGAGCGACGCGATCGGTGCTCACCTAGAGCAAACCAAGGATCAGCTAGAGCGGTTGGAGGCGATTTTTAGGGATTTGGAAGAGACGCCGACTGGTAACAAGTGCGAAGCAACAGAAGGACTTCTAAGGGAAGCAAGCGGTGTTTTTGAAGACGTGGAAAAGGGCTTTGTTCGAGATGCGGCAATAATTGGGGCCGCTCAGCGGCTTGAACACTATGAAATTTCCGCCTACGGAACTGCGCGGACATTTGCAGAGCTTCTGGGATTCGAAAAACATGCTGGGCTCTTGCAAGAAACTTTAGAAGAAGAGCAAGCCACTGACTTAAAGCTTAACGAAATTGCTTATTCCGAGGTAAATATCAGGGCAATCAAGTTAGAAAGGAAAAGTCAGTTCGGCAAAAGCAAAAAATGAGTCCTGTTTACTTGTCGGCTCTTCTTATCATGGCCATGGTCGAGGCAATAACAGGGTTTGTCCTTGCTACCGGCATGCTTGCCTGGTTTGCTGAAGTGGCCCTTTTGTTGACTCTAACACTGTTGTTGGTTCCTTCGATCCTGCTACTTCGAAAGTCCATTAATTTAACTTTGGCTTGCCATCTTAACTTCCGGCCGCCTGTTGAATTCGTTCTCATGCGGTCGAGCATTTCATTTTGGGGTTTCCAAGGGAGCGGATACTAGTCTGCAGACCGTCTCCAAGAGTAGCTGTCTTTTGACCGGCTTTGAGAGGTGAGCTTGGAACCCTGCAGCCAATGCCTGGTCTCGATCTATGTGACCGGCTAAGGCGGTAAGTGCTATCGCTGGTACTAGTGGGCCGAGGTTGTTAGAACTTTGCCTGATTCGCTTTATAAACTCATATCCGTCGATTTCTGGGAGTCCAATATCGCTTAGAATAATGTTAGGCTGGAAGTCGGGAAACCCTAACAATGCTGCCATTGCGGTTTCGACGGCTTCAACTGTAGCACCGGACTCTCTTAACACGGTCTCCAGCAAATGGCGGGTGGCCTCATCATCTTCAACCAAGAGCACACGCACACCTGAGAGTTCCAGACTACTGGTTTTAGTAGGAATGTCTTCGATAGTCGATTCCGAATGAATGTCGTAAGAAAGAGGCAATTTGACGGTGAATGTACTACCTTGATCGGTTCCATCGCTCGTCGCTTGAAGTGAGCCGTTGTGCAGTTGCACAAGTTTCTGGGCGATCGATAGCCCAAGTCCAAGGCCCCCTTGTGATCGGGTTGTTGTGGCGTCACCTTGTCTGAATCGGTCAAAGAGGTAAGGCAAAAAGGCAGGTGATATCCCTCGACCAGTATCCTTGATATCTATTACGACCGAGCTTTTGACCTTACGTAGGGTTAGGTCTATGTGACCGCCGGTCGGAGTAAATTTGACTGCATTAGAAAGGAGGTTGCCGAAGACTTGAATTAGACGGCTATGATCTCCTCGAACGAGCGCTTTGTCTTCCTGGTTCTCGAATGTCAGGAGAACTCCCCGCGATTCGGCCAATGGGGACGAATTTTGAACTGCCTCTTGGACCACCTTCACGAGATCGATGAATTCGAACTCGAGATAAATCTTGCCAGCACTTATGCGACTCATGTCCAGAAGCTCCTCTACGAGCTTAATTTGCAAAAGTGTGCTTTTTTCGATAGCCAGGAGCCCTTCTGTCATCCTTTGATCTAAACTTGGTCTTGAACTCAAGAGCTCCGACCATCCAAGAATTGATGTTAGCGGGGTACGAAGCTCGTGGGACAGCGTAGCGATAAATTCGTCCTTGAGCCCACTTACGCGTTCGGCGTCGCTTCGTGCCACTTTTTCATCCGCGAGGAGCCCAAGTTGGCGATCTTCGAGTTGTTTGCGGTAGGTCGCATCTTGGACGTAGCCAGTCATACCGAATTTGTCTGCAAAAAGTCTGCAGTGCAACCACTTCTTGGATTCGGGGTTTTGAACATCGATTTCTACCGAAATTCGATCTGCTTTTGCCAGAATGAATTGGCCATAGACCGTATTTTGAAAAAATGGGAGGACCGCCCAAAGTGACTTACCATTGATTTCACTTTCTTCACGACCCGCAAATTGAGTGAATGCGGTGTTGCAATTGGTAATCGCCCAGTTGTCGTCTACAGTATAGAACCCGTCAGACATGCTTTCAAAAATGGTTTTCAGACGTTCTCTGTGCTCGTCACGCTGCATCATCGCTTTCTTTTGATCACTTGCCGTTCGGCGCAGTAATTCGCAAATGAAAGATATGAAAACCCACAAGATCGATTGCGAGAAGATCAACCCTATTGCGACTGTGCGCTCCTCATTCGATTTGATATTGGGTATGACGAATAGAAATGTTGCGGACGCAAGGCTAAGGGCGGTGGAAACTATTCCTGGCCAAAGGCCACCCATGAATGCTGCGAAAGTAACCGCAAAGGTAAAGATTACAAACAGGCCCGCACCTGCCCAATGTTCATTGAGAGAGTATCGGATGATGGTAGCAAGAACCACTGTGAGTACAGCCAAAGTATAGTGAAACCACTTAGGAGTCTTGAAAAGTTTGAGATCGCTAATTTGCACGTGTGGTGTGTTTATTCGAAAACTTGTAAGAAAAGTGTAAGAAATGCGACTGAAGCACCAAGGTACTGAATTTCAATGATTCACTCGTTGGGAAAGACAAGACGGTGGGAATCCCTCCGTCGGTCATCGATCGCACTTTTTAAAGTGCACTTTTTTGCATTATTTTTTGTAGATCGTTTTGGGAATTTGCCTGGTTGGGAGGGGTGGCGGTGTTGTTCGGCCCTGTCTGTAATGGCTTCGCAAGCTGGATTGTCAACCATGCTTGAGTCTGCCTCCCCCTCTGCCACTGGCCGGGGAGGTTGAAGAACGTTGGGAATTGTTTGGCGAGGCCGGGGCACAACCGCAGGCAAGATGCCTGCGGTCCGGCTGGGCGGGCATGACACGGGCGACGGCTTGTCTGTGCGGGGCATGGTTCTGAAGGAACGTTGCGCCATGTCTGCCCGGGCTCGCTAGTTTGTTCCGAACCGGGGTACAACGGGCAAGACCCATCCCGTTCACCTCGGCCACCCGCTGCGAGCGGTTTCGTCATAGCGGTGAGTTTCGGGATTGGTGACCGATTTGCAGAGGGCGTCAATAATTGGCTGGGGAGTTGGCAGGTCAGGATCACCAATTCCAAGGTCGATGACGTCGGCACCATTCGCAACAGCTTCACGCTTGATTCGGGCCATTTCGGCGAAGAGATAGGGCGGAATTTTTTCTAGCCGTTTGCTGGGCTGGGGCATGGGCTCTAGGATACCGAGCGGGTTCACTTTCGGCTACTGTCCTTTGACCCTTTGACAGCAAAGAGTAAGGGGGTTCAAAAGTTTGGGATATTGAGAATTTCCCCCTCCGAAAGCGATGTTTATGCGCTTTTTGCTACCTTCCAAATTGTGCTTACTCCATCGAGATGCGCTACATAGAAGGTAACAAACAGAAATTCCACGTTCTGACCGGCGGGTCACGAGAATGATGAAAGGCTATCCGGATAGGAAATTCAAAAGTTCTCCAACCGTATGCCCCGCCTCGACTTCGTGACGAAGCGGGGCAATTAGGGTGACCTCGTAAGAGTTTCGACGACCTGTCTTCGTCTTGATCAGTACCTTTGCTGCCTCAAGTTCCGAAACGATCCGCTGTACGGCCCGCTCTGTAATCCCGACCTGTTCGGCTAAGTCTCTGATTCGAGCCTCCGGATCCCGCAAAAGACACACCAAGACGTGAGTGTGGTTCGTCAAATATGTCCAATTCTGGGCCGACATGCCTATTTTCTCCTGAAACACAATACATGAATAATACTTCGTGTATCATAAGTCTTGTCATGCAAAGCGCGACTCATCCATCCCCAGTATTGCACGAATCGATCACCCCCGTGCCCATCACTGTCGCACACGGCGACGGCATTGGCCCAGACATCATGGCCGCGACCCTAAAAATCCTCGAAGCCGCCGGAGCGAGACTTCAAGTCGAAACGATCGAGATCGGCGAAAAAGTCTATGAGAGAGGGCACTCTGCCGGAATCGAATTGGAGTCATGGGATTCGCTTCGTCGAACCAAAGTCTTCCTCAAGGCACCTATCACCACACCTCAAGGAGGCGGATTCAAGAGTCTCAATGTCACGGTTCGCAAGACGCTAGGCCTCTATGCCAACGTGCGCCCCTGCGTTAGCTATCATCCGTTCGTAACTACCAAGCACCCTAAGCTCGACATCGTGATTGTCCGCGAGAACGAAGAAGACGTCTACGCCGGAATCGAGCACCGCCAGACCGACGAGGTCTATCAGTGCCTTAAGGTGGTTAGCCGCCCCGGAACAGAGCGCATAGTCCGGTACGCCTTCGAATATGCCAAAGCCTATGGTCGAAAGAAGGTCACCGCCATGACCAAGGACAATATCATGAAGATGACCGACGGTCTCTTCCATGAGGTTTTCGATCAAATTGGAGCGGAATACCCGGATATCGAGAAGGAACACTGGATCATCGACATCGGAATGGCCCGGGCCGCTAATCGCCCAGAAATATTCGATGTGATCGTAACGCCAAACCTGTATGGCGATATTCTCAGCGACGTCGTTGCCGAAGCCACCGGCTCGATCGGCCTTGCAGGCTCCGCCAATATCGGTGAGCACTGCGCGATGTTCGAAGCCATCCATGGCAGCGCCCCCCGCCTTGCTGGACAAAACGCGGCTAATCCTAGCGGACTTATCCTTGCGGGAGTCATGATGCTCGTCCACATTGGCCAAACTCAGGCAGCCCAACAGGTTCACAACGCCTGGCTACGGACTCTTGAAGACGGCATACACACGAAAGACATTTACAATCCGTTGATCAGTACGCGCGAAGTTGGAACATCTGAGTTCGCTGAAGCCGTCCTCGAACGCCTTGGCGAGCTCCCACAGCAATTCCCCGTCGTCGATTACAGCGCGTCCAAAGGTGCCTTGAATCTCCCAAAGACTATTCGGCGCACGCCATCAAAGCGTGAAACGGTCGGCACTGACGTTTTCGTCTATTGGACCGATTCGGCAGATGACCTAGCCGAGAAAATAAAGGCTGTCGATGCTGGGCCACTTGAACTGAAGATGATCACAAACCGCGGAACCAAGGTCTGGCCCAACGGGCTGCCGGAGACCTTTTGCACCGATCACTGGCGTTGCCGATTCATGGCCGCTGGACCCGTTGAACACCATCACCTCACTTCCCTGTTGACAAAGCTTGTTTCAGTTGGGTTAGAGTTCATCAAAGTTGAGAATCTGTGTACGTTCGATGGAGAACCTGGATTTTCTTTGGGCCAAGGGCAGTAACCACCGCCAAACCGACTTGTCCCCCAATATTGCTTGAGGGGGCGAGGAACTAGAGAAGAATAGCCTCGTGGCCGGGTGAATGGGGATGTTGAACGTCCGCCTCTGACTCACCCGCTAATCCGCCCAATTCGGCCTGCCGGTAGGTCGTCGGTTTGAGGGTTCGGAAGAACTTGGCGAAGCCGCTGAGGATGCAGTGGACAAAGGGCAGAGGTGATCGGCATAGCCATTTAGTTAGACCTCCAGAAGCATAGTTGACGTGGTTTGGGTCTGAGTCTTTTTCGGAGCGGCTTGCGTGGCCTTTTCGCGGGAACGACGGCTCGCAGGAGCGCCACGATCAGCTTAGAGGCTTCGCCGCTTCCAGGGTTCGAATCGTAATTCATGTTCTTCATGGTTATTGTCACCTGCTCTTTACAGTGAGGTCAATGAGCCTTCTCGGCGGGCTTTTGCTTGAAAACAGCGATCAACACAACGATCATGACGGCTAAAACCGCCGACGCTGTATAGCGGCTTAGTTCCAGGCCACCTTTTGCTATAGGCTTGTCGAGAAAATCGCCGACCACGGCACCGAGTGGCCTCGTAATGATGAAGGCGGCCCAAAAAAGTGCAGTACGAGATATCTTTGTCCAAAAATACGCTACCGCGATCAGGACAAGCATCGTGCCGAAGATCAGTGCCGCCCCGCTGTACCCGAGACCAAGTCCCACTTTATCGGCTGTCCAATCACCCAAAGCCGTGCCCAATGTCTGCGAGAACATGATTGTCATCCAATAGAACATTTCGGCCTTTTGCTCGCTGACTGTCTCGATGGAAACCGAGCCGAGCGTACGATACCAAACGAACAGCGAAGCCAGAACCAGAGAGAGCAAAAGTGCCGACCCGCCCGCATATCCGATCCCGACCGAGCGGGTTACGTAGTCCGCGAGAGTAGTCCCGACGGTAGTAGTCGCTATGATGGTCAGCCAGTAGAGGAAAGGTTGAAACCGCTTTGCCCGGATTTGCACCGCAACCGCAGCGAAAAAAATGACCGCAAAGATAGCTGTGCCGATCAAATATCCATTGGGGTTGGGGTTGCTCGTCGTCTCGCCAAGGAAAGACATCGTCAAAGCATCACCCCCCGTTTCACCAAGGGTTGTGGCAAGAATTTTAATGATCCAAAAGATCAAAGTTACTGCCGGCACCTTGCTCAGCATCTCTTTTTGCACTGTAGTCATTTTTGTTTTCTCGAGCAATGCTCAGTAGTTGATCTGCATTCCAAAATAGCCGATGAATCGCGGATCAGGCTCGCTCCTTAAGCTCTTACCAGCCGAAAATATAAAGTTCGCGTGGTTGTCCAACTTGATGCGCGAGCCGAGGTTGAAGACGATTGCACTGTCGCGGAGACTTGCCGCTGGGCCTGTGCCATGAATCTCAGCCATTACCTCCGCCGAATCGCTCTAATCTGTTCCAACAATGAGTCCATAGATCAACTCGCTTGGCCCCCTTTTAAAACGGTAACCGACATCGCCGCCGACAGAGAACTTGCCGACCTTCGTCTGCCATTGTAGTGGCATGAGGAACTCCGGGC
>Ga0163144_10012950_pt1 | contig 17449 bp, 8 predicted proteins | sample OliLak19BULKMAT1_FD_123175 | JGI IMG/M metagenome (GOLD analysis project Ga0163144, IMG submission 123175) | Freshwater microbial mat bacterial communities from Lake Vanda, McMurdo Dry Valleys, Antarctica - Oligotrophic Lake LV.19.BULKMAT1 | ecosystem: Environmental > Aquatic > Freshwater > Lake...
CGGCCTGCCTTCCGCGGCACTGGCGCAGAAGGACGACAAGAAGCGAAGCAAGCAGGAAAAGGAAGAAATCGAAGCGATCGTCAAGATCGTCGATGCCGCCATGGCCGGTCAGCCCACGCCCACCGACGTGCAGATGAAGATTGCGCCGGTGTTCCTGAAGTCGCAGGAGGCGCGCATCTTCGTGCCCTTCTCCATCGAACTCACGGGTCTGCCCCAGAAGGACGCGGCCCTCTACATCCGGGTGGTCGATCCGACGGTGAAGGTCGATCCCAAAAAGAAGGTCGAGTACCCCTGGGACGACGTGCACTTCGTGCCCGCCGCGCAGCTCGCCGGCACGCCCGCCCGTCTGAACCGCGTGTTCATGGCGAAGCCCGGCACCTACGACATCTACATCCTGGCCAGGGAACGGATACCCGAGAAGGCCCCGAAGAACACCGTGGTCAAGTCCGGCCTGTTCAAGGAGAGCATCACCGTGCCCGACCTGAACATGGAGTTCACGACGAGCTCGGTTCTCGTGGCCGACAAGGTGAACATGCTCACCACGCCGCTCACGATGGACGAGGCGCGCGAGCGTCCGTTCTCGTTCGGCCTGCAAGAACTCGAACCGGCCGCTGACAGCACCTTCACCAAGGCCGAAGAGCTGTCGATCTTCTTCCAGGTCTACAATCCCGGTTTGAACGCCGCCGGCAAGCCCGATATCACGATGGAGTACAGCTTCCTGCGCAAGGACGGCGCGGAAGAGAAGTTCTTCAACAAGACCAATCCGCAGGACATCAACGAGAGCAACTTGCCGCCGCAGTTCGACCCGGCGAAGTTCCCCGTCCCTGGCGGCATCACCGTGCCGCTGAAGAGCTTTCCCGAGGGTGAATACCGGCTCGAGATCAAGGTCACCGACAAGACCTCGACCAAGGTGCTCACCCGCAACGTGCCTTTCATTGTGAAGGGCTAGCGCGTCGACGTTCGAAACCCGCTTCGCGTGCGCCGCGCGAAGCGGGCCCCGTTGTGACTGGAGCTCCCTATGATCGCCCGCCGCGTCTGGCTCCTATCGGCGACCGTCCTCTCGCTGACGTCTCCTGGTGCCGGCATCGGGAGCGCTCAAGTTGTGCTTCCTGCCTCTGCCGATGTGCCAGTGGTGCGCGTGGCCGCGGTGGTGGTGGGCTCGATCTACGGCGTGGTGCTCGATGAAGCGGGTGCGCCGATCGACGGCGCGGTGGTCTCGGCGCTCGGAGGCGCCACGGCGTTTGCCGTGACCGATCGCGCGGGTCAGTACCGCCTCACCGACCTGCCGCCCGGCCCCTATGTGGTGCGCGCGCATCACGACGGTTTCGCGGGGGCGCGCAGCACGCTCATCAACGTGCGACCCGCAGGCCGGGCGCCGTCGTCCTTCACGCTCAAGCGCGCCGACACCTCACCCGAAGTGCTTGCGGCTGGCACGGGCGTCGGCCCCGTGACGGCGGCGGCGCCCCGGGATGACAGCCCTCTGGCCTGGCGCCTGCGCCGTCTCACGCGCAGCGTGCTCAAAGACGAGCAGCCGGCGATGGTCGACTTCGGTGCCGACGACGATTGGTTCCTCGAAGACTCGCTCCGTTTTCTCGGCCGCGCGGTTGAACACTCCGCTCGCGGGGCGACCAACGCGTTCACCGAATGGCCGCTCTACGGCCAGGTCAACCTGCTCACGGCAACTGCCTACGATGACTCTGGTGAGTTCGTCGACTTCGGGCGGTCGTCCGGCGTGGCCTTCTTCTCGGTGGGAGCCCCGGTGGGCGCCAACGCCGACTGGTCGGCGAGAGCCGCCATGAACAGCGGCGACGTCACCTCGTGGACGATGGCCGGCGACTACGTCACCCGTGCGCCCGCGCGCAGCCGCGTCACGGCCGGCATGACCTACAGCCTGCAGCGCTACCAGGGCGGCAAGTTCGCGGCCCTGCAGGCCGTGCCCGATGGGCATCGCAAAGTGGCGTCGCTGACGGCGTCGCACGAGATCGATCTCACCCGCCGCTGGACGCTGGGCTACGGCGCCCGCTACGAGCACTACGACTATCTCGACGAATATGGGCTGGTGAGTCCGTCGCTGAAGGTCTCGTTCGCGCCGGTTGCTTCGCTGCGGCTCCACGCCAAGGCGTCGATGCTGCAGGTGGCGCCTGGGGCCGAAGAATTCGTGCCGCCCGCTGACGGCCACTGGATACCGCCGCAGCGCACGTTTGCGCCGCTCGGGCACAATCGCTTCGCAACCGAACGGGTGCAGAACTACGAGATTGGCGCCACGCGGCAGTTCACCGGGTTCGCCGTCGATGTGCGCGCCTTCAGCCAGCGCGTGGACGAGCAGCTCGTGACGGTCTTCGGCGCGGCCGATCCGGCGCGTCTCATCGCGGCCGGCGGCCACTACGGCGTGGCGTCCGCGGGCGATGCGCTGCTCCAAGGCTGGGGTCTCGGCATCGCGCACAATCTGTCGCCATACGTGCGGGGGCGCATCGACTACTCGCTCGTGTCCACGACGTGGCAGACCTCCACGGGCGCCGATCGCGCGGCGCTCGTCGCCTATGCGCCGCGCGCGCTGCGCGAGTCGCACGAGCGCCTGCACGACGTCACGACGACGATCGAAGCGGAGGTGCCGCAGACCTCCACCCGGTTCTACGTGCTCTACCGCCTCAACTCGGGTTTCGCCGGCGATCCCGCGGCGCTGCAGGGCGCCGACGGCCGCTTCGACATGCAGTTGCGGCAAGGGCTGCCGTTCATGAGCGGGGTGAAGGGCGATTGGGAGATGCTGCTGGGCGTGCGCAGCCTGTTCCGGACCACGGTCGAAGACCGCTCGATCTACGACGAGCTGCTCGTCGTCAGAGCGCCGAAGCGCGTGATTGGCGGGCTCCAGCTACGCTTCTGATGCCGCGGCGCGCCCGCGCCGTGTCCACACGCTTCCGGAAATTGGTGCCTGGGTCCAATGGCTTGGAGTGTGCTCGCGTCCAGTCTTCATTGGTTCCTGTAAACGATTGATTTGTATGGGTTTACCATCGCTTCGATGTTCCGGATCGTGGTATGTCCTTTGCACGACTCCGCACCGCTGACGCCGCAATGTCCCTGGTTCATGCTTCTGCACCGCTGACGCCGGCCTCCGAGTGGAGGCAGCGCGCCCGCACCACGCTTCCGGTCGTGGTAGCGACGGTGCTCCTGCTGGCGGGCCTGGTGAACATCGTGCAGCGCGCCTCGCAGGACGACGTCGAAGACGGCGTGCTGTGGGTGCAGCGCTCTACTGGCGTCGTGGCCGCGGAGGTCGATGCCCGCTCGCCGGCCGGCAAGGCCGGCATCCGCCCCGGCGACGTGCTCCTGGCGGTTGACGGCCAGCCGATCGAGGTGCGCGACGACGTCTACGCCCTGCAGCAGGTGGCGGCCCGCGGCGCGCGTCATACCTACACACTGCTCACGCTCGGCGACCGCCGCGTGACCCAAGTGGCGCTGGCCCCCATTCCCCGCGGTGTGGGTGGCCTCTACTACGTGCTCGCTGCCGTGGGCATCTTCTCGTTGCTCGTCGGCGCCACCGTGCGCACGCGCCGCCCCAACGACCACGCCACGCTGCATTTCTTCTGGCTCACGGTCGCCTTCTACGGCGTCTTCACCTTCTCGTTCTCGGGCCGCCTCGACCGGGTCGACTGGATGTTCTACTGGGCCGACCAGGTGGCCACGCTGCTCCTGCCGCCGCTCTTCGTGCACTTCACGCTGGTGTTCCCAGAGCGTCCGCGCGACCGCGTGCTGGCGGCGCTGGCCGGCACGCGCTGGCCGGTGCTCTACACCCTGCCTGCGCTGCTTGGCCTGGCCCGGGCGGTGGCGATCGTGCGGGCGTCGGAAGATCCCGCCGGGCTCATCGGCACGATTGCCGCGCTCGATCGCGTGGAGCCGCTCTACCTGGCCACCTACCTGCTGTGCGGGCTAGCCATCCTGAGCGCGGCGCTCCGGCGCGTGCGATCCACGACCGCGCTGCGACAACTGCGCTGGATCGTCTGGGGCACAGCCATCGGCGCGGGCCCCTTCGCGCTTGCCTACGCGGTGCCCTTTGCCTTCGGCGCCACGCCGTCGCTCGCCATGGAACTCACCGCCGTGCCGCTCGGCCTCATGCCGCTGGCGTTCGCCTCGGCGATCGTGCGCTACCGGCTGATGGACGTCGAGATCATCCTCAAGCGTCTGCTGGTCTACAGCGCGGCGCTGAGCGCGATTGCCGCCATCTATGTGGCGATCGTGCGCGCCACCGGCGGCTTCTTCGTGTCGACCGAAGACGACCACCGCTGGGTCATCGCGGCGCTGGCCACCGTGGTGGTACTGCTGCTGGCCAAGCCGGTGAAGGACGGCGTGCAGAGCGCCATCGACCGCGTGTTCTACCGTGACCGCTACGACTACCGGCGCGCACTCGTGAGCTTTGCCCGCGATCTTAATACCGACCTCGACCTCGACCGCCTGGCCGATCGCCTGCTCACGCGGGTGAAGGACACGCTCGTGGTCGATCGCCTGAGCCTGATGTCGGCCACGGGCTACGGCGCGTTCGAGGCCATCCGGCACGACGGCTTCGACAGCCCACCGCCGGCCATCGTGCGCGGCTCGGCGGTGGCGGCGCGTCTCGCCGAGGGCCACGTGGTGCGGCTCGATGATCCGATGGCCGCCGCCCGCTACCCCGCCGAGGAAGTCGAGTTCTGGCGCGACGCCGGCGTGTTCTATTTCGTGCCGTGCGTGTCGAAGGGCTCATCGATTGCGGTGCTGGCGCTGGGCCGGCGCGACAACGGCGAGCCGCTCACGACCGAAGACGTCGTGCTGCTCACCGCCATGGCCGGACAGGTCGCCACCTCCATCGAGAACGCGCGCCTCTATCGCGAACTCCATCTGAAGGCCGCCGAGTTCGACCGCCTGCGGGTCTTCAACGAGCACATCCTCGAATCGCTCGACGACGGGCTGCTGGTCGTGGGCGGCGACGGCGCCGTCGTGCGCTGGAATCACGCACTCGAGCGGATCTACGGCCTGCGCCGCGGCGAGGCCGTGGGGCGGCCGCTCGACGCGCTCTTCGAGCCGGCGGTCGTTGCGGCCGTGCAGGCGGCTCGTGCCGCTTCGCCGAACGGCGGCACCGAGTACCGTGTGCCGCTCGCGGCTCGCGGTAGCCACGCTGGTAGCCGGCTGCTCGTGAACGTCACTACCGTGCCGCTGCTGGCGATGCCGGGTCGCGAATGGGCCGGTACCATCGTGATGTTCGAGGACGTCACCGCTCGCGCCCATCTCGAAGAGCAGTTGCGGGTGTCGGAGCGGATGGCGTCCCTGGGCTTGCTGGCCGCGGGCGTGGCGCACGAGGTGAACACGCCGCTCACCGGCATCTCCAGCTACACGCAGATGCTGCTCGAGAACGCCGATCCCGACGACCCCAAGACCAAGGTGCTCGAGAAGATCGAACGGCAGACGTTCCGCGCCGCTCGCATCGTGAACGGCCTGCTCAACCTGTCGCGGCCGTCAGATGTGGAAGAGGGTGACCGCACCGTGGTCGATCTCAACACCGTGGCCGGCGATGTGCTGGCGCTGCTCGAGCACCAGTTCGCCAAGGGCCGTGTGCGTGTGCGGCGGGAGCTGGCGGAGACGCCGGTGCTCGTGTTGGCCTACGAGTTCAAGCTGCAGCAGGTGTTCCTGAACCTGTTCCTCAACGCCCGCGACGCCATGCACAGCGGCGGCTGGCTCACCATCGCCACGCGAATCGAGGGCGACCGTGCGATCGCCGAAGTGCGTGACACCGGCATGGGCGTCGCCGCCGAACACCTGCCGCGTATCTACGACCCGTTCTTCACCACCAAGGGCATCGGCCAGGGCACGGGCTTGGGCCTGTCGATCTCCTACGGGATCGTGCAGGAGCACGGCGGCCAGATCCAGTGCGAGAGCATCGTGGGCCAGGGCACGACCTTCCGCCTGTCGTTTGCCGAGGCGCGGGCCGAACAGCCGGGCCGGTCGCGTCAGCAGGGGGCGGGCGTGCAGCCCGGGAAAGCGTGACCGAGATGCGACGTCAGGGCTCGATCCTCGTCATCGATGACGAAGAGATCATGCGCGAGATCCTCGACACCCTGTTGACCCGCGAGGGCTATCAGGTGCGCTTGGCGGCCTCGGGCCGCGAAGGAGTCGACCTGGCGCGGTCGACGCCGTTCGACGCCGTGATTACCGACGTGATGATGCCCGAGATGGACGGCCTGCAGGTGCTCGACGCGCTGCGCAACTTCGACGACGAGCTGCCGGTCATCATGATCACGGCGTTTGCGTCGATGGAAACCGCCGTGAGCGCCATGCGCAAGGGCGCCTTCGACTACATCACCAAGCCGTTCAAGAACGACGAAGTGCTGGTCGTGCTGAACAACGCCGTCGAGCGCCGCCGGCTGGTGGCCGAGAACCTCACGCTCAAGCAGAACCTGCAGGCGCACTACCACAAGTTCGCCGGCATCATCGGCAGCAGTCCGCTGATGAGGAAAGTGTTCGATCTGGTGATCCAGGCGGCGCCCAGCCGCTCCACCATTCTCATCACCGGCGAGAGCGGCACTGGCAAGGAACTGGTGGCGCGCGCCATCCACAGCAACTCCGCGCGAGCCGACAAGTCGTTCGTCACCGTGAACTCGGGCAACCTGCCGCCCGATCTGCTGGAGTCGACGCTCTTCGGCCATGTGAAGGGCGCGTTCACAGGTGCCGTCTATCCCAAGAAGGGCCTGTTCGACCTGGCCGACAAGGGCAGCATCTTCTTCGACGAAATCGGGAACATCTCGGTGGAGACGCAGGCCAAACTGCTGCGCGCGATGCAGGAGCGCGAGTTCATGCGCCTCGGCGGTATGGAGACCATCAAGGTCGACGTGCGCATCATCGCGGCCACCAACGTCGATCTCAGGCGCGAGGTGGAGGACGGCCGCTTTCGCGAAGATCTTTTCTACCGGCTCCACGTGATCAGCGTCCACCTGCCGCCGCTGCGCGACCGCAAGTCGGACATCCCGCTGCTCGTGCAGCACTTCCTCCAGAAGTACGCCGAGGAGAACGAGCGGCCCACCCTGCAGATTCAGCCCGAGACGCTCGACGTGCTGATGGACTACGACTGGCCGGGCAACGTGCGCGAGCTCGAGAACGTCATCGAGCGCGGCGTGGTGCTCACGCCTGGACGCACGCTGACCCCCGAGATGATCCCCGAGAACGTGCGGCGGGCACCACGCTCCGTGACTCCCCAGGTAGTGCTGCCCGCCGAGGGCATCTCGCTCAAGGACGTCACCGCCGCCTACGAGCGGCAGTGGATCGAGTCGGCGCTCGAAGCCGCCGGCGGCGTGCAGAAGCGCGCGGCCGAGCTGCTGCACATCAAGCCGACCACGCTCAACGAGATGATCAAGCGCTACGACATCCGGCCGCGGCGGAAGAAGGCGGCCAATGGCAGCGGCGCGGCCAGCATCGCCGACGATGGCGAGACGCTCGAGCCGATCGTGTCGGACGCCGACTGACGCCGGCGGGGCGTGAGTGGCCCGGCCGCTCCAGCCGCTGGGCCTCAGCCGGGTGGGCGCGGTATCTTCCTCCGGCTCACCTTCGTTCCGCCTTGGCGGTGCCGCGGGAAGGAACGGCGCCCGAGGCCACGGAGAACCGCCATGGCAGGCGGCGCGCAGCGTTTGCGACGCTGCCGGCCGCCGCCTCGGTCAAGGGTCTGGTATCGGACGCCCTGAGCGGCGCCGGCCGCAAGGCATGCGGACGGTACTCGTGCCCGGGCATCCGGTCCTGAGGTCGGGGGAGCCAGGTCAGCCTGCAGCCTCATCGTAGGTCTACTCGTGCCGACCTCGCTTCGTCTGCGCGACGGGCACAGCATCGGCGTGGGACGGCCCCGTGGCCCTCCCGTCGATCGACTACACGCCGCGCGATCCCGCGGGCACCGTGCTCCACCGCGATGCGCACGCTCGGGCTGCAGATCGAGCCCCACCGCCGCACCATGAACACCTCGCAACCGGCGCTGGACGAGAAGTTCAAGGACGTGGACGACCCGCTCCGCCTGGTCTTCGTGTGCGCCATGTGGCTCACCGGCTTCGATGCACCGAGTTGCTCCACGGTCGCCAGAGCAGACACGCGCTGCCGCGCTTCGGTGCAAGGCACTGTGGGCGTGTCACCAGGTCGGGAGTTATTCATGGATCTGCAATTCACGGCCGTCTTCCGGACAGTCCCGGGAGGCTATGTCGCCTTCATCGAAGAGTTTCCCGGCGCCAACACGCAAGGCGCCACTCTAAGAAGAAGCCAGGACCAACCTGCGCGACGCCGTGACCCTGGTCGTGGAGACCAACCGGGATGTTCGCCCTCAAGGACGCAACAGAGGTTGATGTAATCCGGGAGCCCCTCAGAGTCACGGCGTGAAGCGGCGCGACCTCCTTCGGCACCTGGAACAGCACGGGTGCGAACTCCTCCGGGAGGGAGCCACGCGGTCTACTGGACGTGCCGCGCTCAGGCGTATAGCGAACGGACCCGCCGCGCCTTCCGAACAAGGCGCGGGTGGCTGCGCTGAATGCCTGCCCCGTTGTGCGACGGCGTCACGACGACGTCGGCAGTCCGGCTGATGAGCGCCGCGCCTCCCCCTGTGCCACGCTAACCGTTACTCCCGTCCCCTTCGCCGTTTCACAGGAGCTATGTCGAGCGGCGGTCCGAATCAGCAGTCCACGAGCCGCCATCTGGCCATGACGCCCACCACTGCCACCGTCCCTTCTCGCTTCGGTCTACTGGGCTCGTGACTCAGACGCTCGACGCTGCCATCGCGAAACTGGCGACGCTGCTACCCGACGAGCAGGACCGTGTCGGCCGCTGGCTGCTCGACGAACCGCGCGATGAAGAGGACTGGATCAGTCGGTTCGCGGCTTCACAGGACGCCTTGGGCCGGCTTGCGGCCGAAGCACGCGCCGTCCGCGCCGCCGGTCGAACCACCGAGTTCGATCCAGACGCGCTGTGAAGTCACGCGCGGCGCCGCGCTTCTGGGCGGCCTACCGCGAGTTACCGACCGACGTCCGAGATGTCGCGCAGAAGGCCTACCGCCTCTTCCGCGAGAGCCCACAAGACCCCAGCCTCCAGTTCAAGCGGGTTCACGAACGAGACCCTATCTACTCGGTCCGCATAGTGGAAGAGCGTGGTCTCGAAGGAGCCGCGTCGCACCAGTCCGCACGGCGGGCGCTTGCGCATGCGCTGAGCATACCGGCCCCAGCCCGTCGTCAGTGAGGGACGGGCGTCTCACCCGCGCGCGCGCGCCTCGTGCTCGGTTGTGGCGGCATCGCCGGAGCGCGGATCGATGGAGGCCTGACGCGACTGGCCGCTGCGTTCATCGCCGTGGCAAGGTAGGCTGGTGAGATGAGCGCGAACGCACGATCGGCCCTGCACGTGGGGGTGATGGGTGCAGGGGCCGTGGGCAGCTTCTTTGGCGCCATGCTCGCGCGCGCCGGTGTGCGCGTGACGCTCGTGGGTCGCGCGGCCCATGCCGACGCCGTGAACGCCGCCGGCCTCGAGCTGACCAGTGCCGGCCAGGTCACGCGCGTGCCGATGGCGGCGTCCACCGACCTGGCCGCGCTGTGTGACGCCGCCGTGGTGCTCGTGTGCGTGAAGTCGGTGGCGACCGAAGCGGTGGCCGACGCACTGGCGAAGGTCGTCGCGCCCACGGCACTGCTCGTGAGCCTGCAGAACGGCGTGGACAACGCCTGGCGAATCAGCGCGCGGGTGGCGAATCCCGTGGTGCCCGCCGCCGTCTACGTGTCGGTCGAGATGACGGGCGCGGGCTGCCTGCGTCACAACGGCGGCGGATCGCTCGTGCTCGGGCGGCCGCTGGTATCGCCTGCTGCCGGCTCGGGGGCGGCCTCCTCGGGCGCGGCCTCCCACGCCACGTTCGAGGCCCTTGTCGATCGGCTGCTCGCGGCCGGCGTGCCGTGCCGGATATCTGACGACATCCGCGTGGACCTGTGGACCAAGCTCACCGCCAACTGCGCCTACAACGCCATCTCGGCCCTGGCGCAACTGCGCTACCGCCACCTGGTGGCCGATGAGGGCTCGCGCGAGGTGATGCGCATGGTCACCGACGAGAACGCCGCCGTGGCGCAGGCCGACGGCGTGCCGGTCACCGTGGAGGCGCTGGCCGATGCGGTGCGCCGCATCGCGGAGGTGATGCCGGAGGCGCTCTCGTCCACCGCCCAGGATCTGCAACTCGGACGGCCCACCGAGATCGGCGACCTCAACGGCTTCGTCGTGCGGCGCGGGCTGGTACTGGGCGTGCCGACGCCGGTGAATCGCACGCTGCAGGCGCTCGTGGGTCTAGCCGAGCGCTCGCACGCGCACGCCACGTAGACACTGCCCTGAAGCGCGGCACTGGCGCGCGCGGCTACTGCCGCACGGGAGCACCTCGTTTGCCCTAAACGGCGCTCACGCGGAAAGGGTTACGTTCTAGCTGCCGCCGGCCTTGCGAGGCGTCGTGGATCGCGGCACGAAGCCGCGCGACGTGGCATTGCGCCACGGCTGCTGTGTCTGATGCTTCGGCGTCCGTGGCGCGCTGGCCGTCACCCCGTCGACCGGCACCTCGATGGCCTCCGCCACTTCGGCTTGCACCTTGCGGGCGGCGGCGGCGAGCGCCTCGTCTTGCGGCAGGCAGCACTGCTTGTATTTGCGGCCTGAGCCGCAGAGGCAGGGCTCGTTGCGCCCCGGTCTGGCCGATGTCGGAGCAATCACGAGTAGGAGTGTACCGCATCCCGCCGCGTGGCCCCCCGGGCCGTCTCACGTCGCATGAGTCAGCATGGCAGCGCTGTCGGCAAACGTCACCGTGCTTCTGAACGACTGGGTGCGCGGTGACGCAGGAGCCCTTGAACGCCTCCTGCCGTCGGTCTACCCAGACCTTCACGGGCTGGCCAGGTCCTACCTGCGGCGCGGCAACCGGTCGATCACGCTGCAGACTACGGCCGTGGTCAACGACCTGTTCGTGAAGCTGCTCGTGAACCGGCCCAAGCGTCTCGAGAACCGGAAGCACTTCTACATGCTCGCCGCACGCGTCATCCGCATGGCGCTCGTCGACCACTACCGCGAGACCCGTGCCGACCGGCGGGGCGGTCAACAGCAGCGCGTGCCCCTTCACGAAGACCTGGCGTGGGTGGATGCCAACAGCGCCGACATGCTGTCGTTCGACCTCGCCATGCAGGAACTGGAGCAGCTCGACCGCGAACAGGCGCAGATCTTCGGCATGCGGTTCGTGCTGGGATGCACGGCCGACGAAACCGCCGCACTGATGGGACTTTCGAAGGCCACGGTGGACCGGCGTGTGATGCTGGCCCGAGGCTGGCTCTATCGCCGCCTGCGCGGCTCGGCCCCGGCCAGCGTGGCCAGGGTGTCATGAGAGTCGATTCCCAGGACCGCTGGCGCCGCGTGCAGAGTTTGTGCGAGGGGCTGGCGAATGCCTCGCCGGCTGAACAGATGGCCCGGCTGACCCGGCTCGAGGCCGACCAAGACGTGCGCGCCGAGGCGTTCGCGCTTCTGCAGGCCATACGTGACGAAGCCGTCGAACAACGCCGCCACGGCTGGTTCGCGCCGCCGCCCGCCTCCGTGCCCGACCCACTGCCGCAGGTGGTGGGCGGCGTGCGCATCCTGGAGCTGATTGGCTCTGGTGGATCGGGCGACGTGTTTCGCGGCGTGCGCACCGTGAACGGCACCGAGCAGCTGGTGGCGGTGAAGCGCTTCCACGCCGATCGGGTGGGCCCGGAGCACCTCGAGCGCTTCGCGCGCGAGCAGCGCATGTTGGCGGCGCTCACGCACCCCGACATCGTGGGCTTCATCGACGCCGGCCTCACCGGCGCCGGCCGGCCCTACCTCGTGATGGACCTGGTCGACGGCCAGGCCATCACCAGCCACTGCGACCAGCGCCGGCTCCGGCTGTCAGACCGCATCCACTTGTTCTTGTCGGTGTGTGACGCCGTGCAGTCGGCGCACCGCCACCTGATCGTGCACCTCGACCTGAAGCCATCGAACATCCTCGTGTCGTCGGACGGACACGTGAAGCTGCTCGACTTCGGCGCAGCGAAGCTTGCCGACCCCTCGACCGGATTCACCCGCACCGAGCCGCTCACACTGCAGTACGCCAGCCCCGAGCGCCTGCGCGGCGAACCGGTGTCGGTGTCCTGTGATGTCTACAGCCTGGGGCTGATCTTGTTCGAACTGGCCTCTGGCGCGTGGCCGTTTCGCGGACAGGACTCGATTCTCTCGGTGGCCGAGCGGGCCGCCGGCGAGGCCCAGGTGCAAGCCCTCCCGCGAGTCGTGACCGACCAGGCCGCCGAGGCGCGGGCGACCACCTACCGCCGCTTGCGGTCGGCCGTCAGTGGCGACCTCGAGGCGGTCGCGGCCAAGGCCCTGGCGCATGACACCGGCACGCGCTGCGCCTCGGTGGAGGACCTTGCTGAGGACTTGCGCCGGTTTCTCGCCTATGAACCCGTGCGAGCGCAGGCGCCCGGTGTTGGCTATCGCGCGCGCAAATTCGTGCGGCGTCACGCCTGGGAAGTGGCGGCGGCGATCACGCTCGTGGCCAGCCTGGCCGGCGCAGCGCTGTACTCGGCTGGGCAGGCGCGGGAGGCACGGCAGTCGGCGGCCGGCGCACGACTGCAGAACCGGTTCCTGACGAGCCTTTTCACGATCGCGGGCAGCGACAGCGCGTCGCGCCACGACATGACGGTGCGCCAACTGCTGGCGCTCGCCGAGGCGCGGATCGCGCCCTCGCTCGGGTCGAATCCGGCGGCGGCGGCCGATGTCGAGGTGACACTGGCCAACGGCTACCTGGCGCAGAATGCCCGTGCCGAGGCGCGGGCGCTGCTCGAACGTTCGATCGAACGGGCTCGACTGGCCGGCGACGTGCCGCGCCAGGCGTCGGCCCGTGCCTCCCTGGCCTACGTCGCCTACACGGAGAACGAGAGCGACGAGGCGATCCGCCACGCGTGGTCGGCGCTCGACTTATGGCGGCAGCACGCGAGCCGCTTCGCCCCGTCTCAGGCGGTCTCGACGCTGCTCAACGCCGGGAACACGTTGTCATACGTGAACCCCACCGACCCGACCACCCGCGATCATTTCGAGGCGTGCCTCGCGATTGTGCGAGCTCATCCCGACGCCGTCGAACCAGACAGTCACGCGCAGTGCTTGCGCGGTCTCGCCGTCGTCTACATCAATCTGGACTCCCGCTACGACGACGCCGACGCGCTCCTGCGCGAGGCCGTGGCGCTGCAGCGCGCCGATCCGGGCAGGACGGCGGCGCTGGCCTCCACGCTGCAGATTCTGGGCTTCGCCAATCGCTACCGGGGGCGCTATGCCGACGACGAAGCGATCCAGCGGGAAGCCAGCGAGATCATGTCGCGGCTGCAGGGAGCCGACAGCGTCGCGGCGCTCTGGCAGCGCGCGGTATGGGCGACCAGCCTGGCAGGCGTCGGCCGCGTCGACGACGCCTACCGCGAAGCCACGCAGGTGCTGAGCGCCGCTCGTCGAATCTATCCTGAACACGGTAGCTATCTGCTCTGGACGCCGCTCATTGCCGCCGCTTCGGCCGCCTGTCTGGCCACCAGGAACGACGAATGCGAGGCCCTGGCGGCAGAGGCCATCGCCACGCTCGGACCGCGACCGGCGTCGCAGGATGCTCGGATTCACAGCGCCCGAGGCCTGCTGGGGCTGGCGCTGGCGCGGCGGGGCCGCCTCGACGAGGCGCGTCCGCTCATCGAGGGCGCCTTGGCCATGAACGCCTCGCGGCAGCGTCCCTCACCATTCACGGATCTGTTCGTGGCCGCGCTCCGCGCGCGCTGACGCGCGCCTTCCGTGCGCTGCCCGTGAGTCACTTTGCGGACTGGCTCCGAGTGTAGGGGTATGTCTACATCCTGCTTTACCGCATCTCGCATCGCCGTACTGTCGTGGGGGCTGCTTCTGGTCGTGTCCTCGTCGCCGACGGCGGCGCAGCCCTATATCAGTGCCTCAGCGTCCACGTTCAGTTCCTCCGCCTCCGTCGTCAACGGCGTGCTCACGACCTCGATCAGCCCAGGCGGCGGGGCCTCTGGTAGTCCGACCGGCCCGGGCGTGACCTCAGCCGTCGCCGCCGCCTTCCAGAACACTACCCTCGGGAACCCGCCGGTGGCGGCGCGCGTCGACGCTCGCGCCTCGGCTGACCTTCGCACCGGCATCGTGCGCGGGTCGGTGTTGAACACGGCGGTTCCCGGCAACGGCACGTCGGGCATCGTGGCTGGCCGCATGGGCGACTATCTCTACTTCACCAACATGGGGACCACGCCGGTGGTGCTGCCGCTCGCGTGGACGGTGGAAGGTCAGATCGCGGTCAATGTATCGACCGGCTACTCCACGCTCGCGACGTTCTCCTTCAGCAATATCAACGGCTCCCTCGCCGCTCCAGTGCTGCAAGGCACGACCACAAATTCTCACGCACTCTACTTCGTCAACCTCAACGGCGCGACCAGGATTTACAATCAGCAGAGCGGCCAGGAGTTTCCGGTTGGCGCGGGACCCATCTGGACCATCACCCAGTCGGGTCTTTCCGGGGCTCGCATGCAGTCGGCGCTCATCGTGCCGCCGGGTCAATCCGGAATCACCATGACCCTGCTGCTCGAAGTCGATTGCCGCCAGGGTACCAATTGCGACTTCGAAACTGGCACCCGCGGCGGGGTCTTCACATTCGGCACATTTCCGCCCGGCCTGACCATGCGGTCGGAATCCGGCGTGTTTCTCGGCATCGTGCCGCCGCCGCCGGCGACGAGCCCCGGTGCGCCGCAGAACTTCCAGGCGAATGTCTCCGGCAACACCGTCGACATGTCGTGGAGTGCGCCCACGTCGGGCAGCGCGCCGACCAGCTACACACTGGTGGCGACGACTCCGAGCGGTGCGCCGCTCGACACCCTGCCGCTGGGCCTGGTGACGAGCTTCAGCGCGGCGGCGCCCAACGGCGCCTACCGGTTGAGTGTGCAGGCGACCAACGCGGTGGGCACGGGGCCGGAATCCAACGCCGTCACCGTGTCGCTGCCCTCGGCGCTTCAACCGCCTGGAGCGCCGTCTGCGCTCACGGCGTCGGTAGCCGGCAACACGGCCGTTTTCACCTGGAATGCGCCGTCTTCTGGCGGCACGGTGGCCAACTACGGGCTGGTGGTCGGGGCCGTCCCTGGATTCACGACGCCGCTGGTGTCGGTGCCGCTGCCTGCCTCGCCCCGCACCGTGTCGTTCGGTGGAATTCCGCAAGGCACCTACTATCTGCGGATGGTGGCGCAGAACGCTGCCGGCACGAGTGCGGCGAGCCCGGAGATCGCGATCACGGTTGCGGGCGCCGCGGCCCCCGGCGTGCCAACCCTGGATGCGCCGGTCGTGACCGGTAACACGGTGGCCTTGTCGTGGACGCCGGGCGTCGGCGGCGCGCCGACGTCGTATCTGCTGAGCGTGACGGGTGCGGCGGTGGGCACGGCGCCGCTGTCAGGCACGTCCTTCACGGTGCCGGGCGTGCCGAGCGGCACCTATTTCCTGCGGCTCGTCGCGGTGAACAGTGCGGGCTCGAGCCCGCCGTCAGCGCAGGTCACGCTGGTCGTGCCGTAAGCCGTGGGCGAGGGCTCACCACGCCGTCATGGACGCCTCGAACAGCGCCGCCAGTTGGTCGGGACCGGCCGCTCGAGGCGAGAGCTTCGTGACGCGGTGCTGCGGCAGCGTGCCTTCGACCAGGGCCGGGATGTCACTGCTGGTGTAGCCCACGGCCTTCAAGCCGTTCGGCACGCGCAGGCGTTCCATGAACCACGTGATGCGGTCGGCGAGCACTGTTCCGGCGTCGGCCTCGCGCACACCCGCGATGTCGGCGCCAAGCGCCTCTGCCGCCTGCAGATGTCGCGCGGGATTGGCCGAGGCGGTGAAACGGAACACCGCCGGCGCGTTCAGGATCACCGACACGCCGTGTGGTATTAGCGCGTGGTCGGTCGCGTAGCCGGGCGCGCGGTAGTCCTTCACGTGACCCGACACCGGATACGACATGCCGTGCGGCAGATGCACGCCGGCATTACCGAAGCCCACGCCGGCATACGACGCAGCCAGCATCATCTGTCCCCGGGCGTCATCATCCCCGGGGTCGTCGAACGCCCGCACCAGATACGCCGCCACGATGCGCAGTGCCTGCAGCGACCAGATGTCGCTGATGGGATTGGAGCCCTGATACGCGGGTCGCACCGCCGGCCGGTCGGGCCGTGGCCGCGACGTGTAGGGGATGGCGGTGAACGACTCGACGGCGTGGCTCAGGATGTCTAGTCCACTCGACGCGGCCACTTCCGGCGGCATGGTGCGCGTGTTGCCTGGGTCGAGCAGGCCGAGCGTGGGCTTGAGTCGCCGGCTCGCGATGCCGGTCTTGGCGTGCAGTGCGGTGAGGTCGAAGATGCTCACACCGGTGGTCTCGCTGCCGGTGCCGGCCGTGGTGGGAATGGCGAAGAGCGGTTTGAGCGGCCCGGGCACGGGCAGCGCCTTGCCGATCGGCGCGTTCACGTAGTCGAGGAAATCAGCGGGTGGATAGGTGGTGTAGAGATTCACGGCCTTGGCCGTGTCGATCACCGAGCCGCCCCCCACCGCCACGATGCCGTCGATGGCGTGCCGGGCGGCAAAGTCGATGGCCTCGTGAAACGACACATCGGTGGGCTCGACCCGCACGCGGTCGTAGACGATCGCTGCTACGCCCTGCGCCGCGAGCGCCTCGAGCACCGTGTGCATCGGCGCGAGTTGGGCCACGGTAGGGTCGGTGACCACCAGTGCGCGCCGCACGCCGTGATCTACCAGATCCATCCCGACTTCGCGCGTGACCCCCGCGCCGAAGCGCACGCTGGAGGCGGCCATCTCGAAGGCGAACTCGTGCGTCATGGCCGGAAGTCTATCCCGGCTGCCGGCGACGCAACGGGCGTAGAATCCAGCGCATGTCGATTCCTGCCTGGCTGGCCACAGCCGCAGCCCTCACGTGCACCGGCGTGGTGCTCTCGGCGCAGACGCCGGCGCCGCCCGATCCCAACCGCCGCCTTCTGGCACTGAAGGAGTTCCGCCTCGAGAGCGGGATGGTGCTGCCAGTGGCGCAGGTGGCCTACGCCGCCTTCGGCGTGCTCAACGCGGCGAGGGACAACGCGGTGCTCGTGCCGTCGTACTACGGCGCCGACTACCACGGCTACGACTTCCTGATCGGGCCCGGCAAGGCGCTCGACCCGGCCCGCTATTTCGTGGTCGCCACCGAGATGTTCGGCAACGGCTTCTCGTCGTCGCCGAGCAACACGCCGGCGCCGCACGCAGGTCCCGATTTTCCGGCCATCGCCATCCGCGACAACGTGGAGGCGTCCAGACGCGTGCTCGAGCACCTGGGCGTCACGCACGTGCGCGCGGTGGCCGGCTTCTCGATGGGCGCGGAGCAGGCCTTCCAGTGGGCCGTCGTGCATCCCGA
>Ga0163144_10012951_pt1 | contig 17447 bp, 15 predicted proteins | sample OliLak19BULKMAT1_FD_123175 | JGI IMG/M metagenome (GOLD analysis project Ga0163144, IMG submission 123175) | Freshwater microbial mat bacterial communities from Lake Vanda, McMurdo Dry Valleys, Antarctica - Oligotrophic Lake LV.19.BULKMAT1 | ecosystem: Environmental > Aquatic > Freshwater >...
GATCAGCGAGATTGCGCAGCGACACGGCGTGAAGGTCTGCAATGTGTTTCACGCGGGCGACGGCAACCTGCATCCGAACATTCCGTACGACGCCGCCGATCCGGATGAGTCGGCGCGTGTGCATGCCGCGATGTCGGAGATCATGCTCGCGTGCATTCAGGCCGGCGGTACGATCACCGGCGAGCATGGCGTCGGGCTCGACAAGTTGCCGTACATGTCCAAGCTCTTCACCGAAGAGTCGCTCTCGCTCATGTGCGCGGTGCGCGATGCATTCGATCCGAATCGACGCGCGAACCCGGGCAAGGTCGTTCCGATACACTCGTGTCGTGAATGGCACGCGTTGCCAGCAGCGCGCGGGTGATGCGCGCATGACGACCGCCCGACTCGCAGCGGAAGCGACGGACGAACTCGCGGCGCGCGTACGGGGCGCCCATGCTGCGCACGAAACGCTGCGCGTCGTGGGCAGTGGCTCCTGGCTCGACGCCGGACGACCGGTTACCCATCACGGCGAAGTGTCGGTCGCCGCGCTGTCAGGCGTAGTCGAGTACACGCCCGGCGACCTGGTGCTCACCGTGCGCGCCGGCACGACACTCGCCGCCATCGCAGAGATCACCGCCGAGCATGGGCAATGGCTGGCACTCGATCCTCCGGGTTCGGCCGCCAGCACCATTGGCGCCACCATCGCCACCGCCACGTCAGGACCCCTCGCCCTCGGCAGCGGCACCGTGCGCGATCTCGTGCTTGGACTGTCGCAGATCATCGGGACGGGAACGCGGGTGCAGGTGGGTGGCCGCGTGGTCAAGAACGTCGCAGGATTCGACCTCGTGCGACTCGCCACCGGCAGCTTCGGCACGCTCGGCGTGATCACCGAGGTCAGTGTGCGACTGCACGCGCGTCCCGCGTGCGACGCCACCTTTGTTGTGTCGCACGACGAGGTGGAGGCGCTGCTGGCGATCACGGCTCGACTTGGCCACAATACGCTGGCGTTTGGTGCGCTTGAAGTACTCAACCCCGCGCTGGCGGAAGCCGTCGGCATCGGATCGGGGGGCGCGTGGGTGCTGCTGGCGCGCGCCATCGGCAACCCTGCGGCGGTGCAGGCGCTGCGCCAATCGCTCGCGGCGCTTGCCGACGTGTGCGACGCCGACACACAGCTGTGGCATGCACTGCAGAAGTCGGATGGCGACGCCGCGACCTTGCGCGTCAGCGCTCCGCCCGCGCACATCGGGCGCACTGTGACGCAGACACAACTCGCGTTCGCCAACCACGCCACCCGGCTTCGCGTGACGCCGCATCGCGGCACCGTACGCATCGCGGTACCCCATGCCGAGCCGCTTCCTGCCGTGGCCTGGACGACTGCGCTCGCGTCCACGCTCGAACAGCTTTCGTCGCACGTGCACAAGGTTGTCGGCGAGCGTCTGCCGTCGCGGGTCTGGCGCGTGCTGCCCGCGACTACGGTCGACCCGATTTCGCGTCGTATCCGCGATGCGTTCGATCCTCATCGCATCATGAACCGCGGCATCTTCGGCGAGCACAACGCATGACTGCCTCTCGCGCGCGCTGTGCGCTGCCGGGTACGCCCCTGGCCAACGCGGCCGCCGGGCTCGACGCCTGCGTGCACTGCGGCTTCTGCCTGCAAGCCTGCCCGACCTACGTCAATCTCGAAGACGAGAACGACAGTCCGCGCGGTCGTCTCGTGCTGATGCGCCGTCTGCTCGACGGAGACCTCGCGCTCGACGATCCTGATGTCGGACAGCACATGGATCGTTGCCTCGGCTGTCGTGCGTGCGAGACCGCCTGTCCGTCCGGTGTGCCATACGGTGAGCTGCTTGAAGCAACGCGGGCCACGATGGCGCCCGCACGAGGCACGCCGGCCGTGGCGCGACTCGTGCTCTGGCTGTTCGCGCATCGTTCGTTGCTGCGCCTGGCGTTGGTCGGGGCACGCGTCCTGCGTGCGAGCCAACTGCCACGGTTGCTCGCTCGTGTGCTCCCCGATCGCCTTGCATTTCCGTGCGCGATGCTCGCCTGCACCGCGCCGAGCCCGCTGGCACGCGCATCCATGGCGGGCACCGCAGCCTCTGCCATCGCAAGCTCGTCGGCACCTCCGACCGCGCGCGAGTCGGTCACGCTGCTCGAGGGATGCGTGATGCGCGGCCTCTTGGGTCACGTGAATGCTGCCACGGAACGCGTGCTGCGCGCCAACGACTACACCCTGGTGGTGGCGACCGAGCAGCACTGCTGCGGCGCATTGCATGCACATGCCGGCGATCTGGAAGGCGCGCGCGCGCTGGCCAGGAAGAATATCGAGGCCTTCGAGCAGACATCGCCGGCGCTCATCGCCATCAACTCGGCTGGATGCGGCGCGATGATCAAGCAGTACGGTCACCTGTTGCATGACGACGCGGTGTGGAGTGCGCGCGCCGCGCGCGTCTCTGAACGGGCGCGTGATGTGAGCGAGTTGCTGGCTGTCGCCGGACCCAGGCGTGGCAACGCGCTCGCGCTGCGCGTGACGCACGATCCGCCGTGTCATCAGATGCATGCACAGCGCGTCGTCCAGCAACCCCTCGCCGTGTTGAACGCCATTCCAGGGCTCGAGCTTGTGCCGCTGGAAGACGCCGATCAGTGCTGCGGCAGCGCAGGCATCTACAATCTCGTTGAACCTGACACCTCGGACGCGGTGCTTGCACCGAAGCTCGAACGCATCGCGGAAACGGGCGCGTCATTTGTGGCTACCGGAAACCCGGGATGCATGATGCAGATCGGCGCGGGTCTGCTGCGCAGTCAGTCGCGGGCGCGCGTCATCCATCCCATCGAATTGCTGGACGCGTCGTATCGCGCACCGCAGTAGTCACGTGCATGACGCGCGCCTGACGTTCGCATGATTGTCGTATGACGCACGCGCTGCGGCCAAAGGCCACGATCGTCGCGTTCGATGGTCTGGTCGTGGACTCCGAGGCCGCGCGCGCGCAGGTGGTGGCGGAAACGGTCACCGCGGAGTTCGCACCGCTCGACGCTGCCCAAGTTGTTCCGCTGCTCGCCGGTCGGTCGCTCGACGAAGCGGTTGAGGCGGCGCTCACGCTCGCCTCACGTTCGCGCGGCGCGCCGTGCGACGCGACCGCGCGCGATCTCGCCGTCCTGCGCGCACGGCGCAGCTACTCGGCGATCGTCGCCCATGGGCTGCCCATGTGCGAGGGCGCGACGACGTGGATTCGGGCGCGCGTCGCCAGTCACGGCCGCCTGATCCTGCGAGCCGATGGCGTTCGGCGGGAAGTCGAGCAGTTGCTGTTGTACTCCGGGCTCGATTCGCTGATTGCTTTCGCCCGATGTGCCGATGATCTGCCAAGATCGGCGGGTATGTCGAGTCTCGAGAATTCGTGGCAGGCCATCATGACCCGCGTTGCCTCGCAGGGGGTGCAGCCGGCTGACTGTGAGGCGTTCGAGCGCGCCTCCGTGTGCGCGGACGCGGCCCGTCAGGCTGGAGCAACGGTTGAGCGAACTGAGGCTTTAGGCTGATCAGCTGCTCCGCCAAAGCGGACTGGACCTACGCGCCGCTAGATTGTCCATCGTGCGTCGTGGGACGAAGATCTGGCGATGTCGGCCGCACTTCACATGCACGCGACGTGCGTCAATGACAAATCAAAGCCCGGAGGCTGCAATGCATGACGCGAAGGTCGAATCGACGCCCCCGCTGCTCGACGAGCGCGCACCACTTGTGCTTCCATCGGTGCTCTCCGATGCGGAGCGGCATGCGTACGCGGCCCTGCGCACGGACGCCGTCTGGTTTGAGTCGGTAGGGCATTGGAGCAGCTTCCGCGGCCCGAAAGCAGCCGATGCACTCAACGGGCTCGTCACCAACGACGTCTCCGCGCTTCACCCTGGCGAAGGACAGCATGCCGCCGCGCTGACGCCCAAGGGCAAGGTGCTGACGGACATGCTCATCATCCGGCTCGCTGAAGATTCGTTTCTTCTCTCGGTGATGGGTACGGCCGCCGACGCGTGGATGGCATTGGCGCGCAAGTACGTGAATCCACGTCTGGCAACCGTGAGCGATGAATCTTCGCGCTTCGCCACCTGGATGCTGTACGGAGCACGCGCGCCGAGCTCCATCGCGATGCTCGGCGGTGCAGGTGCAACCGCCGAAAATCTTGGCGAGGTGATGATGTCGGCGCTGAGCGAGTGGCCCGTCTGGCATCATGCACCGTGGAATCTGGGGCCCGCATCGGTCCGTCTTATTCGCGCTCCACTGATGGGCGCGGTGCCGGGCTACATCATCTTGGCCGATGCGGCCGACGCGGACGCGGCGCGTGAGTGCTTCGAAGCGTCCGGCACTCATCGCGGAACGCGCAATGTCTGGAATGTCGCGCGGGTCGAAGGGGGACGACCGGCCTGGGGCATCGACATGGACGAGAACACGTTGCCGCAGGAAGCCAATCTGGATTCCCTCGGCGCGATCTCGTTTACGAAGGGATGCTATACCGGGCAGGAGACCGTCGCGCGCATTCACTTCCGCGGCCACGTCAATCGCAACCTGCGTGGTCTCACGGGCGAGGCGCCGTTGCCGCACGGCGCCCTGATTGTCGATGCCACCGGCAAGTCGGTCGGCGATGTGCGAAGCACGGTGCTCTCACCACGACTGGGGCCGATCGCGATTGCAATGCTGCGTCGCGAAGTGGCCGACGACAGCGAGGTCATCGTGCAGGGTGATGACGGACCGATTGTGGCCCGAGTGCGCTCATTGCCATTTGCCGATCATATGTGACTGCGCCGCTCACGACGGCGCGTCCGCTACTCGTCGGCTCCCCATGTTGATTGTGCCAAGCAAAGCGGGGCGCACTCCGAAGAATGCGCCCCACTCGCACAGCGAACTTCGAAGAGCTTAGTGCTTGGTCGTGTCGGTCGGCGCCATCATCATCGAGGCCGAATCCTTCTTCGTGGTGTCCATCATCGCGGCCGAATCAGGAGCGGCCATGGCAGGAGCGGCAGCGGCGGCAGAATCAGCGGCGGGGGCTGCTTCCTTTGCGGCGCAGGCGGCGAGGGCAATAACAGCGGCGAACAGAGCGATGCGCTTCATGTGGAGACTCCGAGGCAGTGGCGTGTATGCGCCGTGCGTCAGGAAAAGCGCACGGCCCCCTCGGCTGGCACCGACGGGGTTCAAGCGAGGGGAATCTACCCGCTCAGTTCGTACTGTCAAGGCCAGCGACGCTTCGACATGATGAGCCAACCCCTGATGGGATAACGGGTTCGGTCGTCGTCACAGCTGCGGCAAAAGCCGATGTGGCGTTCGGTGGGCACAACTCGATGTGTTGGTGCGCTCTACCCATAGCCAAATCGCCGACGCGACGGCATCGTGACGCTTCCCTTGTCGGCATCACACCATTCCAACCCCGTGTCCCGTCTTCCCGACACCCTGGGCGCCCTGCGCCGATCGCACTACGCCACCACCAGATCCGTCAGCGTCAAGGATGAGCTTCGGCGGAATCTCATCGCCCGTTTGAAAGAGGGCGGAGCGCTCTTTCGCGGCGTGCTCGGCTATGAAGAGACCGTCATGCCGCAGATCGTCAACGCGGTCCTGGCTCGCCACAATTTCATTTTGCTCGGACTTCGCGGGCAAGCCAAGTCACGGATTCTGCGCGCCCTGGTGTCGCTGCTCGACGAGCAAATGCCCGTCGTAGCGGGAAGCGAAGTCAACGATGACCCGTTCGCGCCGATCTCCAAGTTTGCGAAGCAGCTGATCACCGAGCACGGCGAGGACACGCCGATCGCGTGGGTCGGGCGCGACGCACGCTACGTCGAGAAGCTCGCCACTCCGGACGTGACCGTCGCGGACATCATCGGCGACGTCGATCCGATCAAGGCAGCACGCGGTGGCCACATTCTCAGTGATGAGCTCACCATCCACTATGGAATGCTGCCTCGTGCCAACCGCGGGATCTTCGCGTTGAACGAGTTGCCCGACCTCGCGGGCAAGGTGCAGGTGGGACTGTTCAATATCATGCAGGAAGGCGACGTCCAGATCAAAGGCTATCCGGTTCGCCTGTCGCTTGATGTGATGCTCTGCTTCACCGCCAACCCCGAGGACTACACCGCGCGCGGAAAGATCATCACGCCGCTCAAGGACCGCATCGGAAGCGAGATCATCACGCACTATCCGGAGACGGTCGAACTCGGGATGCAGATCACGCGGCAGGAGTCATGGACGCAGCGCGACGATGGCGTTCCGGTGCGCGTACCTGAACTCATCGAAGAGGTGGTGGAACGCGTGGCGTTCGAAGCACGCGAAGACAAGCGAATTGACAAGCGCTCTGGTGTGTCGCAGCGCATGCCGATTTCGGCCATGGAGAACGTGATTTCCAACGCGGAGCAGCGCGCGTTGCGGGCCAGGGACGCGGAGGCAGTGCCTCGTGTGGCCGATGTCTATGCCGCGCTACCAGCGATCACTGGCAAGATCGAACTCGAGTACGAAGGGGAACTGGTCGGCGGCGCGACGATTGCGCGCGAGCTGATTCGCCGGGCATGCGACGCGACGCTGAGCGCTCGCGCCGGCGATCTTGATACTGACGAGGTGGTAATCTGGTTTGATGGCGGCGGCGCTCTTCAGGTGGCGGACGATGTGCCCCTGCATCTGGTTCGCCAGGGATTCGACCTGGTGCCGGGGCTCGTCTCGATGGTCACGGCGCTCGGTCTCGCGAAGCGCGGAGACGATTCGATGATCGTGGTCGCGTGCGAGCTCGTGCTGGAGGCGCTCGTGGCGCGTCGCAAGATCTCGCGCAACGACGAAGGAAAGTACGGTCGCGCCGAGCGGGAGCAGCGTCGTCGTCCGAATCAGGACTTCTTCAACTCGTGAGTGGATGTCGAGTGCGAGTCAGGCTGGAAACGCAAAGCGGGGCCGGTTCCCAAAGGAACCGGCCCCACTTCGTATCAACAGTCTGTCAGATGATCTGGTGTCTCGGTCTCGCGGAGTCCGAGTACGAGGTTCAGACCGAGCGACGACGGCGAGCAGCGACGAGCAAGCCAACCAGACCCGTGGCGAACAGGGCGTAGGTGGAGGGCTCAGGAACGACGTTCGACGTGAAGACGATGGCGCCAGACCCAGAGAAACCAGCCGGATCGTCCGACGTGTTGGTGACATCGAAGCCGAACTGCACGAGGTTGCGATCAACCCAGGCATTTACGTTCTGCGTGCCCGAGGCGAGCGACACGGTGTTGCTGACGGCCGGGCCCGAGATGCGGGTAACCGACACGGCCGGGTTGAGATTGAGGCCGTAGCTGCCGCCGTTGTTGATGCCGTTGAAGGACGTCACGTTCATCACCGGTCCGACGGGCGCGCCATCGGCGAAGCTCGTGGTACCACGGCCCGGGCGGCTGACGGTCACGGCGATCGAGGACGAGCCCGTGTTGAAGAACTGATTGAACAGCGGAATGTCGAACGCGAACTGCACGTTCGTCGTTCCCTGACGCGCGTTACCGCTGAACGAGTAGCCCAGCTGGTAGATGTAGGCGTTGATGCCGGCGTCCCACGTCACCGTGGCCGTGCCGTTGATCGAGACGATCGAACCGTTAGCCGCCGCGCCCGAATTCAAGAACGAGCAGGAACGGCCGGCCGGCAGCTGCGTCGGAATGCCGCTGATGTCGCAAACCGGTCCGGAAACCACGCCGTTCGTTCCGTTCTGCGAGAGCGCATTGCCACCAATCGAGCCGGTGAGCGACTGCGCCTGCACAGCGGAAGCGAACGCGCCGACCAGCAGGCCGGCCTTTACCACATGACCCAACTTCATACTGAGATCCTCCGCGAGACTGTTTTGAGACATGGACTGGGCGATCCCCAGACAGCCGGGGTCACCTACTGACTACCGGAGCGCCAACGGCTTACATCTGCGGACGAACCTGGTTGACCGAAAAAAGCCGGCCATCCCGAACTCGTCCGTTTCCGCCATTGTGCCGCCCGCGGGTCAGATGGTCCTGGTCGGCGCAAATGGCCATTTGAGCCAGACATCCAAGCCCGTCGGAGGTACTGCTGAGCAAGTCTCAGGCCAGAACGCATGAGTATTCATCCGATGCACACCTCAGCCATAAGGACGAGCTGTGCCACGTCCAGCTCGAGCCCGCAGATGGGTGTCCAGCTCTCGAAATTGTGAGCTTTCGCACCCGATTTCTCACAGCGGGGCCTGACCAGCGCCGCTGAGGTCACAACTGGCTACGCCGAGTGCAACGATGCGCCGCCAGGCGAGCACACTGGCATGAAGGTGTTGCGCGGCAGAAACCCGTCGGATTCGCTACGGGTGTAGCGCCTCGGAAGCAACACGTGCTGCACGATCGCAACAACTTGTCCCGGTCCTGGGAACATGGGTGCGGGCGCGTTCATTGATCGGCACGCGAAAAACGACTGCTCCACGAATGAAAAATGACCTCGCTTCCTTAACGGATGTTAATGGATAATCGGCGCGCGATTGAAGCCGCTGGAGTTGAGCGCGATGGCGGGCGGCAGGTGGTCGCGTCCCACCAACTGAATGATCGTGCTTTGACGGGCGGGAATTTCCACCGCCGAGCAAAGTCCCTGCACCAGCGCCATCGCCCAGAGCATGGGAACGGTGACGAGGCCAAGCCACGTCACCCCCCAGAGCACGAGCGCCTGCACCAGAAAAATGGACGGCGTGATGCGCACCAATCGGAGACGATTGCTCCGATCCACGAAGGCACCGGCGTGCATGGAAAAGAGCACGATGGGAACGGCACCAACGGACGCGACAGCGCCAACCACCAGCGCACTGTTGGAGAGCTCGAGCGAGAGCCCGCCGAGCGCCATCGTCTGCATCCACGAACCGAGCAGCGACGGCGTCTGACCGATCCAGAACAGTCGGCAGTTGCGGTGAGTCCGGAGATCCCGGAACGGATTGAGGGATCGCGCGCCGACTGTCATGCGTACACAATGAAGATGGGTCGAACGTCACACAGGCAGCTCCTCCTCGCGATTGGTGAGGCAGCAGTTCTGCGGACGACATTTCTTGCGCCGGGCGCACGGCGCCCCGGAGAGTTGGCCATGCGGTTCCACACGTACACCAAGTTCAATCCCCAATTGGCCGACGCCGTCGACTTGCAGGGATTGCTGGACCAGCTTGCCGACTTCCTGCTCCAATCGGGGTTTGCCGGCGGTGAGCAGGGGTACTGGGGTGAGCCGCAGGAAGACGGCGACCGCTCCCTCGACGCGCTCAAGCAGGCGATCCTCAAGGCGCTGATCGACAGCGGTCAGCTGACACCCGAGATGCTGAAGGCGCTGCGCGGCGAGGGCGACGAATTCTCCGAGGAGAAGCTGGCGCAACTGCTCGACCAGCTGGTGCAGCGGATGATTTCCGACGGCTTGCTGACGGTCGACCAGGCCGCGCGCGTGCCGGGCGCGCACCAACCCGTCACGGGAAAGGGGTCGCTGGCCCAGGCGGCTGCGAACGACGTGCAGTTCAATCTGACCGACAAAGGCATCGACTTTCTCGGTTACCGCACCTTGCGTCATCTCCTCGGCTCGCTCGGCAAGTCGAGCATCGGCAGTCACGAGACGCCGCAGCTCTCGACCGGTGTGGAGTCGGACGCGTGGAGCAAGCCGTACGAATTTGGCGACGCGCTCAATCTCGATGTGCCGGGCACGCTCGCGAATGCGTTGGCGCGCAACGGCACGCTCGATGTGCCGATCGATCTCGACTACGGCGATCTGATGGTGCGCCAGTCGGAGTACCGCTCGAGTTGTGCGACGGTGCTGATGCTCGACACGTCGCACTCCATGATTCTCTACGGCGAGGATCGGTTCACGCCGGCCAAGAAAGTTGCGCTCGCACTCTGTCATCTCATTCGCACGCAGTTTCCGGGCGACACGATCCGCGTGGTGCTGTTTCATGATAGCGCCGAGGAGATTCCGATTGCGACGCTGGCCAAGGCGCAGGTGGGTCCGTACCACACCAACACGGCCGAAGGATTGAAGCTGGCGCGACGCATCCTCATGTCGCAGAAGAAGGACATGCGCCAGATCATCATGATCACCGATGGCAAGCCGAGCGCGCTGTCGATGCCCGATGGGCAGATCTACAAGAATTCGATGGGCCTCGATGGCTACGTGATTGCGGAGACGCTGCGTGAAGTCGCGGCGTGTCGAAAGAGCGGCATCATGATCAACACGTTCATGCTGGCGCGCGATCGGGCGCTGGTGGAGTTCGTGAAGCGCGTGAGTGAGATCAGTCGGGGCAAGGCGTACTTCACGAACACGATGTCATTGGGGCAGTTCGTGCTCATGGACTTCCTGCGCAAGAAGACGCGGAGTGTCAGCTGAGGAAGAAAAAGGCGATCACATTTGCGGCGCGCGCGCAGACGGTAGTCGCCGCGATTGACGAGGCGGAGCTGCGCGCGTTCGGGCGACGACTGCGCGCATGGTATCGACGGAATGCGCGTGACCTGCCGTGGCGTCGTACGCGCGATCCGTATCACGTGCTGGTGTCGGAGTTGATGCTGCAGCAGACGCAGGTGTCGCGCGTGATCGACTACTACGCGCGATTCCTGACGCGATTTCCGACGGTGCATACGTTGGCCGAGGCACCGGTGGCACACGTGCTCGAGGCGTGGGAAGGGCTTGGCTACTACGCGCGGGCGCGCAACCTGCACAAGCTCGCCACCACGGTGTCGGCACGCGGCGACTCCAACGCCGTGATTCCTTCCGACCCGATCGAACTGCGCGCGTTGCCCGGGATCGGTGCCTACACCGCCGGTGCCGTGTCGAGTTTTGCGTACGAGCGTCGTGCGCCGCTGGTGGACACGAATGTCGCGCGGCTGCTGCTGCGCATGTTCGCGCCAAAGTTTGCGCCCAAGAGTGCACTCGGACAGCAGGTGGCGTGGGCCCTCGCCGAGGCGACGCTGCCGCGTAGCGGACGCAATGCGTGGACGCATAATCAGGCGCTCATCGAGCTCGGTGCACTGGTGTGTACCGCACGCATCGCGCACTGCTCGCGTTGCCCGCAGGCGCCGGATTGCGTCTACGCGGAGGAGCGTCGAAGTTCGGGCAACGACGAATAGATTCGGCGGAGATTCGGTGGAGATTCGGCGGAGATTCGGCGAGCCGGTCTGCGCTTCCCGCCAATGTGCGATCGTGCCCCCTTGACGGAGTTGCGCCGTGCAGCTGTTGACGTATCACTCGATCTCAAACGACCCCGGACCAACAAGCATTCCGCTGCCGGTCTTTCGCGCGCAGATGGAAGCGCTGGTGGCGTCGGGGAGTCCGGTGATTCGACTGAGCGATGTTGCCCGATGGCTGCGCGGCGACGGCGCCGTTCCCGATCGCGCGGTGGCGATCACGTTCGACGATGGGTTCGCGGATTTTGCGAGTGCCGCGGTGCCCGTGCTCGATGATCTCGGCCTCACGGCGACGGTCTTTCTCCCCACCGGCAAGATGGGTGGACACGCGGATTGGCCGGGCGAGCAGACGTCGCCGCGTCCGTTGATGACGTGGGCGCAGGTGCGCCTGCTCGCGTCGAAGGGGATCGACTTTGGTGGGCACAGCGTGTCGCACCCCAAGCTGCCGTCGCTCTCGCCAACCGAGCTGGCGCGCGAGGTGACGGAATCGCACGAGGAGATCACGCGGCAGCTGGGTGTTGCGCCGGTGACCTTTGCTCCGCCGTACGGGGCGTCGAACCCGGCGGTGCTCGAGGAGATCCGGCGAACGTACCGGATCTCCTGTGGCACGCGGCTGGCGCGCGTGCAGCGGTCCGACGACCCCATCGACCTGCCGCGCATCGAGATGCACTATTTCCGCGATTCGTCGCGGTGGCGCGCGTATCTCGATGGACGCGCGGAAGGGTATTTCGCGTTGCGGCGGTTGCTGCGCGCGGTGCGCGAGCGCGCGGCGGGATAGTCGCGGACGACCGCTGAACGTTCGCGTTGTATCAGCAGTGGCCCACCGGCTAAACGCGCTGCATCCGGTCGGCATCACATAGCCAGGCTGCTCGAACACCTTGGCCTGTCCTTCTCCGGTGATGCCTCCGATGCCCAAGACCCTGTCGGTGCTGCGTGATGTGATGCTGTGCGCTGCATGCCTGACGATCGCGGCCGCCTCACCGAACGCCGTTCGCGCAGACGGAGGTGATGCGGACGAGCCGGCCGAGGCGGTGCGGCTCGCGTCGCCCATGAGCGTACCGCGTGCCGCGCACACGGCGACCACGCTGACGGACGGCCGAGTGCTGGTGGTGGGCGGCTTCACGAATGCCGCGAACGCCGCGCAGGGCGCCGAACTCTTCGACCCGCGTACGGAGCGGTTCTCGCCGGCGTCGTCCATGATCACGCTCCGTCACAGTCACACGGCAACGCTGCTGCCAAATGGAAGGGTGCTGATTGCCGGCGGATACGCCGCGGGGACGACGACGGTGGCTGCCACGGAGTTGTTCGACCCGGCGACGAACAGCTTCGTGCGCACGGGCACGATGCGCGCAGCGCGTGCCGGCCATGTCGCGGTGCTGTTGGCCACAGGGAAAGTGTTGCTGGCCGGTGGGATCGGTCCGGGATGGAGTTTTCTGTCGAGCGCGGAGTTGTACGATCCGGCCAGCGGCACCTTCGCCACGACCGGCGCGATGCGCGTCGCCCGCGAGAGTCATGTCGCCGTACAGTTACCCGACAGTCGGGTGCTGATCGTCGGCGGCCATCAGGGGAGACGCGCGAACATCACGCTCTACGCGTCAGCGGAGACGTATGACATCACCTCCGGCCGCTTCAGTCGCGTGGGCGATATGCGCGTCCGCCGACACAAACACGACGCGGTGCTGCTGGCGGATGGTCGCGTGATGGTGACGGGTGGCGCGGACGAGCGCGACAGCGATGGCGTCTACCGCAGTACGGAGTTGTTCGATCCCGCGTCCGATAGCTTCGTGGCCGGACCGTCGATGATCCTCGGCCGATACAAGCATCAGGGCAACACGGTGCTGTTGCAGGATGGCCGAGTGCTGTTGGCCGGTGGTGCCCCGCAGGCGGAGATCTTCGACCCACGCACACAGCGCTTTGATGTCGTGAGCGGAGCACCGCGCATGGCCGGTCAGTTCTCGGCCGCGGCACGACTCGGCGGCGGACGCGTCCTGATCACCGGCGGATATGGCAACGGCGGTGGACCGCGCGAATCGGCGTGGCTGTTTCGTGACTAGACGCGCGCGTTATGCGCGGTCTGTGCTTCCTCGACGACGCGCATGAACTGCGGCAGCACGGCCGACTCCGACCAATACTCATTGAACGCGCGAACTGCGGCGTCCCCCAGCCTCGCGCGGCGATCCGGCTGATCGAGATACTGCTGCAGCACCGTGGAGAGCGCCTCGGGCGTGTCGAAGAGATCACCGGCGCCGGCGCGATCGAGCAGCTCGGGAAACGGGCCGATGCGCCGTGCGATGACCGGGGTGCCCTGTCGGAACGCTTCGATGATGATGATGCCGAACGTTTCGTAGCAGACGGATGGCACGACGAGTGCTTCCGCGTGGCGATAGTAGCGCGAGAGATCGGCCGGAGTGACGCGACCGAGAAACGTGACGCGCGGATTGTCACCGGCGATCGCACGCAGGGTCTTGGTGTATTCGCCGTCGCCGGCGATGAGGAGATCCGCGCCCTCGAGTCGCTCGAAGACCGGGATGACGTCGTCGAGTCCCTTGATCTTCTCCAGCCGCCCCACAAACAGGAAATACGGACGATCGTGCGGTGATGCGTCGGCGGCCGGCAACGGCGCCTCGTCGGTGTCTGGCAGGAAGTACGGCACCACCGACATCTCGCGCGGAAAGCCGAATTCCTTGTGCTTGGCGCGACTGAACTCGCTCATCGCGACAAAGCGGTCGACGTGATGCAGTTCGCGTTCGAGATAGCCGGTGTAGCGCCACAGTTGCGGCGGTCGCTTGTAGCTCAACACGCACGTGAGGCATTCGCGACCGGTGCACAGTTCGCGCCCGTGGCGCCAGAGCACATGCGATGGACAGACGAGCCAATGCTCATGCGCCATGAAGACGGTGGCGCCGCGTCCGTACTGGAGGATGCCCGGACCGCCCACGAGTGAGATGTTGTTGAACACCGTCACATCGAAATTGCCTGCGTCGAGGACCTGGCGGATACGCGCGCCGTGAATGACCGGCGTTCCCGTTTGCTGCGTGAGCAGGTTCGAGAGCATGCCGAGTTCGCTGCGCAGCGTGACGATCTCCACGCCGTCGTTGGCAGCGGTGGCCGCGGGTTCCTTGCCGGCGAGCGACACGTAAGCATCGCCATCATGGATCACGGTGACGTGATGTCCGCGGCGCACCAGCGCTTGAGAGAGGCGCAGGATTCCCATGCCATCGCCGCCGAAATTGAACGGCGGGTAGAACGTGGTGATCATGGCGAATCGCATGGACCCTGCTTCAGCGGACGACGGGGCCGCCCGTGCGATCGTCGCGCACGAAGCGGTCTTCATACGGCATTTTTACCGCACGCAACGATTTGGCATCGAGCGTCGCGTCTTTCGGCATCAACGCATTGGCATGCAGAAGATACGCGGTGACCGCGTAGACCTCATCATCGCGCAGCGTGCGCGGGAGATCGTGCGGCATGGAGCGCTTGATGTAGTCGAAGAGTGTGTAGGCGTGAGGCCAGTAGTTGCCAATCGTCTTCACAAGCGTGGGGTCGTTGGCAAACCGAAAGCCTTCGCCGGCACTGTCGCGACCGACGAGTCGCGGATACGCGGGTGGGCCGGCCATTCCTTCGCCGCCAACACCGTGACAGCGAAGACAACCGCGTGCGTAGACGGCTTCACCCTGCGCGACGGTTCCGCTGCCCGCCGGCAGCGCGTCGCCGCCGGGCCCTGCATCAACGTTCCACTGCGCGAGACGTGCGTCGTCAGCCGGCATGCCGATACCGAACCGCAGACCGGCGGCGGGCGCTCCGGCGGCGCTTGCGCGGAGGTTGCTGGCGCCGAGCACGCTGTCCTCGCGTACGGAACAGGCGGACAGCCCGGCGAGCGCCCCGAGCGTGATGACGACGCAACGAGCAACTCGCTCGACGACGTAGCGCCGCATCAGCGGAGACGCATCAGGTAAGGCCATGAAAGAAGACGCGACCGTCGGCCTGCACTCTCCATCCCACGATATGATTGAAGTGAAAATCGGTGCCGAGTCCGCGCACGGCGAGCAGGGCGCTGCGCGTGGGTTGGATGTAGCCCGTACTGTCCGTCGCGCGACTGAGGAGAGTCGCCTCGCCGCCCGTCCAGTTCCACATGTACTGAAAGCGTACCTGCGCTTTGGCGATCGGTGTGGTCAGGAAATCCGCGTCGTACCATGTGGCACCGTTGTCGGTGCTGACTTCCACCCGGGTGATGGGACCGCGACCGGACCACGCCAGTCCCGTAATCGGGCGCCATCCCTGCACGGCGAGCACGTCGGGGTGCGACGGCGAGGTGACGATCGACTTCGCATCCTGGTCGAAGCTGAACTGTCGCGCGGTGCCGTTTTGAAGCGGGTCGGTGTATTTGGACGTTTCCCATCGCGTCATCCACGGCGCCGTGCCGAACTCGAGGCGCCGTAGCCATTTCACGTTGGCGTTCCCTTCCCATCCCGGGAGCAGAAGGCGCATTGGATAGCCCTGCGCGGGACGCAGTGGTTCGCCGTTCTGCGCCCACACCACCAACGCATCGTCGCGCAGCTTGTCCACCGGAATCGAACGCGCCATGAGACAGGAGTCCGCGCCCTCGGCGAGACACCAGGTCGCGCTGCTGGCGACACCGGCTTCGTCCAGGAGATAGCGCAGTGGCACGCCGGTCCATTCGGTGTTGCTGGAGAGCCCCGCGACCCGTTGCGCGGTCATCTCCGGCATCGGCGCACGATACGAGGCGCGCCCGTTCCCCGAACACTCCATGAAGTAGGTGCGCGTGACCTGCGGAAAGCGCTGCAGGTCGTCGACTGAAAAGGAGAGCGGACGATCCGTGAGGCCGTGCACGAGCAGTGCATGCTTGGCCGGATCGATGAAGGGGACGCCCGAGTGGTGCCGTTCGAAGTGCAGATCCGAGGGCGTCACGGTCCCGTTCAGTCGCTGCAGCGGGGTGAGCGAACTGCCCGCGGTCTCACCGGTGGGCGAGCGGGCCGACAGCTCGAAGGGGGATCGTTCGCCGGCACTACTGGTGGGCGCGCCCAACACCGACGTCGGATCGTTCGGCGCGACCGGCGGCGGAGGCGGCACCGCCGCCGGCTGCTGCGACAACGCACTCGATGCATCGGGTACGGCGAGGCCGGCGAGCAGGGCGCCACCGACGGCACCCGCGTTGACCAGCATGGTGCGACGGGAAATCACCGATCAGTCCATTGTCGCGCGCGGCAACACGGATGCCGGTTTGGGGACCAGCGTGCGTTTCGGATCGCGGCGCGGAATGAGGCGAGTGGGCGGCCGATGCGGCTCGTGGCCGGACGACGTCCCGTACGGCACATCGACGGGTGCGCCACCGGTGGGCCAGTCCTGTTCCTTGCCCGGCGAATCCGGGCGCGGTTGCGCATTGATGTATGCGGCCACGTCGAACGATTCCTGCGGCGTGAGCGAACGCGGCTTGGTGAGCGGCATGTTGTGGTAGATGAAGCTGGCTGCCCGCTCTTCACGCGACATCGAGGCGCCGATGGAATACGATTTGGCGCCCCAGAGTGCCGGGAAGGCGGCGTTGCCTTCGCCGTTGGCCTGATGACAGACGACGCAATCGCGCGTGAAGACCGCCGCGCCACGCGTGGTGTCGCCCACCAGCTTCTCCGTCATCGGCGGCAGTCCGTCGGCGCCGGCGAGCTTCGTGCCTACCGGGACTCCCCTCGAAATGAAGGCGAGATACGCGATGATGTCCTGCATTTCACGACTGTCCGACGGCAGCGCGCGTCCGGCCAGCGAACGCGTGAAGCAGTAGTTGACACGGTCGGTGAGCGGGATGACGGCGCCGGTGCGCGGCAGATACTTGGGGAAGCGCGCGTGCGAGCCGGTCAGTGGCGCCGCGTCGGGAAGCAAGCCATCCATGCGATGACAGCTCGTGCACCGCAGGTTGGAGGTGGCGAACTCCGGGAGCGATTCGGGCGTGAATCGCAGCAGATACAGTCCGCGCTTGACCGACTGACCGAGCGGATCGTTCGGAATGTCGGCTTCGGTGGGCGCCTTCCAGGACGCCTCGACGAACGACGATTGGGTGGCAGCCTCGGGCGGCACGGGCTTTGCCGAGTCAGTTGCGGCGTCTTGACAGCCAGCGAGCGTCAGCGTCACGAGCGCAACGCCGAGCGCCCAGGAACGCGTGTGATACTTCGCCGAAATCATCGTCAGGTGTGTCGTCATGGGCTTCGGATTTTCGACGATGCCGACTGGCGACAGGCGAGAAAGGCCGAGGTTTGGCGGCATGCCAAGGTAGGGATCACGGGCAATCATAGGACGCTGCTCGAGCGGACGCCAGCGCGCCGCGCTGGTATTGC
>Ga0163144_10012952_pt1 | contig 17447 bp, 19 predicted proteins | sample OliLak19BULKMAT1_FD_123175 | JGI IMG/M metagenome (GOLD analysis project Ga0163144, IMG submission 123175) | Freshwater microbial mat bacterial communities from Lake Vanda, McMurdo Dry Valleys, Antarctica - Oligotrophic Lake LV.19.BULKMAT1 | ecosystem: Environmental > Aquatic > Freshwater >...
CAAGGATGCTCATGACCTTGTCTACTGCATCGAGCATGCGCCGGACGGGCTCGGCGCCGTCGTCGCAGCCTTTGGCCATGCGCTGGCCGGCAAGCATTCGACGGTCATCCGGGATGGGCTCGATATCCTCAGGCGGCGCTTCGCCAATGACGAGGCGACCGAGGGCTGCCGCAAGGTCGGGCCGGTTTCGGTGGTCAAGTTCGAGCTTGGCGAAGTGCCGGAGGTCGAACTGCGCGAGGCCAGGGTGCTCAGGCAGCGCCAGGTCAGTGATCTCATCGACCGGCTGCTCGCCGGCCTCGGGTAGCGGACATGTCGATCGAGTGCCTACCCGTGCGCAATGGCCCGACTGCGGTTCGATCCGAGCCGCTTACGGACGCGGATGGTCGGGCTCGCGCATCTTCGGCGATTGCTCGTCGATTGATGCTGGCAGGCTCACCTGGTGAGCTTGTTGGCAGTCACTAACCAGGGTTGACTGCCAATGGCATAGGAAAGGCGACGACATGAGCCGGTTACCACTTCACCTCGCCGGCGCTGGTTTGCCTGGTGGTCGTCGAAATCAAGCGACATCCCGCCGCGGTGGCTTTGTGGACATCTGCTGACCATGCGCCGCCGAGTCCTGATCTCATGAATAGCCGTCAACAACGATCCGTTCGAGCGTGAACGGATTGGAAACGCGTTCCGCCTCGTCGCGGGTTCACCGGTTCCCGGCCCCACCCTGACGTCGTTGTTCGATGCAGATTCGCCTTATGCACTGCCTCTACCTGAATGTGGCTACCAATCACCCCAACAACCCCTATGCCGTTCCTGGATGGCGTCCATCTCGAGTGCGCGTCTGTCCCGTCCTTCCGGCGGGTCAAGGCACCGCCGCCGGCGGCGCTGGACCTGTTCGTTCACACCATCAGTGCACGAATAGCCAGGCATCTCGAGCGTCGCGGCCTGCTGGTGCGTGACCTCTCACTTGGGGCGCTATGTCCTCAAGCGCACAGACGCAACGGCTGACCATCAATAGCATCCGCCATACATGCGAAAGACTGACGTGCAACTCCAAGCGCAAACGGGTTTCGGTTGGCTGCACGAATCACTCAACCGGCTAGCGAGGAACTGGTCATGAACAAATCTCTGTTTTCCGCTCTCGGCGGCGGCCTGCTGATGACTGCGGGTACGGCACCGGCTCAGACCCCGATGACGGCGCCTGCGTAGACGCCAATAGCGGATCCGCCGGCCGCTACCATGAACATGACGGCACACATGACTGAGATGGACGATCAGATCAAACGAATGCAGGTGCTGCACGCGAAGATGGCAAGCGCAACGACGCCCGCGGCACGTGAGAGGCTGGTGGACGAGCAGCGCGCGGTGATGCAGGAAGGCATGGGAATGATGAAGCCGATGATGCAGGGTGGCGGCATACCGAGCCACGACATGATGGGAGGCGACATGATGGGTCAGAAGGCAACACCCGGTGCCGCTCCCGACCCGAAGATGAAAGCGATGATGGAAAAGCACATGGGCATGATGCAGATGATGCAGAAGCGCGTGGACATGATGCAGACAATGATGCAGACGATGCTGGATCAGCAGGAAATGATAAACAGTTCTATGAGTATGGCTACGACACCGAAGAAGTAGTCACCACGCATTTGCAACGAAAGTGCAGCATGCGCGCCCGTTGTAAAAAGCGTTTTTTAGTTTCAGCGTTTCGAACAGGTGACTTCATGAAGACCTTGTTCGCCCTGGCCGCTGGTACGGCTACCCTGTTGGCCATCGGGGTCGCTTTGGCACAGAACGGAAACATGACGAACGGTGGCGCGTCCCGTCACGGCTGGATGGGTGGGTGGGTACGGCGGGATGTGGGTGCCGACTGTGCTTATCGTCGTGGTTGCCGGTGCCGTCGGATGGACCGTCATGTGGAAGCGCAAATGACCGGAGCATTGCATTGTCGACAACAGTCACCTCCGCCGGCCCTATCGAGTGGCTGAACAAGGAATGCTTTTGCATCACCGTCGATCCGGAGATGCTGCGCCGCGAGCTTGAGGCGCACTCGTCCACACGCGGACTATATGACTCGCTCGACGCGACGCACCCTGGCCTGTTTGCGAAGACGCCGGTGTTCGTCGGGCGCGCCAACGTCGTGGCCATGCAGGCGCTGGTCACTGCCGTCGAGTCTGTCGTGCAGCTGTCCGCCTATCGACAGACGGTGCTCGGCTGGGCGCCGGAGATCGCGCGGTTCGATCCGGGGATCGCAGGCGTCCTGTCGAGCTTCGACTTTCATCTCACGCCTGACGGCCCACGGCTCATCGAGATCAACACCAACGCCGGCGGCGCGTTCCTGACTGCCGTGCTTTCGCGCGCGCAGCATGCATGCTGCGCGCCTGTGCTCGAGGCCTTCGACCGGGCGGCCGCATCGGGGGCGTCAACTGAGACGCTAACGACCCGCCTTTTCGAGATGTTCAGGGTTGAGTGGGCACGACGGCGTGGGCACGATGTGCCGCTGCGCCGGGTGGCGATCGTGGACGACGCGCCCCAGCAGCAGTACCTGTATCCCGAGTTCCTGTTGGCCGCGCAGCTGTTCCGTTCGCGCGGCGTGGAGGCAATCATCTGCGATCCGACTGAACTGGCCGCGGCAGCGGATGGCCTGCGCCACGAGTCGGGCCACATTGACCTCGTCTATAACCGCCTGACGGATTTCGCACTCGCCGAGCCGCAGCATGCCGTTCTGCGTGAGGCCTATCTCTCGGGCCAGGCCGTGGTTACCCCACACCCACGTGCCCACGCGCTGTACGCGGACAAGCGTAACCTCACCGTGCTGAGCGACGCTGCGCGATTGCATGAGTGGGGCGTCGAACCGGCGACGGTTGCGACGCTCCACTCGATGATTCCTTGCACGGAGCTGGTCGATCCGTCGCGCGCGGAGGACCTGTGGACGCGCCGGGACGAACTCTTCTTCAAGCCCGTGGCCGGCTTCGGCGGCAAGGCAACCTACCGTGGTGCGAAGCTGACGCGGCGCGTCTGGAATGAAATCCTTAACGGCGAGTACGTAGCGCAGGCACTGGTACCGCCGAGCGAGCGCAGCGTGCGCATCGAGAAGCAGCCGGCGGTGAGCCTCAAGCTCGACCTGCGATGCTATGTCTACGACGGACAGGTGTTGTCTCACGCAGCACGGCTCTACCAGGGACAGGTGACGAATTTTCGCACGCCGGGCGGTGGTTTCGCCTCCGTGTTCAGTTTCCTCCACGGAAACCCTCCCGCAGCAGCTCGTTGACGCTCGCGAAGCCGTGTGCCCCCAGCCAGCGCCGCGGGTGGCCGGACCACGACGATCTGCATCAAGACACTTTCGAGACCTTCGCCGACTACCCTGATTCAGCTGTTTCCCATTCCAGAAGAAAGTAGCGCGGTTCCGCGTTATTGATCGCAGTACGCGCAGTGGAGCTTGCGTGAGTAAGTTCATCGTCCTCGGTGCCCGCATGCCGACCAGCCTCGCGATGTCTGCGTGCGGAGGCAGCGGAGGAGCGGTTTGGGTTCGCGGCCCCCGCCCCTCGTTCAAGGCACGATCACCGGTACGGCCGTCGAAGGTCCGGTGAACGACGGTAGTGTCACTGTGTACGCTATCAGCAGCGGCGCCATGGGCTCGAAGATCGCCAGTGCGACGACTGACTCGCACGGCACATTCAGTATTTCCATGGGCAGGCCATTGCCGGCAATATCGCGACCGGCGCCGCGGCCGTCGCACGCACTTGCCGAAGCCGGCGCGGACGCGAAGAAGGTCGGCATCGGCCCGGGTTCGGGCTGTACCACGTGTATCGTCACCGGCGTCGGCGTGCCGCAGATCACGGCGGTGTCCGAAGTCGCCGCTGCGCCCGAGACGTATGGCGTGCGGCTGATCTCGGATGATGGTGTCCGCTATTCGAGCGCTGTCACGAAGGTCATCGTCGCCGGGGGAAGTCGAGCTACGGCTTAATGGAGTAGGCCGCAGTCGTATCGACGCGCAGGGAAGACAGGCGAGTGCGGCCTCGGTACAACGTCATTCGCGCCTGGATCAACGTACGCATCCCTCGCACCACCCCTCGCACTCACGCTGCGGCCATTGCGCGTGCCAGTCAGTGGAATTTTCTTTAAAGGTCCTGTCGCGCGATCACCGCAACGGTCAATTCAACCGGCGCGACGTCCGTTCAGCCGGAAAACCAAGCCTTTGTATATTTCGTATACCCCGTGCACGCTATGCTCCGAATCGAACGTCGCTAACCAGGGGCCAACCCATGCAGAAGTCGCAATCGATTGTTGTACCGGGTTACGCGGGGTGCGCGTGGTCGATGTTGAAGGCTGCCAGATTGGGGATCTCTTCGTGTTGTGCGCAGAGGATCCACAAGAGCGATTAAGTCCGGCGGTGACACGACTTGTCAACTTCACGCCGTTCCCCCGAGTGGGTGAAGCGTTCTATAGCAATCGTCGCCGCGCGTTGCTAACGATTGTGGAAGACACTTCACCTGGCGTACACGACATGACGTTCGCGCCTTGCGATAGCGAGCTATATCAGGCGTTTGGTGCCGGCGAGGCCCATCCGAACTGTCGCGATAATTTCTTCCGTGCGATGCGTGCGATGGGTGTGCGCGTTGAGAATCATCCCGATCCGATCAACGTGTTTCAGAATACTCCCATTAATCCAGACGGGAGTTACACCATCGGCGCCGCACTATCGCGTCCAGGCGACTACCTCGCTCTACGAACAGAGACCGAACTCATTCTCGTACTCACCGCATGCTCGGTGGACATTCCTTTCCAAGAAGTGCAAGCCAATGGGGGGCGCTCGACACCACTGCGTTTGGAAATTGACTAAATCGCACAATTACCGCGCGTGAAACCCGTTAGCCGTATTTCGGTCGGTGCCTGCTTAGGCAACGCCTGCGCTTACGCGGTGCCGAATACCTCGCCACTCGTGCTCGGCGCCTTGATGACGAGCTTTTCACTAAATGAAGCGCAGGCTGGCGCACTCGATACGGTCGAACTGCTCGCGATGGGCGTGGCGGCGCTGCTCGTCGCGCCTTGGCTACGCGGGTCGCGTAAGCGGTTAACAGCCTTGCTGGCGACTTTGCTCGTCGCCGCCAGTGAAGCGGCGGCTGCGCTGTGTTCATCGGGTGACTGGATGTTCGTGGGGATGGTCGGTGTCGGCCTGGGTGCGGGACTGCTGCTTGCGGCACTGAATGCCATCATCGCTTCCACCCAAGCGCCGGATAAGCTGTTCGGCTATGCGCTGATGACCGCGTATGGCGTGGCAGCGCTACTGGTGTTTGCGCTGACACCAGCCATTGCCAGGGCTGGGAGTGCCGGAGCTTTCGCAGTGCTTGCCGTCTTCACTGCGATCACACTGCCATATCTGCACATATTGCCGCGTGAGGTTGATGAGATAGCCGCTGTCACGATTGCTTCGCAGTTCTGCTGGCGGCGCGGGAGTGTTTTGATGTTCGGCATCGCGGTCATTGGGCTTGCGATGATGGGTTTCTACGCCTATATCGAGCGCTTGGGCGTTCGGATGGGTCTATCGCTGGATACTATCGGCACGGTATTCGCGCTCCAGCAGGCCGCATCAGTGGCCGGCTCTGCCCTCGCGGCGCGGTATGGTGTGCGCATCGGGCTTGTCCGAGCATTGGTTATCGGGACGTCGTTGCATACCGTGGCGGTGCTCGTTGCGGTCTTTGGTAACACGGTGACTTGGTTCTTTCTGGGTGTGATTTCAGAAGGGTTTACGTTCTTGTTCTTACTCCCGGTAATATTTACCGTGGCAGCGGAACTCGATTCCGACGGTCGCTGGGCCGCGGCGGCAAATGGCGCACTTTTTATGAGCACCGGTGCGGCGCCGTTGGTGTTGGGCGCGTTGATTGGCGAGTTCGACTTCCCGGTGATTGGGTGGATGATGTTAGCGGCGACGCCCGTGGGATTGTGGGCGTTTGTGTCATCGAGTCGTCGCGCCGAGATGACGTATCTTTGAAGTTTTCTCAAGAACGAGCCCAGCCCACTCGGCGAATCTGTGCACTTTCTACCGCATCGGGTCGCGCGAATCTGCTGCGGATCTGGGGCACATGCTGAGAGCCTGGCAAATCCGGACGAATCTGTCGGGCGAATCTGCGACACCCATCGATTTGACATCCCCACCGACTGCATCCGGGGTGCCGTCTCGTTCACGGCCTCAGCGAACGCATTGCCCGGCACCTCGAGCGTCGTGGCCTGCTGGTGCGCGACATAGAGATACTTCCTATACTCCGACGGCACCACGGCAATCGTTCAATAATCAGACGGTGCGAATCCAGCCACCCCACAGGAGAACAAACCATGAGTCCAGAACAGGTCGTAACCGCGTTCTGCGCGGCGCTGAATGACAAAGGCATCGACGCCTCGTTACGCTATCTCGCCGAAGGCTGCGTCTACCAGAACATGCCGTTCCCGCCGGTGCACGGACCGCAGGGCGTGAAGGACACGCTCGACGGCTTCTTCAAAATCACCGGGCCAGTGCGCATTGAAACGCTGACGCAGGCGTCAGCCGGGGACTACGTGTTCAACGAGCGCCTGGACCACTTCGCGCCGCCAGGCGGCAAGCCCTTTGGCCTGCCGGTCGCCGGGGCCTTCAAGGTACAGGGCGAGAAGATCACCGAGTGGCGCGATTACTTCTGCATGCGCCAGTTCGCTGCCGGCACCGGCCTCGATATCTGACTGCCGCAGGCCAGCCCCCCCCCGCCAGGAGACTGCAAGCCCCGTACGCGACGCGCGCGGTGCTTGCCCTCGCCCTCGGCGGCTTCCAGCGGGCGCGCGCCCGGATCCGGCGCGCACCCGGCTTGCGCATGCACTTCCTGGCCGGCGGAGCCTTCGGTCTCCTGTGCGCAGTGTTCTGCGCGTTCGTGATCCCGCAATGGATTACACCTGCCGACGACTCCCCCACTTTGCTGGTGAGCGAGGCCAGATGGGCGTGCATTCGAGGCAAATAGCGGGGCTATTTACTCAGCAGTCGGCAGTTCAGGCAACACCGTGAAGCAGGGAAATGGCGTGCGACAGGCGCAATTGCGTATAAAGGCTGTCGCCATAATTCGCGTTCTCCTTCAGGCCGGGCAGTGTCAGTGGTGGCGGCGCGCGCGGTGGGTGCTCGGGCCCCATGGTGTGCTCCTTTAAACTCGATTCAATAAAATCTGTATCAGATGAACAGCGCAACCGCAAAAAATGCTGCATGGCATGCGAACTATATTGCACCGACAGCGGAGAGTGACATGCGGCGACAGAACATTAGTGAACATGCGCAATCAAAAATGAGCGGTTTCGTGGCGGGCCACCACGCAGTTTCGCAAGACACACCAGCGGAGAAGCCTTATTTGACATTGACTAGCGACTTTGGTCTATAGGAAACTCGACGCAGGGCGGATGGTTGGAGTCTGAGCGCCACGCCTATGATCAGCCTCGAGCGCTGGTACTGCCAAGCCTTCGCTACTAAAGTTTAGGCAAGACTCAAGGCACCACAATGCGGTTAATCTTCGTGCGCGCTTTAAGCAAAGAACGGTTGCGCCCCGCTCGAATCCTACTCGCGGTCGTGTTGGGTGGCGCCCTAACAAATGGGCAGGCTGCTACTTTTACTATCAAGGATTCCCAATTCCAGTGGGCCGTAATGAGGCAGGTGTTTAGCAATTCCGTCGACTTCCTCGCGACTGGTCCGCAAGTAGGGATCTCGGGAGCCACACGGTTGCGCTCGGTATTAGATTTTGATCTGCGAGGTCTACCCGCCACAGAGAAAATAGTTAGCGCCACACTAAACCTGTCTCCCAGGAATTTCACCATTAGCGGGGTCGAAAGCATTGGTAGTATTCGGCACCTGGACGCCACCGTTCCGCCGCGTATCAGCGGGCGGCCGATCGATCCGTTTCGGTTTCCTTTCGATAGTCTGACAACCGCATCGTTGGTTGGCGACTTGCACTTGGGATTAGATCTTCAGTACGACGTTACCGCTGCCGTCGCCCAAGACCACTTAGCTGGCCACAGCGACAGCCCGCTTGCCCTCGTCGAAAACAATGCTAGAAGTTCAAATTTAGGGATCGTCGGGTACACGGTTTTCCCGACGACACCACAATTGGTGGTCGAAACCGCGCCCGCGGAAGCACTCGGCCTCGCACTTGAAAGCCTGGGTGGAAATCGATACCGCGCATCTTACTCGCTGCGCAACGAAGTCAGCGTGCCGCTGTCACTCATCGATATCGAATTCGATCCGGCGCTATACCGCGAAGATACGCTTTTAGTCTCGCTCACCGATGGCGCCGCCGCCGACTGGTCAGCGCTGCTGCTCAATTCTGGCATCGGGGTGCCGGCCGTTCTGTCGCTCGCGGCCAATGGCGAGGGCCTGCGCGGCGGCGCGCGGGCGGGTGGTTTCAGCGTCGAGTTCGACTGGCTCGGCCCGGAACGTCCTGGCGCGCAGGGCTTTACCGTCTACGATCCGCTCAGCTTCGACACGCTGTATGCGGGTACGACTGCGCCGGTGCCGGTGCCCGCGGGTGCAGTGCTGTTACTGTCTTCATTGGGTGTGCTCGCGCGTTTTCGCGCGCGCAGCGCCGGCCAGGAGCGGCAGTCGTGAGGGCGCGCGTCTGGGTCTTCGCGCTAGCCTGTCTGTGGGCGGCGGGCGCAATGGCCGCCCCGTCGTTCACGGTTGCCTCGTATCAGCTCGTGAGCCAGCGCCGGCTGAGCCTCACGTCTTACGAGTACGTGTATCGCGCGACCCTGCGTAACGACGGCTCGGCAGCGACGGTTGTTGCCGCGCGCCTCGCCGCGTTTCCCGGATCGCTGACCGCGGTCGACGACAGCCTCGCCTTCGGCAACATGGCGGCCGATGCCACGCGCCAGAGCACCGATACCTTCACCCTGCGTCACAACCGCACGGCTGGCGCCTTCAATGCGACCAGCCTGACCTGGCAGTTCACGTTCTCCGATCCGAATCGCGGCCTGCTCGTCGGTGCGGCGAACGCGCCGGCGGCGGCTGCTCTGCAAGACTTCGAGGATCAGACGGTGGACTATACGGCCGACCAGATCACCACTGATTCCGCCGGCAACGACGTGCTGCGGACCAGTCTCCTGCTGGTGCTAGACGGCACGGCGACAGTCGGCCAGATCAACGCAGCATTGCAGCAACACGGTGCGCGCATTACGACGATGGTCCCGGGTATCCCGCAGATCGCGGTACGCGTCCCGGATCCGGGTTCGCTGACTGCGCTCCAGTCCCTGATGGCGGCACTGAATGCGATGCCGGGCATCGCAAGAGTGCTGCCGGCGGAACTGCCACGCGTTGAAGCGCTGCCGCCGAATCCGCCGTTCCAGCGCAACGTGCCGGCCCGCTTCGATACGATCGGCCATCAGCTTGCCGTACGTGCCAACGGTATCTGGAACCTGCGGGCCCGACTCAACGACGCGGTGACGACCGGCCAGATGCCGCAACTCGTGATCGTCGACTACTTCGGCGAAGGTCCGCCGACCGCCGCGCGCGGCTTCGATGTCGTCGCGACGGCGTCGGACTATGGGACAGTTGTGAACAACCTTAAGGCGGCCGGCCACGGTTACGATGTATTGAGCATGATCGCGGCGTCGTTCGGTGGGAATGACGACAACGAAGGCTATGCGACAGGGCTCAATCCCGTGCGCATTGACGTGAAAGCCCTGGACTTGCAGCGCCTGCCGACGCCGGACGCCCGCCTGAGGCTTTCCGGGTACCTGCGTGCCAATGCGCGCGCCGGTGCGCGCCGCATCGTGGTCAATCTGTCGATAGGCGGCGATCCGGAATGCAGGAAGGTCATACGTGTCATCGTCGTCGGCGACGTGCCGCTGACGGTCAGCGGGTTTGTCTGCAACGAGCAGACGGCCCAGCAGCAGGGGGAAAACCGAATACTCGGCCAGAGCTGGCTCGAAGCTTTGCGCGGGGTGAATTTCTACGATGCAGCCGCGATCAATGCTTCACCAGAGCCTCACTTTCTTCAGATCAGCGCGGCAGGCAACAACTTTCGTGTCGCCGCAATCAACTCAAGCAGCTTCAACTACGCGGCTGAGCCGATCCTGCCGCTGTTCGACCTCGCGGGTAACCAGCAATTCGCCGCACCAGGTGTCCCGTTCACGTTTCCTGGTCTGTCCAATGCATTACGGGTCGAAGGCCGCTTCAGCTTTGTCGGCGATGCGACCGTCAAGCCAGCCCCGATTTGTGCCGACTCGGCGACTAATCCGCTAGACCCCGCGTGGCGCGCATTCAGCGGCGGCGGCGACATTTCGGCCATCGGCGGCATGATCGACGGCGAACTCGGTAACCAAGTTACCGGCGTGTTCGCGCCTCTCGGTCGCACGTCGTCGTCGTACAGGTCCGGCTCCTCGTTTGCCACGCCGCAGGTCACCGCCGCGGCGATGCTGATCTGGGCGATGAATCCGCCGCTGCGCTCATCCGTCGTGAAAGGGATTCTGCAGCGGACCAGCGGCGGTCTGAACGCGCCCGAATGCATCGTGGAGGGCGATTACGAACTCCCGCTCGACGCCTATGGCGCGCTGCTGGCGGCCGATCATCCTGGGTTCGCTGGCGGACTCGGTACGCGCGCCACGCGCGCGAACGCGCCGGTGCGCCTCGCGCTGCTCGATGTCGCAGGCTCGAATGCCGGTTCGCTTGTCTACGATCCGGACGGGCGCTTCACGCAGGCCGATTTGCTCGGCTTCGTGCGCGAATTCCAGCAGCGCCATGGGTCGCGGCTCGACTACTCGCGTTTCGATCTGAATGCCGACGGCAGGACAGGCGAACCGACGGTCGTGCGCAGCCCCATCACGGTCGACACCGCCAATACCGCGTTTGGCAGCCAGCGCTTCGACCTCGACGGCGACGGCCAGATTGCCACCGCCACGCAGACGGTCGAGGGGATCCCGATCGTGTTCGAGGAAAACGACATCGACGACATCTCGGTGCTCGTCTACTACGCCTACAGCCCGCTGTACGAGGGCAATGAATACGAGCGCACGCTGATCCTGCTGCCGCACCTGGAATTCTCCAACGAGAGTGCGCTGCTGAAGCCGTTCCTGCGCAGCCTCACCATGAGCCTGTCCGGACTCGACCCGTCAATCAGCGGCAACACGACCCTCGGCAGCATTTTCTACCAGGCGTCGAGCAGCGATACGGGCGATGCGTTCGGCACGCGTTTCGTCAGCCAGTGCGCGGCCGAGTTGGGTAATCTCCCGTTCAGCGCCGAGGTCGATGCGGCGGCGGTCAACCTGCCTGATGGCGCTGACGTTGCTTCTCCGACCTGGTGGTGGGCGACTTCCACCACCAACACCCCGCCGGTGGGTCAGAACTTTCGCACCCGCTGTTCGGACTTCATTGCGGCGGTGCCTGGTACCGGGGAACTGTGGGTGAACATCACCAAGTTCCGGCTATTGGAGCCGACGCGCGAATATCAGATGCGGCTGTGGTTCGGTCGGCCCGATCTCGAGGCTGGCCCCGCTGGTACCTTCGCGGCGCCGCGCTTCGAGCCACCGCCGTTCCGCTTGACGACGCAGCGGGGCAGTTTCGGCTTCGTCGAGACCACGGGTTCAGGCGGCTTTGTGGCTGGTCCACCAGCAGCCAACTTCCGGCTGCTCAACTTGGGTCTGCAGCCCAGCGCCAACTACACTTTCCAGGTCCGCAATCCGGCGCCAGCGTCCCCGGCACCGGCCTCGGCGGCCCGCACTGCCGCCGCGGTGCCGGCGGCCAACAGCACCGGCATCCCGCGGCCGGTAACTCGCAGGCGATCGCCGCAGCGACTGTCGAACCGCTGAGCGAGCGCGCGACGGCGGTAGGCGCCGCGCGCGGGCTCACGCGGCCTGCGGTGAGCACCGAACGTCTTTCGCTAACCGCCCCCCAGGGCTCACTCATCTACTACCGGCTGAAGACGCCGTATCAGGATGGCACCACCCACGTGGTGTTCGAGCCCCTGGATTTACTACTATCCAGGCTGGCGGCACTCGTGCCCCACCCGCGAATCAATCTAACCCCCTATCACGGCGTATTCGCCCCCCACCCTCATCTGCGCGAGCAAGTGACCCCGGCTCGTTGCGGTCGGCTTCAAGCCGCGGACGACCCACCACCCGCACGCCACGCGGCAATGACATGTTCGACTTGCGGGGGCTGCGCGCGCCGCTAGTCAGGTCGATGGCGCCCAACTCTTCCTGACTTGCGAACGCTGCCCAACAAAACTTCTTTGCCGACGAAAACCAGCAGGCTCAATTCAGCCGCAGCAGACGCCGCGACATTCATTGTCTCAGTCCACGATGTCTTTGATAGTTCCTGTACCCGCAGGACGGGACCGCTCACGACCAGCCCGCGATCAGGCGATTACGCGGCAGGCTTTCGTCTTGCATCGCCTTGGATTGTTCGATGCCGGTGACTGGCAAGCCCTGCGGATCGAGCAGACCGGTCTGTACCAGCACCGTGGCCTGGTCCCAGGAAATGTGCTCGTGATAGAGCTTGGGCCCACAGAAATTGACCACCGCCGTCATCGGCACTTCGACATAGCGACCGGTCGGCGCGATGTTTGGCAGGACCCAATCCATCACGCGGTCGTGGGTAAAGCAGAAGATGAATTCATCGACCAGGCGGTCGCTGCCGACGGTGCGCGAGATGGGAATGATGCGCGTGTCGTCTGGATTCTGAAAATGGAAATGATTGCTGTACCAGCGATGCAGCCTGGTCTTGCCGGTGCCGCCGGTCACCGTCGGCACCACAAACACATAGGGCTCGTCGACCATGGTCGCCATCGATACATCGACATCGCGCTCGGCAAATTCGGAGTAGAGATGTTCTTCCTATAGGCGCGCCAGGTCGTAGACCGGGCCGAGCTGGGCACGCAGCAAGGCCAGGGTGCGCGTCTTCGCCAGCCAATGGGCGGACCGATCGTAGCCAGGCAGATTGGCATTATCGAAGCCGGGCCCCGCTGTGCAGGCTTGCACGGTGACTTGGGAATTGCCGCTCAGCGCCTGCAACAGCGTGCCGTCGGCGGCGGCATCGCCGCTGATCGCGAGATGGATCACGCTCGGGCAGGCTATGCGGCGCGTGGCCTGATGCAGGTCTTTGACGTCACGCGGATAGGAGGCCACCGCACAGGCGAGGCGCGCGTCGCCTGCCGGCAGCAGCAAGGCGATGCGACCACCGAGTCCCTGGCCGACCACACCGGCTCCGCCACTGCACTCGGGCAGGGCAAGCAAGGCAGACAGTGCGAGGCCAGCATCGCGCACACCGCGTTCGTCATCGAAGCGTTCACTGATGGCCCGTGCGCGTTGGCTGTTCTCAGGATCGAAATCAAAAGCGAGTGCGTTGCCGAGGTGCGCATAGAGCGCCGGCACTGCTACCAGCCAGCCTTCTTCGGCATACAGATTAGCCAGATGTCCGGGTCGATGTGGCTCATGCGCAGGGCCTGATAGCCGGTCGCGGCGCGCCCGACGGAATAACCCTCGGCGGCAAAGGCCTCGGCCAGAGCGCGATAACAGGCATCGGCACGCTGCCGTTCGGCTTCGTCCTCGCGGTTGAACACCAGCACATGCAGGCCACGCGCGAAGCGCGCGCCGGCGACGTATTCGCAGATGTACTCGAAACCGTATTCGGTATAGATGCGCCGCGCGAGACGCTGGTGCGCGTTGGCAATAGCGCCGGCCAGTGCCGGGTCGGCCAATTGCTCGGCGCTGAAATGGGTCTGCATACGGCGCTGCTGTGGGTGCGGGGCCACCAGTGTCGCCGTTCAGTCACGAGGTAGACAAGCCTGGTGTTCGCGCGGTGCCGGCATGCACTTCACGCCGGCCGGTGCAGGCTGCCGCAGCGGGGGCTAGCTCAGGCCGGGCTCACTGCGCTGATGGCACTGCCAGTCCTGAAGTGTGGTCGCCCCGCGCAGCGATGACTAAGGTAAGCGCCATTCTGTCGTGTCCCCTTGCTCCCCCCCTCGACCATGTTCCGTCGTTTCGCTCCGTGGGGCGCCCTGTATTCGTGGCAAAGACAGCCGGCCGGCGGCGAGAAATCGAGGCCCGCAGGTCAGGAGGCCTGAGCAATAAAGTGAACGCAAGCCGCAGGCGCTATCGCAGCAGACGGATTGGATTGCGCTGGACGCCCCCCGCGGTGGCGAGGCATTTAGATGACCTCTGCTCGCCTTCTGCGCAACAGGCCCAGGCCGCCAAGGCCTCCCGTTGCGCGCCCGGCACGGGCATCGCGTTGATCCGGGCCCCCGAGTATGCGAGAAAGGTAATCAGGACCGTCACCGGGGCGGTAAGCCAGTACCACATGCTTACGCTCTACGACGCAGCCCACCAAAGAATCGCAAGGGGCACCAAGGTAGTCAGCGCGTGCGTCAATCCTTTGAGGTTATCGGCCTGGTTATACCGGCGAATGATGGCTTGCTTCTGTGGCTTAATGAGCTGGGCCGACGACAAGAGCGAAAACCTCGGTTTCGATCTGCTATTTTTTGCGCATGCAAAGGAAAACGGCAACCCGAGTCTGCCAGACGAACGAGATGGGCTCCGTCTGGGTTTGGTGAAGAGGGGGTTAATGGGTATAGCGGTGCCTGAACTGACCGCGAATATCACCATGCGGTATATCCCCACCGATCCGTCCTCGCAACGAAATACCCAGGCAATCTTCGTCCCGGTAGCGATGTTCTCGCACAAGGCGTCGGAAATAGTTCAAGCTACCGCCGCAGTGCAAGCCTGCATCCAAGCTCGGATTCGATGTTCGGATGTTGGTCGGAAAACGTCCAGGATCCAAGTGTCCAAGACAGCTTTTTTAACGTCAATCCCTACCCCCAATGGAGACCACATGGCCAAGCCACCTAATTACAAACAAGAGAAAAAACGCCGCGAAGAAGCGCAAAAGAAAAAGAACGAACAAGAGCAGCAGCAAAAAGCCGCCCGTAAAAATCCGCCAGTCGCTCCGCAGTGAATAGCGCGCTCGAATTGGCACGCGACAGGGTGCCAAACACCGACACTGAGGAGACGATCACTGCTGAGACTTACGTTGCAGCGACTAAAAAGTGGTTGGAACGAGCAGTAATCGGACTACGGCTTTGTCCCTTCGCCGCAAACGTGTTTCTGCGCGATCAAATTCGCTATCGAGTCAGCACACATGAATCGACAACTGGTTTGCTTGAGGATCTGTCCTGCGAGCTACAGCTTTTGCGCGATGCAGATCCGCAGCGCTGTGAGACCAGTTTGCTGATTCATCCGCACGTGCTCAGCGATTTTTCTGACTATAACGAGTTCTTGAACGAGGCTGACGCGACCGTGCTCGCCTTGGGGCTCACGGGCGAACTGCAAATCGCAAGCTTTCATCCCGCTTATCGGTTTGCTGGATGCGCCCCGGACGCTATCGAGAACTACAGCAACCGATCGCCTTACCCGATGCTGCATCTATTGCGAGAAGCGAGCCTGACGCACGCCGTGGCCACTTTCCCCGGCATCAAAGACATAGGCTGCAACAACATCTCGACCTTGCGTCGCTTGGGAAAAGCGGGTTGGCAGCGACTAGGCCTGAGCATGTAAGAAACTTAGAGTAAAACACAACTGGCACGGACGAGACGAGTCAGCTTTCGCTGTGCGCGTACGCTTCGTCACGCCCGCGCTGACGACGAACGGCTTCGTCTCGCGCCTCGTCAATCGCAAGCACCAGGTCGTCCAGATCGGGGGGAGGTGCATCACTGATAAAGACGCCTGCAAGTTGCGTATCGTGCTTAAGCTCCCCCTGCTCGAACAGCGCCCACATTTCCCGCGCGTAGTCGGCCGCGTATAACTCCGGCGCAAATCGACCGAGCGTATCCGCGAGATTCTTTACGTCGCGCTGAAGCATCGTCAGCGCATTATTGTTGCCGGCGGCATTGACAGCCTGCGGCAGATCGATGATGACCGGTCCCTGCGACCCCACCAGCACATTGAACTCGGAAAGATCGCCATGGATCAATCCGGCACACAGCATACGCACCACTTGTCCAATCAGAAATTGATGGACCTCGCGCGCCTCTGCGGCGGAAAACTCCACCTCGCCGAGACGCGGCGCCGAATGGCCCTCTGCATCGGTCACCAGCTCCATGATCAGTACGCCGTCGAAGAATCCGAACGGCTGCGGCACGCGAACGCCCGCTGCAAACAGCTGATACAGGACGTCGACTTCGGTGTTCTTCCAGGCTGCTTCCTGTTCTTTACGACCAAATCGAGTGCTCTTGGCCATGGCCCGGGCCTGGCGGCTGCCGCGAACTTTGCGCCCTTCCTGATACTGCGCGCGCTGCTGAAAACTGCGCTGCCCCATGTCCTTGTAGACCTTGGCGCAGCGAACTTCGGAGCCCGTACGCACCACATAAACGGCCGCTTCCTTGCCGCTTTTGAGCTGACGAACGACTTCATCGATGATGCCGTCATCGATCAGCGGTTGTAATCCAGCCGGTATTTTCATCAAGGATGGCGCGATCCAAAGGGGCGCTACCTTACCTGTTTTTTCGGACCTTGACTGCGGTGCGCGATCATTATTCTTAACGGCGATAGTGCCTACGGGACTACACAACGATCAATCCGCTAAGCTTTGGTTCCGCTTCAAGCGATGAGAAACCTGTGTCTTCATCACCTATGTCGACAGCCGAAGAATATGCGCAGCACTTACAAGACCGCGAAGCGCGCGGGCAGCACTTCACCCATTTGCTTGCGTGAGCCGACGGTGCCGGCGCGCCGATCGGCCCGATGGGAATTCAGTGCGACGAGTTAGAGGCGCTAGGCGCGGGCCTGGCAAGTGGCGATGTAACGGCGCCACAGGCTGCTGCACGTCGTGCAGACTTCGGGGGCGATGGCAGTCTGTTCGATTCAAGCGTCGCGCGCGAACGCGTGCAGCGCGTATTCCTTGCGCATTCAACGTCGCGTCGAGCCTGTCGGCGCTGAAGGAGAGTGGCGGCCAGTCGAACGGTCGGCTGCCGCATGCCTGGACGCGCTCGCGGAGTGGCAGCTTGCATCCCCGGGCCGGCAACTTCGCTGGGCCGTAAAGCGTTACGGTCGCGGACTCGCCGAGGTGCAGGTAGTGTTCGTGACTCTGGCGAGCCAGCGCGAATCGCCCACCGACGTGGACGGGGAGCTGCTTCAGCGACTGCAGGGTACGCAGGAGCCCTCCCGGGTCGGCTTGCCGCCCTTGCGGAGGTAAACCCCGCGCGCCGGCGATTGCAGCCAGCCGCTCGCCATGTAGCGGGCGACGCGCCGCGGGGTAGCCGTGGTTACACCGCATCGGCTGGAGACGAGGATGGCCTCCCGAAGGGTCTCCAGCAGATTCAGTTTAGCTTTTCCTTCCTTGACTGACCCATGGTGACTAAAGCAGGCGTTCCGTAAACCTTCGACAAGCGGAGGTTTATGAAATGTGATTTATAGTCACTACTGGTGACTATTGGCGAGCAACCGACACAGGTAGAAGAGTTGGCCAA
>Ga0163144_10012954_pt1 | contig 17446 bp, 20 predicted proteins | sample OliLak19BULKMAT1_FD_123175 | JGI IMG/M metagenome (GOLD analysis project Ga0163144, IMG submission 123175) | Freshwater microbial mat bacterial communities from Lake Vanda, McMurdo Dry Valleys, Antarctica - Oligotrophic Lake LV.19.BULKMAT1 | ecosystem: Environmental > Aquatic > Freshwater >...
AGAAGTTGCCAAAAACAAGGGTGTATGTTAGATTTGTCCTTACGTATGGCAACAAACAAAAATATCATTTCTCCAGCAAATATCGACGAACGAAAGACCTTTGATCTCCGTTCTGGAGATACAGTTCGCGTATGGCAGAAAGTTAAGGAAAAAGATAAGACAAGACTTCAGGCTTTCGAAGGACTAGTTCTTTCTCGTAAACATGGAACAGAAGCAGGAGCAACTTTTACCGTGAGAAAGGTGATAGATGGTGTAGGAGTTGAAAAAATATTTCCACTTTACTCACCAATGATAGGAAAGATAGAGATTCTCCGTCGATCAAAGGTTCGTCGAGCAAAACTTTACTTTGTTCGTGAAAAGGCAACAAAAGAAATTCGCCGTCAGATGCGCCGAATGCTCGTTATAGAACCTGGACAAAATACTGACACGAGAATTGCAAAACCGGTAGAAGAAAAGAAAGAAGAAGTGACGGCGTAGATTATAAATATGCTCGGGTGTTGAAACTGGTAGACAAGCATCCTTGAGGTGGATGTGCCCTTACGGGTGTGGAGGTTCGAGTCCTCTCCCGAGCACTAGACTAGAAAATACCGAGATCATCTCGGTATTTTCTAGTCTCTGTTTCATGGATAGGAATCGAAAGACGGAGCGATGTCGAGCCAGCAGGCGAGACCGCGAGTTGGGGTCGCAGAAATTTACGAGCGACGGCGATTCAGCAGACGATTTAGCAAAATCGCCACTGGGCTCGTCTTGGGGGCGAGGAAATTATCTGTGACCGAGTCCTCTCCCGAGCACTTGCTTTAAGAGTTTTTCAAAACTCGTCAATAAGAGACTAGGCGTTTATTTTTTCTGTTTACAATTGCCATTTCTTGGTACATCATGATAAGCTTGAAAAGCAAAGGTTTATGAATCTTCTTAAACCTTTACATACTATGGTGCCTATGGTGTAATAGTAGCACAAAAGCTTGTGGAGCTTTTAGATTCGGAGCATAACCGAATAGGCACCCCAAAAGAGAATAATTTGAGAAAAAGTATTGTTCCGTACTCTACTATCTCATATTTCACATATGATACACTAATGTCATATTTATGAAAAGCAAGAATAATCTTATAGAACAGCTAAAAACCTTACCCCATTTCAGTAAAAATACTGTTTATCAGCTTGGGATACAGTTAGGGCTCAAGGATTCCACAGTTGATACCTACATCAGCCGTTTTTTGAAGTATAAAGAAATTTACCGACTAAAGAATGGGTTGTATGTATCTGCTGATTTTTTTGATAAGAATAAAAATGATATTTCTTATTCATTTTATCTTGCCAACATTCTTAGAACACCATCTTACATAAGTTCATGGGCAGCTCTTCAGTACTACAATCTCACTACAGAAGCTGTTCATTCTATTACTTCAGTGACACAGAAAGTAACAAGGGAATATCAGACAAAGGCAGGAAATTTTGCATATCAGTCAATAAACAAAGAACTCTTCTCTGATTTCTCGCTTGTAAAAGGAAAGTTTGATTTTTTCATAGCTTCACCCGCGAAGGCGCTATTTGATCTACTGTATTTCAGGACAAATCAGTTTCGTGGTGTGTCAATGGAAAATATCAAACCAATGATAGGTGAGTTAAGGATAGATATTGATGAAATGGGGAAAGAAGAACAGGGTAAATTTTATTCAATGATTAAAAAATATTCCAATGAGTGAACATATTAAAACAATAACTTATCTAAATTCAAAACCTTGGTATCGAGCAATAAAAATTTTGTACGGTATTTTTGTTGTTGGTTGTTACTTAGTTGCTTTTGGAAGTATTATTGGAATGTTGTTTATTGAAGATGAATTTAAACTAGCATTATTGTGGTTAGTTATCCTAAAAATATTATTTGTGCCTTGGGCTATATCTTGGGCTTGGCTAATATCAAAAATTCCACAATGGATATTCTACTATATCTATTTTGGTTCAATAAAGCCACATAAGTAAAGCGTGAGTGAGTGGAGTAAAATAATTTATTTCGTGCTAGTATATTTGGTATATGGTATCGAATATAATAACAAGTGGACCAAATAAAGGGTTTGAAGATATAAAGCATATTGATGAAAACGGCGTTGAATTTTGGACAGGACGTGAATTATTTCCTTTACTTGGATATTCTCGCTGGGAGTCTTTTGACGAAGTAATACATAGAGCCAAAAAAGCCGCCTTAAATAGTGCTCAAATAGTTGAAAACCATTTTCGTCAGTTGACGAAAATGGTTGATATAGGGTCCAGTAGTAAGAGAGAGAGGTTAAAGACTGGAAATTAGATAGGTATGCTTGTTATCTTATTGCTCAAAATGGAGACCCTAAAATTCCTCAAATTGCTCAAGCTCAAACATATTTTACAGTTCAGACAAGAAGGCAAGAAATTTTTGATAAACTATCAGATGCAGAAAAAAGACTTTTTGTTAGAGGCGAAGTTTCCAATGAAAATAAGAAGCTTTTCAAAACCGCTAGCCAAGCTGGAGTTTCACAATTCGGACTTTTTAATGATGCGGGGTATAGAGGTTTATATGGCTTATCTTTATCAGAAGTTGAAAGAAGAAAGGGTATAAAGAAAAGAGAATTATTAGACAGAGCTGGCTCTACTGAATTAGCGGCGAACCTTTTTAGAATAACTCAAACAGAAGAAAAATTAAGAAAAGACAATATCAAAGGAGAAATTCAAGCAAGAAATACTCATAATATGGTTGGTGGAAAAGTTAGACAAACTATAAAAGATATAGGTGGAGAATTGCCAGAAAATCTTAAACCAGAAAGGCATATAAGAGATGTTAAAAAAGAGATTAGACTTTTAGAAAAGGAAAGTAAAAAGTCATTAGGTAAAGGTAAAAAAAGAATTAAATAGTGGATTGTGAGGTCATATTTATGAAAAGCAAGAATAACCTTGTAGAAACTTTGAAATCAAAGATGAAAAAATATAGAAAATGGATTGCTCCCATAGTGTTTATTATTTTTTATATAACTTTTGGAACTCTAATCACTGTTTATCAAGAAAAAATGATATATCAACCATCAAAACAGGATTTTAATAACTGTAGTTTTTTTGGTAATGATAAACGAGTTATTGAGAATGGTACACAGATGTATTACTACAACCCAGGAAAAGAGAATCTAGTTATTCTTTATCATGGGAATGCGGGGTCTGCATGTGACCGTGCTTATTGGGCTCAGTATTTTACCAATAATGGATACGCCTATCTTATACCCGAATATTATGGATACTCTAATGGTGTGGAGGAGCCATCTCACCAGCTTATTAAAAAAGATGTAGAAAATGTAATTCAGTTTATTAAAGATAAGAATTTTAAATCCGTTATAGTTATTGGTGAAAGTATTGGTACTGGTATGGCTGTGTATCACGCATCATTGTCTCCACCTGACAAGATTTTACTGGTGTCACCGTTTTCTAGTGTGCTCGATATCGCGCGAAAAAAGTTTTGGTTTTATCCAGTATCAATCCTTGTGGATAATGCTTTTGACAACGTTGATTTGCTTTCTAAATATAGTGGATATGTAACCATTGTTCATGGAGATAAAGATGAGGTGATTGATTTATCCTTAGGTAAGAAACTTTTTGAATCGTTAAGCTCTGTAAAAAAGAAATTTGTTACTATAAAAGGGTCTGGTCATAATAATATTTTTGATTATTCTGAAATGGATGATACTTTAAATTCCTTTCTTTTTAACAAGTTTTAAAATGATATGGTCTCCTGTAAAATTTATGTTATTATCAACTATGTTTTCTATATAAACTAAACTAAGATATGACCACAAAGAAAACAACAATAACTATATTCCTCGTAATCATTGCATTAGCCACTTTGCCTTTCTTTTTTAAAGATGGTGATGCAAAAAAAGTACAATTAAAAAACAACACAATTGTTGCTTTTGGAGACAGTCTCACATATGGAGTAGGATCAACTTCTGGCAATGATTTCGTCTCACTAGTGAGTAAGAAGATTGGGAGACCTATAATAAATGAGGGAAAAAGTGGTGATACTACAGAAAGTGCTCTTTCTAGGGTGGATGCAGTACTTACACATAATCCTGGACTAGTTATCCTTCTTTTGGGTGGCAATGATTATCTGCGTAGAGTTCCAAAAAGTACTACTTTCAATAATCTAGGTAAAATTATTGAAAGGTTAAAAGCAAATGGTTCAGTGGTATTGCTTCTAGGTGTAAGAGGGGGATTATTGAAAGATAATTATGAAGAAGATTTCAAAAGTTTGGCTAAAAAATATGATTTAGCGTATGTTCCAAATGTCCTGGATGGACTTTTAGGAAATAGGGAATTTATGTCAGATGAAATACATCCAAATGACGTAGGGTATGAAAAAATCTCATCTCGTGTAGTATCAGTGATCAATAGTATGATAATTCAAAGTAGATAAAATTGATCTCAATAAATCCAGATATACTTTCTAGTATTTTCATTAGTATAGTTCCGCATTATTTATTACATGCTATTATTATCTTATGTCTATAAATTATAAAATAGTAGCTTTTGATCTAGATGGCACTCTTGCCAAAAGTAAGTTGTCTATAGATGCTACTATGGCAGAACTTCTTTACAAACTTTCTCTCGAAGCAAAAGTCGTTGTGATTTCTGGAGGATCTCTCATTCAATTTAAAGAACAACTCATTCCTTTTCTCAAATCATCAAAAAATGTAATCCTCCTTCCTGCCAATGGTACGGAAAGATATGAATATGATGACTCAAATAAAAAATGGAAAATGACAGACAGAAAAGACTTTTCAGAAGATATCAAAAAACAAGTTACTAAAGTTCTAGATGAGATTATCTCTTCTGGCAAGTATGACATTCCCATAGTACATTCTGGTGACTACGTAGAAGATCGTGGCACAGAGATTACTTTTTCGGCTTTAGGACAAAATGCAGATCTAAGAGAAAAATCTCTGTGGGATCCAAATCAGAAAAAAAGATTGAAGATAAAAAAGGAAATTGAAAGACAAATATCAAATGTAACTGTTGGTGTGGCTGGTACAACATCTATAGATATCTTATCAAAAGGTTTTGATAAGGCCAGAGGATTGGAAATTCTTTTGGATAAATTCAATCTCACGAAAAAAGACATACTCTTTGTTGGAGATGCTGTTTTTCCAGGAGGAAATGATTATACTCCATATAAAGCAGGGATAAAAACAATAAAGACTAGTAGTCATATATACACAGAAGAGATTATTAAGAAAATTCTAGATGGGAAAGATATAATAGAAAAGCATAAAGAATATAATGTAGAAGAAAATATAGAAAAAAATGAAGAAAAGAAAGATCTGAAAGGAGTCGTAGAAAAAGTAGTAACTGAAAATCATTTCCCAGAAAATCCTGTGGCCTATTTTTGTGCAGAATACGCTATGATCGATGATCCCACTATGTATGCTGGAGGTTTAGGTGTTTTGGCGGCAGACTATATTATGGAAATAGCAGAGCAAAATATGCCTTTTGTTGCTATAGGATTAAACTACGACCCGCTCTCATCGGATACTTTTAGTATATTTGCAAAAGATGGTAAACCTTTAATAATTTCTATTCCTATAGAAAATGAAATGATCTATGCTCAAGTTTGGCATCATGCTTTTACAAAAAATACTCACATGTTTCTTTTGGATACTGATATAAAAGAAAATAATGACGAAAACAAAAAAATATCATCTCATCTCTATAGTCCAAACTTCTATACTAGGATCAAGCAACAGATGGTCCTTGGTATTGGAGGAATTAGACTTCTAGAAAAACTTAATATTTCACCATCCATCTACCATTTAAATGAAGGTCACACTGCTTTTGCTGGAGTAGCTATACTTCTGGAAAGAAAAAAAGATCTAGGAAAAATAGTGGCTTCAAAGCATACTATATTGTCTGCCGCTGGAGTTATGATACCCAAAAAAGATCTATGTATGTTTTTGGAATCGTATTGTAAAAGTTTTTCAACTGATGTCATGGATATTTATAAAAAAGGGGAGTTTGAGCTCGATCATGATATGTTTTCTACTACAAAGTTTGTTATGAATATTTCCCAAAGGAAAAATGGTGTAAGCGCACTTCACGTAGTTTTTGAAAAAAAAGTCCATCCGCATAGTGAGCTCATAGCCATCACAAATGGTGTTTATAAAAAAAGATGGCAAGCTCGCGAACTCTTATCTAGATCCGTCACTATATCTGACGAAGAGTTTTGGAATATAAGGAAAGATTTAAAAACTAGATTTATTTCCTATGTTAAAGAGACTACTGGTAAAAAACTTAACCCAGAGATATGCACAGTAGTATGGGCTAGACGTTTTGCTAGTTACAAGAGACCATTTTTGATTTTTTCTGATCTTGAAAGAATTATAAAAATAATTTCTAGTCCAGAATCGCCAGTACAGTTTGTCATTGCTGGTAAAGCTAATGAAACAGATACTGTCGGACAAGAAATAATAAAAAAGATAGTAGATATTTCCGAGGATCCTAAAACTAAAGGGAGAATAGTTTATATTCCTAACTATTCTATAAACATAGCAAAAGAATTGGTAAAAGGTGCTGACGTTTGGCTCAATACTCCAGAAAGAGGAAAAGAAGCATGTGGAACTAGTGGAATGAAAGCTAGTCTAAATGGTGCCTTGCAACTAAGTATCTCTGATGGCTGGGTGGATGAGGTGAATTTGGAAGGAAAAGGGTGGATTTTGCCAGAAGAAAATACTGCACAAGTACTATATGACCTCCTAGAGCAAGAAGTTTTACCTAGTTTCTACACTCAATCAGAAGATGGTATTCCTCATGAGTGGATACAAAAAATGCGTCAAACTATAGAGATTGTAGAAAAATCCTATACAACTGTGAAAATGCTAGAAAACTACAGGAAAGATCTTTATCGATTATAGAAAATCGACAAATCGTGTTACAATGTCTTTTACATGGCTATTTTTCCAAGTAATCTTAGGGGTAAGAAAAATCTAAAAATTCTCTTTGTTGGTACTGAAGCAGCTCCTTTTGTAAAGGTTGGAGGCTTGGCTTCTGTTATGTATTCATTGCCAAAAGCTCTTTCTGACCTCGGTCACGATGCTAGAGTAATGATTCCTAAGTATCTATCTATAGATGACAATCTTTTTCATCTTCAAATGGAGTCCAAAGATCTCAATGTTCCAACAGGAAATGAAGATGGTCCAAAGGAACTTATTTGTAATGTAAAAAAATGTGAGCCAAATGGTTCTGGAGCCGGAGTCATAAGTTATTTTCTTGAAAATCAAGAGTATTATGAGCAAAGGGCAAATGTTTATGGCTATGCTGATGACTCTGTAAGGTGGGCACTTCTCTGTAGAGGAGCTCTAGAATTTATAAAGACAAGTACATGGGTTCCAGATGTCATAGTTTCTCTAGATTGGCAGACGGGCCTTATCCCAAATTATTTAAAGACTGTTTACGCTAAGGATCCTATTCTTTCAAAAATCTCTAGTGTTTTTTCTATCCACAATCTTTTTTTTCAAGGACTATTTGATCATCATTTTGTTTCTGAGATGGATTTTGATGATGGACATTCTGCCGTTCCAGCTTTCAACAATCCTCGTCTATCAAAGATGAATTATATGAGAAGAGGAATAATATATTCTGATGTTATAAATACTGTTTCTCCAAATTATTCCAAAGAAATCATGACCAAGGATTATGGAGAACTTCTAGATGATCTTCTGAGAGAGAGAAGAGCTGTGCTATCTGGAATACTCAATGGTATAGATTATGATATTTGGAATCCAGAAACAGATCCGCACATAAGTTTTCCTTTCAATTCAAAGAAAATATCTGAAAGATCAAAAAATAAAGCAGTTCTACAAGAACGTTTTGGTCTTCCATTAGAGAAAAATGCCTTTATCGTGTCTATAGTTGGTCGTCTAACAAAACAAAAAGGGTTGGATCTTCTTATGAATATTGCAGATCTTCTTTTGCAAGAACTACCTCTACAGTTGATTGTAGTTGGAGAAGGAGAGTCAGATATTATGGGATTTTTCCATGATCTAGAAACACGTCATCCAGGAAGAGTTGCAAATCATTTAAAATATGACGCTGTTCTTCCACATTTTGTATTTGCTGGAGCGGATGCAGTCATTGTTCCTTCTCGTTTTGAGCCATGTGGTCTCACTCAAATGGAAGCAATGCGTATGGGTTGTATACCTATAGTTCGTAAGACGGGTGGGCTTGCAGATAGTGTAGATGACTATAGTCCAGAAAAACAAACAGGAGAAGGTTTTGTTTTTGAAAAATTTGATTCTTCATCACTTATGATCGCCTTTATTCGTGCTTTTGAAAATTTTAGAGACAAGAAAAAGTGGAATGATTTGCAAAAGAGAGCTATGGAAAAGGATTTTTCATGGGTAAATTCTGCAAATAAATACATAGAACTTTTCAACCGAGCGATCGATGTTCATGACAATAAGGTTTAAAAAATTCTAATTTAATTATATAAATTTTTATGAAATGGGGAAATTTTTTGCATATATATCAGCCTGCCGATCAACAAAAAGATATCTTGAAGGCTATTGTTGATCAGAGTTATAGACCTATCATTTCTCATATCTTAAAAGCACCAAATGTTCGAGTCACTCTCAATGTCACAGGGGCTCTCCTGGAACTTTTTGATAAGATGGGGTATCAGGACATCATAGAGATGTTAAAGAAGGGAGGTGAAGAGGGAAAAATAGAATTTACAGGATCAGCCAAGTATCATGGTTTCTTACCTCTTTTGGAAGAAAAAGATATCGTACGTCAGATAAAGATAAATGACGAGGCCAACTCTTTTTATCTCGGGAAAGCTTATAAACCACGAGGTTTTTTCCCACCAGAGATGGGTTATAGTCCAAATCTCGCCCCGATCATCGAATCTCTAGGATTTGACTGGATCCTCCTCGATGAAATAGCTCTGACTGGTGCGCCTGGAATGGTTGACTATACAAAAATCTATAAGATAAAAAATACAAACCTGAAAGTCTTTTTTAGAGAAAGAAGATTGAGTAATCTCATCATGAGTGCTGTAGTCAGATCTCCAGAAACACTAAAAGAAGCCATGAAAGATGATCTAGGTAATCCACGATATATCATAACAGCTATGGATGGGGAAACTTTTGGCCATCATCGTCCAGGACTCGAGAAATTTCTTTTCAATATTTTTGAGACAAAAGATTTCAATCTAGTAACAATTTCCAATCTTCTTCGCGAATACAAAGACATAGTCGAGATAGAACCCGTGTCATCTACATGGGCAAGTAGTAAAGAAGATATAGAAAAGGGGATACAATTTCTCTCATGGAAAGATCCAGAAAATCCTATCCACAAATGGCAATGGGAATTTTTCCATTTAGTCCGTGAAGAAGTGGAAGCGATGGAACCGTCTGACCCTCTTTACAATGAGATAAAACACAAAATGGATATAGGAACTGCCAGTGACCACTTTTGGTGGGCATCGAGAAAGCCATGGTGGAGTCTAGAAATGATAGAGGACGGAGCATTTCGACTTCTCGATACTATACGTATGATTCCAAATATTTCAGCAAAAAAATTGGCTATAGCTAGTGACTTGTATGAAAAAATAATCTCAACAGCCTTTACATGGCAGAGAACTGGTCAGATAAGACAGATGATGTCGGAGCAAAACGCGGTTCTACGCATCCCTTTTAAGGAGCGAACTGTAGGAAAAGGTGGGGCAGAAGAAGGAGTTTACTATGCTTTTATAGATATGATGAAAGGTCTTGAAAAAAAAGCCATAGAAACTCAAGAGTATGAAAAAGCTATTCTCTGGAGAGATGCTCTATATAAACTCGAAAACAAACTCGATATATACGATACCATAAATGCTATAGATCTACTTCGTATAGAAATTCCAAATGATGAAGTTGAAAAAATTGTTGAAAAATACAAAGAAAAATACCGAGCAATCCGTGGTGGCCAGCCAGAACAAAGGGGGGCGTAGGGTATGGGCACCGTTTCCATACGATTACATAAGATCTCTCAATGCTCGAAGTTTCTTGCCTTTGCCGGCGGCAAATTCCCTTTCACTCTCCATAATGCCTTCTACTAGCTTTTCGTCTTCGAGTGCACGAAGTGCGTCTCTAAATAGTTCACTTACTGAACTATAATTATTATGTTTGACCAAATAATCAATTCTGGTTTTCATCTTTGGTTGCATTGAAATGTTTAATGTCATTCTCATATCCTTTAATGTAGCACAATGTGTTACAGGACATTACCAACTAAGTAAAAAATAACAACGAATTGGAAGGTCATAATTCTGAAAGTATAGAGAAATCCTTACAGAATAAGGATTTTAGTAAGGGTGAGCAAGTTATCCACAGTACAGACTAAACTAGCGTAAGATGGGAATGAGGAAGGGCAAAACTATAGCCCCAGTAGATTTTTTCTGGTTTTTATTATTCTATCTCCACCTCCGGGACATTTTTGTATAGAGGATTTTTGACGAGAGTTGGTTCGCCGTCTTTTTCTACTACATAGTAAGCAGCACCACGATAGCTCTTGAACTGGCTATAGTCTGCATGTCCTGGGAGGGAGATAGGATTTTTTTCATCAAAATTTACAGGACTATCATCAGAAGTTACAAACCATATTTTTCCTATGTTTATGGCTAGATGTCCAGTTTCCTTTGGAATGTGAACCTTGTCTCCAGCTTTTACTCTGATAGCGCGGAAAGTCTCTACGCTGTCATCAACTATCTTTCCTTGGAGAATAACGATACCTTCACCTTGAAGAACAGTGTAAACCTCTTCTAGATTTCCTACATGATAATGTCCGTATGTTTTTATATACTCTCCACCGATGATTCCATTTTCCCAGACTGTTATATTTGTCTTGTCTGTTCCTCCACGGATCATGTAGTAGTGTATCTCTGGTCCAGTAGATGTGGGATCCATGAGGACATCTTGCATTTCCACGTGACTTCTTGAAGCGTATGATTTCATGTAAATATCATAACATAGAATATCAAATTGTGATTAATAGGTTATAATATAGCCATATTTTATGCTCAGGAAAAAAACTATAGCAAGAAAAAAGAAATCTAGAGGTATACTTTTATTTCATGACATTATCATTATCTCTATAGGTATTGCTTTGGCTATTATTCTCTCAAATTATGGTTTGATAGATAAGTTCATTTCTTCTATTCGGGAATACTACTTTTTGGCGAGTTTTATCGCTGGAATCTTTTTTACTTCAGCTTTCACCATAGCACCAGCTTCTATTGCTCTTGTAAAAATTGCCGAATATGCTCCGACGCCTGTAGTAGTGATCTGGGGAGCTCTGGGAGCTATGATAGGGGATCTGATATTGTTCTTTTTTATCAAAGATCGCTTTTATGATGATATTGTTAAGGCCATAAAACCAAAGGTTATGCGTCATATCATGCACTCATTTCATTTTGGTTTTTTGAAGTGGCTATCTCCTATCATAGCGGCTCTTGTCATAGTTTCTCCACTGCCAGATGAGTTTGCTATGGCGCTCTTTGGTATGTCAAAGATCAAAACTGCAGTTTTGATTCCCATTACTTTTATTATGAATATTGTAGCTGTATACCTCTTGATTCAGTTCGCTGCCCTTGTATTATAGAAATCATTTAGTATAATCCACTCATATGAATACAAAAACATTTTTCGCAAGATTTATCACTTGGGCAAGTTTCGTCATCGTTATCGGTCTTATAATCTGGGGACTCATAGCTGCAGAAAAGAAAAGTTCAAAGGGAACAGAGCTTCTTCCTTTACCAAATGAGATTGTTGCAACAGATCATATTCTAGGTAGTGAGACAGCTTCTGTGACTCTAGTTGAATATGGGGATTTCCAGTGTCCAGCTTGTGCATCTTTTCATCCTATTGTCAAAAGAATACTAGAAGAAACTGGATCTAGTACCGTCCGCTTTGTTTTCCGCCATTTTCCTTTACAACAACATGCAAATGCTTTTCCTTCAGCTAGAGCTGTTGAAGCAGCAAATCTCCAAGGAAAGTTCTGGGAAATGCATGACATGATTTATGAAAACCAGTCGGATTGGGAATCTATTTCAAATGCGGTACCTATTTTCATAGGTTATGCAAAGACTTTAAATCTCGATATCGTAAAGTTTGAAGCAGATATGAAACTTCCAGAAATAGAAAAAATAATAAGTGATGGATACAAAGCTGGTGTAAAAGCAAACATTCGAGCTACCCCAACATTTTTTGTAAACGGCAAACAAATCCAAAATGTTGGAAACTATGAAAGTTTCAAAAAAATAATAGATGATGCAGCTAAACCACCAACTAGTTCCTAGATGGATATTTACAGTTCTCATAATACTTGCAGTTATTGGCTTTGCTGATGCTACCTTTTTGACCATTGAGCATTATTCCAACAGTATTCCTCCTTGTACTACAGATGGTTGCGAGACTGTTCTCACTAGTTCGTATTCATCTATAGCTGGTATTCCTGTAGCTCTTTTTGGGGCTATGTATTACCTAACTATGCTTATTCTACTCATGATCTATCTAGATGCTAAGATCGAAAAAGTTTTGAGAATCGCACTGTTCTTTAGTATATTTGGTTTTATTTTTTCTCTATATTTTCTTTACCTTCAAGCTTTTGTTATAAATGCCTATTGTCAGTATTGTTTACTCTCGGCATTTACTTCGACGGCGATATTTGTTATTGCAATGTATGTAGTCAAAAAATTTAAAGTTCAATCCTTACCACAATCTTCATTATAAAAACATGATTCTCATTACAAAACCAAACAAAGACTATGAACTTCTAGATTCTGGGGAAGGAGAAAAACTCGAGCGTTTTGGAAATGTCGTTTTATCTAGACCCGATCCTCAAGCTCTGTGGAGAAAAAAAATGTCAGAAAAAGAATGGAAATCGGCCGATGCTATCTTTAGTAGAGAAGGACAGGATGGAAAATGGAAAAAAAAGGTTTCTACACTAGAAAAATGGAAAATAGATTTTGCTGGACTAAACTTTTCTATAAAGCCAACAGCTTTTAAACATACAGGTTTATTTCCCGAACAAGCTTCAAACTGGGAATGGATGAGAGGTCTTGTCACAAAGGAGATAAATGAGATAAATAAAAAAGAAGCAAAAGAAATTTTAGAAATAGAAATTCTAAACCTTTTTGGATACACAGGTGGTGCTACTCTTGTTTGCGCACAAGCTGGAGCAAAAGTCACTCATGTCGATAGTTCAAAATCTGCTATCACTTGGGCTAGAGAAAATGCGGAAAATTCAGAACTCAAAGATAAACCTATACGTTGGATAGAAGACGACGCTCGGGATTTTGTAAAACGAGAGATAAAAAGGGAGAGAAAGTATGACGCTATCATCATGGATCCTCCAGCTTTTGGTCATGGGCCAAAAAGAGAACTATGGAAAATAGAAAATGATTTTATAAACCTAGTAGAAGATTGCATAAAACTTTTATCGGAAAAACCTTTATTTTTTATAATAAATGGATACTCAGCAGGATATTCTGCTATCGCTTATGAGAACAATCTAAAAATTTTGGAGGAAAGATTTGGAGGAAAGATAGAAATGGGGGAGCTTGCTATAGAAGAAAAAGGGGAAGAAAAAGACAGCGGAAGACTTCTTCCTTGTGGAATCTTTGCAAGGTGGTCTAGAGGATAGTGTGCTAGTATGGTTTACATGAAAATATTATACGAAGATAACCACCTTGTAGTGGTCTATAAACCAGCTGGAATCCTCATACAAGGTGACAAAAGTGGAGTTCGTTCTCTCATGGATGATCTCAAAGATTATATAAAAGAAGCTCACAGTAAGACAGGAAATGTCTTTCTAGGTCTTATCCATCGCCTGGATAGAAATGTAGATGGTGTCGTGGTTTTTGCAAAAACTTCAAAAGGAGCATCCAGACTTTCAGAACAATTTCGCCTACACACAATACAAAAAGTCTATCATGCATGGATCGAAGGAATACCGAGAAAAAACAAAGACACTCTGGTGAACTATCTCTACCACGATGAAATAAGAAACGTTTCAAAAATCACAGAGGATGAAAAGAAAAATGCAGATCTAGCAGAACTTTCATATGAGATTGTAAAAAACGAAGAGGGATTTTCTCTTTTAAAAATTATCTTAAAAACGGGAAGACATCATCAGATACGGGCACAACTTTCTTTCATGGGACATCCGATAGTAGGGGATACAAAGTATGGCTCAAAGGCGAAACTGCCAGACCAGAGAGTAATGCTTACAGCTACATCTCTATCTTTTGATCCGGCTACAAATGTGGATGGGAATGCCGAAAGAAAAACAATCTCTATAGAAATTCCAAAAAAATCGTGGTAATGTATTCTCTATGCAACTCCTAGATGGAAAAAAGGTTAGAGAGGAGAGAACACCTCTACTCAAAAAGAAATTGGCCGAACTGTCGTTTGTGCCTTGCCTCGTCATTGTCCAAGTAGGGAATAGAGAGGACTCGACAACTTTTATAAAAGCAAAAAAAGCTTTTGCAAAAAAAATCGGCGTAAAAGAGATACATATAGAACTTCCTGAAAATATAAAACAAGAAGAGATTATTTCTGTTATTAAAAAATACAATGAGAATGTAGATGTTTCCGGCATCATTATCCAACTTCCATTACCTATACATCTAGACACCGATCGTGTAGTAGATACTATAGATCCTTGTAAGGATATCGATGGTCTGACGTCTCATAATGTGAAGAGATGGATGAATGGCCATGAAGATGCTTTGATGCCTGCAACCACTAGAGGTATCAAGGAACTTTTGGGGTATTACAAGATCGATCTTTTCGGTAAATATGTGACAATGGTAGGTAGATCTTCTCTTGTGGGAAAGCCAACTGCATTTATGTGTCTAAATCAAAATGCTACAGTCACTATTTGTCATAGCAAAACTCTTGATCTAGAAAAAGAAACAAAAAAAGCCGACATTCTAATAGTAGCTATCGGTCAACCAGGTTTTATCGGGAAAAATTTTGTACACAAAGATCAGGTAGTGATAGATGTGGGTATTACCCGTATACCAGAAGGTAATCTTTCTGGAGACGTAGACTTTGAAGCGGTCAAAGACGAAGTAGCTATGATCACTCCGGTTCCAGGAGGTGTAGGACAGATGACGGTACTGGCTCTTTTTGAAAATTTAGTTGATACGTGCTATAATCGCATTTAATTACAAGTAAAAAAATAAACACAAATATGAATAATCAAGAAAAAGTCTGGAAAGTAGGAATGTGGGTTGGAGTACTTCTAACTATATTTTTAGCGATTATTTCCATAAAAGAATTAAAATCTATATCTTACGTTGGTAAGGATACACAGATTCCAAATGTTATAACTGTAAATGGAAAAGGAGAAAAAATAGCCATTCCAGATATCGCAACATTTAGTTTTGGTATAAATGAAACTGCAAAAGTTGTAGGAGAAGCGCAGAGTAAAGCAACAGAAAAGATCAACAAAGCTCTCGATGCTCTGAAAGCAAATGGTATAGATAAAAAAGATATAAAGACGATTTCATACAACATAAATCCTCGATACGAATACATACAGGGAATATGTACAGCCGGATCATGTCGTCCTGGAAGACAGGTTTTGACTGGATATGAAGTCAGTCAGACTACTGAAGTCAAAATAAGAGACATAACAAAGGCCGGAGCACTTTTTGAAACTATCGGATCTCTAGATGTCCAAAATGTAAATGGTCTAACATTTTCTATCGATGATATAGACAATGTAAAAGCAGAAGCTCGTGATATTGCTATAAAAGATGCAAAAAGTAAGGCAAAAACTCTAGCAAAAGATCTCGGAGTAAGACTTGTTCGCATCACAAACTTCTATGATTCAAGTGATGATTCAGTATATCCTCAGTATGCTGAAAGCTTTAGTGTTGGAGCCTCGATAAAGACTGCATCTGTTCCTGCACCTCAGATTCCTGCTGGAGAGCAAAAAGTCATATCAAAGATATCTATTACCTACGAAATAAAGTAGTAGAATAGGCAGGGTTAAAAATTTGACATAAAAACTTAATAAGAGTAATATAACCCTATCACCCCAGGGCGGGGTTTTTTACTAAGAAAAAGTCAAAAAAAATGAAAATCACAGAATATATAAAGGAAACACAAGCTGAAATGAAACATGTTAGCTGGCCATCCAGAAAACAAGCTATAAACTATGCTACGGCTGTTATTTTGGTTTCTATTATTACCGCTTTGTTTTTGGCACTTTTTGACTATGTTTTCTCAAGACTTCTTACACTTCTAGTTTAATAATTTAAAAAAATATTATGGGTAAACAACAAATTGGTGGAGATAGAAATTGGTACGCTATACATACCTATGCAGGTTATGAAAATGCTGTTGCTAGAAATCTAAAACAAAGAATAGAATCTCTAGGAATGGAGGATCGTATTTTTAATATTCTTGTTCCTACAGAAAAAAAGATTAAGATAAAAGGAGGGAAGAGAATAGAAGAAGAAGAAAAAATATATCCAGGATATGTTCTCGTGGATATGATCGTAACAGATGACTCTTGGTATGTTGTTCGCAATACACCTCGTGTTACCGGTTTTGTGGGTTCTGGAGTCTATCCTGTGCCACTAGAAAAGAAAGAAGTCGACACCCTCTTTGCTCGTATGAACAAAGGAGAGGTGAAACATACCATAGATCTTGCTATCGATGATATGGTCAAGATCACTGACGGTCCTTTTAAGGATCTAGAAGGCAAGGTAAATGAAGTCGATGACGATCGTGGAAAGATCAAGATTCTAGTCTCCATGTTTGGTCGCGAGACACCAGTGGAGCTAGATTTCTTGCAAGTTAAGAAATTATAAGGTAATCTACATTTCTACATATTTATGGCTAAAAAAATAATCAAAAAAGTAAAAGTAAGTGCTCCAGCGGGAAAAGCGACTCCTGCGCCACCTCTTGGTCCTACTCTAGGTCAGGCTGGGGTAAATATTGGTGATTTTACAAAAAAGTTCAATGAAGCTACCAAAGATATGGGTGGGGAAGTAATCCCTGTTGTTATCACAGTATACGAAGATCGAACTTATACTTTTGTTTTGAAAACTCCTACTGCAAGCTCACTTATCCTCAAGGCTGCTGGAGTAGAAAAAGGTGCAGGAAAACATGCAGTCAAAAAAGCTGGAACTATCACTCGTGCAAAGGTAAAAGAGATCGCCGAAAAGAAAATGCCAGATCTCAATGCAAATAACATAGAAGGAGCAATGAAGATCATAGAAGGGTCATGTAGGTCACTAGGGATTGAGGTGAAGGGATAAAAAGCAAACTACTTTGCTTTTTATCCGGTCCGAAGGAATCGTCGTTACGAGCGAAGCGAGTAGACGATAGGTGGACGAAAAGCAAACTACTTTGCTTTTTATCCGGTCCGAAGGAATCGTCG
>Ga0163144_10012956_pt1 | contig 17445 bp, 13 predicted proteins | sample OliLak19BULKMAT1_FD_123175 | JGI IMG/M metagenome (GOLD analysis project Ga0163144, IMG submission 123175) | Freshwater microbial mat bacterial communities from Lake Vanda, McMurdo Dry Valleys, Antarctica - Oligotrophic Lake LV.19.BULKMAT1 | ecosystem: Environmental > Aquatic > Freshwater >...
CCGCTCGATCTGCGGCAGGGTGAGCCGCCTTCGGAAATCGTAATGGAACATCCCCCAGAGACGCTCCTGAAAGGCCATCGCATCGACGGACTCGGTCATCTCGTCTTTGCAGATCACGAGGCGACCGGGAAGGACGAGGCTTTGCTCCTCTTCCGACAGAGCGGCGTCGAGTTGCTTGCGGGTGATGTTCGTGAGCACCACGCCGTAGCCATAGGGAAAGCAGAGCTTGCCCTGATAGGGGCCGCTTGGCTCGCAGAGCTGGGGATCGGTGGCGAGTTTGTTCACGACGGTCATCGTGTAACTGCGGGCCTGCTCCAGCGGATTCGCGACCGTCTTGATCGCGCCGTTCACGCAAAGCTCGGCGGAGATCTTGTCGATGCGGCGGATCGTCTCGAGATTCCAGTCCTTCACCTCCAGCAGCAGCAGTCCCCGGGTAGGATGGAGGATCAGGAAGTCAGGGTATTGGCGGGCCGGGCCGATGGGGACGTCAAACCAGCAGAGGTAGTCGTCCTCCAGCAGGTTTTCCAAACGCTTCGCGAATCGACGCTCGCCCGAGGTGACGTTGCGCCGGGTTTGGTTGAGTGAGTTGATGAGTTTGGCCATGGGAAATCACGCTCCGGGCCGCGCTCGCCGCTCGGGTTGAATGTTAATTACTATAATAACCATAATTAAGAGATCCTTCAATCTAAATCCACCGTATCGCGGGCACGGTTCACTCACTGACCACACGCCGCTAGCCATTGAGCGAACCGATCAGGGGATGGAAGCCACGTCCCCGCATTAGGACCGCAATTTCGGATTCGTCAGGATGGGGACGTTCGGGGTCTGCCGCATCGAGCCAGGGTTGGGAGATCACGAATGAAAGTCCTCCTGAAGGGCCACTGATCAGGGGGTAGGAGTTCCAGACGCGGTCCTCGATCAGGCACCCTTCTTGCTCAAGCCAGCGTTTGAGGTGATTGATTCTTCCTCCACTGCTCCGACGCTTCCGCCTGGCGCAAAACCCTGCTCAAGGGCGCGGGCGGCTTCTTCGCCAAGGCCTTCCGGGCCGAGATATCGGAGGGATGGGGAATGGGCGGATTCATCTCGTCCGGAATCATCGTCCATAAACTAACAGCGGGGGCAAGCCGCGCTGAGGCCTTTGAATGGTGGGCAGAGAAGGATTGCCTTCGCTTTGCTCCAGCTTTCTACGCTCGCCAAGGGCTCGCTGCGAATCGAACTGTGTTCGAACCTTTGCCTCGCAAACCAATAGACCTCAGCCCCGCTTCGCAGGGGCTGAGGTCTATTGGTGGTGGGCAGAGAAGGATTCGAACCTTCGAAGGCATAGCCAGCAGATTTACAGTCTGCCCCGTTTGACCGCTCCGGAATCTACCCGTATTGAACACCCTGGCGAAAGCCTAGATGGCAAGGGGGGTAAGATGGCGGGGGAAACGGGCTTTGCAAGGAGTTTCTGAGGTGTTCTGCAGGGCGGAAGACAGACTCAGTTCATGTCCTCGGCAACGACTGAGTTCTGCTCCCGGGTGGAGAGGAACTGGGCGTGGGCCACGACGAAGTCGGCGGCGAGTTCGTAGCGGTAAGCGTGGCAGTTGGGGCAGATATGCACCTTGGCCGAGACGATGGACTCACATCCTAAGCAGACCTTGTAGAGGGTCGGGTTTTTGACAATACGACGGGCGCGTTTGGCGCGGTCGGCTAAAGCGGTGTTTTCCTGAGCCATCGGGGCTAAAATTTAGGCTTCGCCGGGGTTTTTTGCAAGAGTGAAGTGCAAGAGTGGTAGTTTTATCATATTTTTGAGAACGTGATCTTTGGGCTGGACAGGAGGGAAAAGCCCCGGGTTGATTTCACAAATAGCGAGGGCGCAGGAGGTCGTTTGCGGGTAGCATCACCCGGTTTTGAAGGTTTCCGCAGCAAGTGATACTTGGGAGGAGCTGGTTCCGGCATTGCGACGGAGCCGGGAGATTTCGTGTCGGCTCGACGGGCTCCATGGAACGAAGCCGGGGAAGCCGATTCGCTTCGAGGCGGTGGCGGAGGCGGGGCAGCCGTTCTATGTGGCGGCGGCGGTCTCGGCCTGGCGGGAACAAGGCAAACTTGATGAGGCGGTTTGGGTGGTGTGTCCTCATGTCAAGATTCAGGAGGTGGTGCAAACGGAGCTAGCGGTGTGGGGTCAGGAGGCCTTCTTTTTGCCGGAGCACGAGTGGGCGGGCTTTGAGGAGTCGCTGCCCGATCCCGAGGCGGCGGCCGAGCGACTCGCGGCGCTGAAAGAGATTCACGAGGCTTGTCGCAATGGGTTGGGCCCGGTCGTGGTGCTGACGGAAGCCGCCCTCGCGGAGGAGGCTCCCGAACCGGGCTTTCTGACGAGACTCGCGGAGCGGTGGCGGGTGGGTGACGAGCTGAATCTGGAGGCGGTCGCGGCGAAGTTGGAGGAGGCCGGCTACGAGAAGGAAGCTCAAGTGTATCAAAGGGGACAGTTCGCTTTGCGTGGGGGCATCGTGGATTTGTTTTCCTGGCAGGCGGTGGCTCCGGTGCGGGTGGAGTTCTTTGACCGGGAGATCGAATCGATCCGTTCCTTCGATGTGGGCTCGCAGATTTCGATCGAGCGGATGGAGTCCTGCGAGGTTTTGCTCAGTGAGGCCAATCTCGCGGCGACGGGTCGGATCCGCGACTACCTGCGGGAGGGGGATTTGATCATCGCCGTGGAGACAAATCTGGCCGAGGCGCAGTTGCGAATCGCCAGTGCTCCGGCGGAATTGATGGAAGGACCGGAGGAAGACGGCGTTGCTTGTTTTGACAATCCTTTGGGGGAATTCGGAGCGGGAGATTTCATTTTGCAAGAGGCGCGGCGGACCCAATTTTTCGAGCAGCTCGCCGCGTGGAAAAAGGATCGCTGGACGGTGGTGATGGCCTTCCACTCGGATGGCGAACGTGAACGCTTCGGGGAGCTGATGCTGGATCAGGTGTGGGACGACGGCTTCCTGCAGGCGATTACCGGAACGCTGAGCCGGGGCTTCACCATTCCCTCGGCCAGGATTGCGGTGTTGAGTGATGCGGAGATTTTCGGGCGTTACCAGAATCAGCGCGGACGGCGTCGCTATCGACTCGCCAAAGAGCGTCAAGCGAGTCAACAGGTCGCCAGTATCCGCGAGTATGGTTACGGCGACCTGGTGGTGCACCTCGAGTATGGCATCGGCAAGTTCAAAGGCATTCGCAACCGGCCCAAGCGGGGAGGAGAGGGAGAGGAAGAAGTCCTTGAGATCGAGTATGAGGACGAGGCCCGGCTTTACGTGCCGCTGGAGCAGGCTCATCTGGTGTCGCGCTATGTCGGCACGGGAAAGAAGGCCCCGAATCTCTCCCGGCTCGGCGACAAACGCTGGTCAAAAACGCGGCGGGAGGCGGAAAGCTCCATTCTCGACTACGCGGCGAATTTACTCTCCCTGCAAGCGGAACGAAGCACCCACGCGGGTTACGCGCATGCCCCGGACAACAAGTGGCAGTGGGAGTTTGAGAACGCCTTCATCTACAAGGAGACACCCGATCAGCTCCGCGCCATCGCCGAGACGAAGGAGGATATGGAGAGCGCCCAACCGATGGATCGCCTGATCTGTGGCGACGTGGGTTTTGGCAAAACCGAGGTGGCGATTCGGGCCGCATTCAAAGCGGTGATGTCGGGCAAGCAGGTCGCGATTTTGGTGCCAACGACAGTCCTCGCAGAGCAGCACTACCGGAACTTCCGCGAGCGGATGTCGGACTTCCCGGTGACCATCGAAACATTAAGTCGTTACCGAACGGCCGCCGAGCAGCGACAGACCTTGACCGGGCTGTTGACCGGCTCCGTCGATATCGTGGTGGGGACGCATCGGCTCATTTCGAAGGATGTGCAGTTCGCCGACCTCGGGCTGGTCATCGTCGATGAGGAGCAGCGCTTCGGGGTGAAACACAAAGAACGCTTCAAAGAGATGTGGCGCTTCGTGGATATATTAACCCTCTCTGCCACGCCGATTCCACGAACGCTCTATCTCTCCATGATGGGCATGCGCGAGATGTCGGCGATCGATACGCCGCCGCCAAACCGCCGCCCCGTTGCCACGACGGTGTGCCCTTACGACGAGCGCATCATCCGCACGGCGGTGGAAAAGGAGATCGCTCGCCAGGGGCAGGTCTTTTTCCTCCACAACCGGGTCAAGACGATTCGTCAGATGCAGAAAAAGATCATCGATCTCGTGCCGCACGCGCGGGTGGAGGTGGGCCACGGGCAGATGGAGGACGACGAGCTCGAGGACGTGATGCGGCGCTTCATCAATCAGGAATTCGACGTGCTCGTTTGCACGACCATCATCGAGAGCGGAGTCGATATTCCCAATGCGAATACCATCATGATTGACCGGGCGGATCGCTTTGGGTTGGCCGATCTCTATCAAATTCGCGGGCGGGTCGGGCGGGCGGATCGGCGGGCCTATGCGTATCTGCTGCTTCCGCCGGACATGCTGACGGTGGGAGATGCCCGAAAGCGGATCCACGCGATCAAGCAATACTCATCCCTCGGGGCGGGCTTCAAAATTGCGATGCGCGACCTCGAGATCCGCGGAGCGGGGAATCTGCTCGGAACCCAGCAGAGCGGCCACATCGCGGCGATCGGGTTCGACTTGTATTGCCAGCTGCTGAAACAGTCTGTCGGCAAGCTCAAAGGAGAAGTGACGGCCTCGCGGGTGGACCTCTCCTGTCACATCGACTTTCTCTGCACCAACGAATCACAATATCTCCAGGCTCCGTCGAATAGTCTGCCCGCTTTCCTCCCGGCGGACTACATGCCTGAGGCAAGGTTGCGGATCACCGCCTACCGCGAACTCGCCGAAGCGACCGGACAGGAGGATCTCGACACGCTGCGTGAGGTCTGGCAGGATCGCTTTGGAAAGTTGCCTCCGGCGGTCGATCATTTGCTCATCGCGGCGGGCATCCGGGTGCTCGCGGCCCGGCGCGGCTGCACCGCCATCGAGATCCAGGATCGCAAACTCAAGCTGACCCGGGGAGGGAAATTTATCCAAATAAACGGCAAGTTTCCCCGTTTAGAAGGGGATAACGAGGAAGAATGGCTTGAGTCAGCCCTCGATTGGGTCTTAGACTTGTAAGGTTCTCGGGTCTTCTGCTTCGAAACCACCGCCTGCCGCATATGAACGCCTCGCCCTATTTTAGCTCCTTTCAAGCCGGTGTTTTCCTTTGCGGGTTGTTTGTGGCAACCGCTTGCGCCAAGCCCATCGTGCTCAACGGCATCAAAGCGGTCGTGAACGGAGAGCCGATCACCGAGTCGATGGTCGAGGCGTCGGTCCGTACCCAGGTCCAAGTCTGGTTGATGGGCAACAAAGGCCGCGTCTCCCGCGAGGAAGCGGAGCGGGAGGTCCGCAAGATGGGGGTAAAAGCGCTCGATGACCTGATCGACCGCAATCTCATTCTGACGGAGTTCAAACGCCTCGGCGGCAACATCAAGGAACAATACATCGACGAAGCGGTTGAAGGTTTCATCAAGGATCGCTTCGGGGGTGATCGAGACAAATTTCTCGCCGAGTTGCAGAAGGGCGGGCTCACGATCGCCGCTTTCCGCGAACTGCAGCGCGACCAGATCGCGATTCAGGCGATTCGCGGTCAGAACTCGGGCGGGGACTCCGTGCCGAACACGCCATGGGAGAAGAAGCGCCTGTACGACGAGATCAAAGGGGAATTCGCTTCGGAGGGCGAGGTCAAGTTGCGCATCATGTCTATCCCCAAACAGACCGAAAGCAGCAGCCAGGAGGCCCAGAAGGCCCTCTTGGAGAGCGTTCGCTCGAAATTGAAAAGCGGCGAAGACTTCGGGGCGCTCGCCAAAGCCCACTCCGCCGACAGTTTCGCCAGCAAGGGCGGTTACGTCGGGGTGATCGGTCGGGGGGGCACCCTCAACGCTTCTCTCACCCAAGTCGCTTACAGCCTCAGTCCCGGCGAGATGAGCACTCCGCTCGACGATGGTCCTTTCTGGCGGATTTTGAAGTGCGATGAGCGGGTCGGGCAGGCTTCCCCCAGCTTCGAGAAACTGGAGCAGGAGGTGGATCGTCGGCTCACGATCGAGAAGCGCCAGAAAGCCCTCGATACCTTTCTCACGAAGTTGCGGCGCGACGCCAACGTGCGGATTTACGAGGATTGAGTTCCGGTTTCGAGGATCCTTCGCGAATTCCGTCGCATAATTCGCTTTTCGTGACGTCAATCCATGGTTGAATGATGTTATGAAATCAGTGTTCGTCCTTTTCATCGGAGTTTTCTGCGGCGCGGTGCTTTGCACTCATGCAGCCGAACGAGTCGCCTTGGTCATCGGCAACGGGGCCTACCAGAACGGGGCCGTTCTCGCCAATCCGACCAACGATGCGCAACTGCTCGCCACCGCCCTCCAGGCGGCCCAGTTCGAAGTCACCCTCGCCAAAGATGCCAGTCTTGCCGACATGGAGAAGGCGGTTGTCAATTTCCGGCGCTCCGCCGAGGGAGCAGAGGCCGCCTGGTTTTTCTACGCCGGACACGGCATCGAAGTGAAGGGGACCAACTACCTCGTTCCGGTCGATGCGCAGGTGGCGGAGGAATTCGAAGTGAAGCACAAAACTTTGGCCTTGGATTTGGTCCTTTCCGCTCTCGAAGAAGCGGGAACCCCGCTCAAAGTCGTTGTGCTCGATTGCTGCCGTAACAATCCCTTTGGCCGCAGTTGGAAGCGCAGTGGAGCCACCGGACTCAGTCAGGTGACCAACACTCCGTCCGGAACGATCATCGCCTTTGCCGCCGCTCCTGGCCAAGTAGCCCTTGATGGTGTTGGGACCAACAGTCCCTATACGACCGCCTTGTCCCAGGCTCTCGCCCTGCCGGGAAAAGAGATCGATCAGGTATTCAAAGAGACCGGCCGCCTCGTGCTCGCCGCTACCGAGAGGCAGCAGCAGCCCTGGATCAACAGCAGCTTTTACGACAGCTTCATTCCGTCCCCGGGGGCTCCCGGCTCGACCCCGCCTGCCTACACGCCCCCGGTGGTGACTCCCCCGGCAACAACGCCGACGATGCCGACGCCTCCGGTGGTTGCTTATACTCCTCCGGTGACCACGCCCACTCCTCCGGCGATGACTCCGGCCTATCCGGCCAGCGCCGCGCGAGTCCTTCAGCCTCTCATGCTGCCCTTGGAACGCGGTCAGAAACTCCAAGCCGAGACCGTCACATTAAACCCGATCGCTTGGAAGGCTGGTCGTTGGCCCGAGCGCATGGCCCTGGTGGGTTCAGAATTGTGGCTGGCCGAGAGCGGACAGCGCACCCTCGCTTGCTTTGATGTCCAAAGCGGTTCGCTCAAGGAGCGGGTCACCTGCGGTCGGCTTCCACTCTATCTGACTGTGGCGAACAACGAAGTCTATGGTGCGATCTGCACGGACAACATCATCTGGAAACAACGCCCCATGGGTGGTGGCGGAGGTGAATACAGCAGCACGAACGGTGATTATACCGTGGCGATGACCAGCAGCCCGGACGCCGTGTTCGCTCTCCTCAATATCAAAGGTAGCAGCGAAAATTCCGTCATCATGCGCATGGACCTGCGCACTGGGCAAGTCACCCGTTCCGGCCAACTCGGCTCGAATGCCACGGATCTCGCATTTGCCGGGGGCAACCTCTGGCTGCTCGCCAATCCCTACATTGATAATGCCGCCAATGCCGTCCTCACTCGAATCGATCCTTACTCACTGGCCACCTTCGAAAGTGTTCCGCATTACGAATATGGTCGGATGCTCGCTGCGAGCGGTAACCTCCTCTTTCTGGGTAGCGGTGGGGACGAGACGGGTGGCATCACCAGTTTCGACGCGACCAATGGTCAGGCTCTTGGCTATTCCGATCCGACGGACAAACCGGTTTCCTGTGTCGCCGCATGGGATCGTTTCGTAGTGGCTGCGGACACCCAGGGCACGACCTATGTCATGCTCGCGAGCAACATGCGCACCCAGCGCACCATCAACCTCAGTCACGGTGCCTACGAGCCGCGCCACCTGGTCGCCAGCGGCGACGCGCTGTATCTCTCCGCTTTTCAGGGCGAAGAAGGGGTCATTTATAAAGTCCCTGCCTGGCAGCCTGAAGGTGAGGTAGCTGACGATATCTATACTCGTCTACTCAAGACTGAATCGCTCAGTGGAGTGAAACTCAACATGCCTGAGAGTGAGGTCGTCCGCCTCCTAGGGCAGCCGGAGAGCGTGACTCCTGAGACTTTGAATGAAGCTTTCGGAACGTATTTCACGGATTACAACTACCAAGGCGGTCGCATGGTCGTCACCCTCTCGGCCGACAGCGCCGGTGGTCCGAAAACCGTGGTCGTAGCCCGCGCCGAGGCGGGTGCGAACGTCGCCACCTTCGGCGGCATCCGCATGGGAGACGGTCTCAACGAACTCCGCACCGTTTACAGCGAATTCGAAGATCGTCAGGAATTTCCCGTGCCTAATCCTCCGACCAACGAGGGTTACAACTACGTGGTGGGATCAATGTATGGAGGTGTCATTTTCCAAGTCACCAACGGCGTGGTCGATCACATGATTCTTGGCGCGGCGGCGGAGTGACAGTGCGACCGTTTTGCCCGAACAGCTGTCGCCGGTGTCACTGACGCCGGTCGAGATCTCGCGGCAGACGAACCACCTCAGCGAGGTCGGTTACAGCTGACAGCGCGGGCACCAGCAGGTGGTGCGTCCGCGCAGTTCCGCTCTTAGCAGGGGAGTTCCGCATCCGCGACGCGGACACAAGCCCCCATCGCGCCAGCGGTGCAGAAAGAGCCAGGACTTCGGCGGATCCGACCAATCTGTCCCAATGATGCGCAGCGCTTCGCTCGCGATGCGACGGATCATCTTGTGGAGCGCACCGATTTGCTTCTGCGAAAGCTCCCCCGTCGGAATCGCCGGAGCCATCCGCAATTGCCAGCAGATCTCGTCCGCCATCCAGTTCCCGATGCCGGGAAAACATCGCTGGTCGAGCAGCAAGGTCTTGAGCGGGGTGCGCGGATGACGTTCGAGAAAATCGCCGAGGAGCTTTGCGTCGAATGCATCCTGATGGATCGCCGGCGGCAGTTCGCGCCACCAGAGGGGGAGGCCGCCATCCGATGTCACATCCACGGTGACCCGGCCGAACATCCGGGGATCGGAAAAGACCAGGCGTATCTCGTCCATGACCAGCACGAGGTGGGCGTGTTTGTCGGGTGCGGCGTCTGTGACCGGATCTGTTCGCAATTCTCCGCTCATCCCGAGATGGAGCGAGAGCCAGCGTCCTTGCCCAAAGCCGAACAGCATTAGCTTTCCATGGGTCTGCCACGAGTCCAAGTGCCGCCCACGCAGTTCCTTCGTCACCGTCGCCGCCGGACAATCGCGGTAGATCCGCGCAACGGGATGGGTCACCACCTCCCGAACCTCCCGCCCGAGACCGGCCTCCCATTGACGGGCGTAAAACGAGACTTCGGCGAGTTCGGGCATAGGGAGAGGAATCTGGCACGTCAGATCGAAAGCCGGGGACACGTTGAAGTCCAGCGTAGCTGTGAGCATGAGCGAGTGGACCGGGAGACCACTCGTGCACACTCGCGCCTACTAGCGTCGCTGAAAATCAGAAACTCAATCCTGGAGGTATCCAACAGGGTATGATGTGAGACCTAACCCTGTTTGGTCCATCCATCGAACCAGACCTCACGCAATGCCCCGCTCCGAAGTCTGCACGAAGGCGATCAGGTAGTCGATCTCCGTCGAGCGATCGGGGAGTGCTTCCAGTTCGATGAGGCTTTCGCTGGTATTGCGCTGCTCGCGGTAGAGAATCCGGAAAGCTTTCTTGATATCCTGGATCGTCTCCTCGGTATAGCCTCGTCGTTTCAGGCCGACGGTGTTGATCGCCCGGACCTTGGCGGGATTGCCGTCGGCAACCATAAAGGGGGGAACGTCCTGAACCACCTTCGAGCATCCACCGGTGATGGCATGTGCGCCGATCCGACAAAACTGATGGACGGCGGTCAGGCCGCCGATGATCGCGTGGTCTTCCACGATGACATGTCCGGCGAGGGTGCCGTTGTTGGAGAAGATCACGTGATCCCCCACGGTGCAGTCGTGAGCGATGTGGGTGTAAGCGAGGAAGTTGCCCTGGTCGCCGATTTTCGTGAAGGAGCCCGGTGCGGTGCCGCGGTTTACGGTGCAGAATTCTCGGAAGACATTGCCCTCTCCAACTTGCAGGAAAGTGGGCTCGCCAACGTATTTCAAATCCTGCGAGCGCTGTCCGACCGAGGCGTAAGGAAAGAATTCATTGCGCGGACCGATCTCGCTAGGGCCGGCAAGGGTCACATGATTGTGAAGGCGACATCCGGGACCGAGGATCACTCCGCTGCCGATGACACAATAAGGGCCCACGATGGTTCCTTCACCGAGTTCGGCACTCGGGTCCACGATCGCGGTTGGATGAATCTCAGTCGTCATAACGTTCGCTCAAATCTTGTTTACTAGTCCATCAAAGCAAACTTCAACTCACCTTCCGAGGTGGTCTCTCCGTTGACGATGCAGCGGCATTTTGCGTAACCGATGTTGCGGCGGATTTTGAGGATTTCCGTTTCGATGAAGAGGGTATCGCCAGGGAATACCGGCTTGCGGAACTTCACCTTGTCCGCGCTCATGAAGTAGCCGATCTTTCCCTGGTTCTCCGGTTGGCGTAGCAGCGAGATGCTGGCGACCTGGGCCATGGCCTCGACCTGGAGCACTCCGGGCATGATAGGATGTCCGGGGAAGTGTCCTTGGAAATAGGGTTCGTTGATGGTGACCTGCTTGACCCCGGTGCACTTGAATTCGCCGTCAAAGCCGACGATGCGATCCACCATGAGGAAGGGGTAGCGATGGGGAAGCAGCTTCTGCACTTCGATGTTGTTCATGACGCCCTCGCCGGTCGGGATGGTCACGCTGGGAACCATGGCCGAGGTCTGAGCGAAGGTTTTGGCCAGAAGTTTCGCCATTTCGGTATTCGGACCGTGACCGGGTTTCACGGCGATGACATGGCCCATGATCCGTTTGCCACCGAGCATGAGGTCGCCGACGAGGTCGAGGATCTTGTGGCGGGCGAACTCCTCGGGATAGCGGAGCGCCTCCTTGCTCATGACGGAGTCGCCTTTGATGACGATGGCGTTCTCCAGGCTTCCCCCTTTGATCAAGCCTTTCTCGAGGAGCGGTTGCACGTCTTCGTAGAACACGAAAGTGCGGGCGTTGGCGATTTCCTTCTCGTAATTCTCGGGAGTGATCTCGATGGAGAAAAATTGGGTCATGCGCCCGCTCGGTCCGACCTGGGTGCAGGAGATCCGGAAGCCTTTGTCCGGAACGATGGTCAGGAGCGAACCGCCGGCAGTCTCAAGGTGGATCGGCTCGCGGATTTGGAAGACGCTGCGATTGGCCTCCTGTTCGGCCAGACCGGCTTTTTTGATGCAATCGACGAAGGGCCTCGCGGAACCGTCGCCGATCGGCGGCTCATTCGCATCCATCTCGATGATCGCGTTGTCCACTCCCATGCCGACGAGGGCGGAGATGACATGCTCGACGGTGTGGACTTTGACCGAACCTTCCGCAAGGGTGGTGGCCCGTTCGACGGTCTGCACCTTCGAAACGTGGGCGTCGATGAAAGGCTGGTCGGGCAGATCGACCCGGCGGAATTTGATCCCGTAGCTGATCGGGGCCGGCTTCATCGTCAAAGTGACCTGGGCGCCGGTGTGCAGAGAAGTGCCTGTAAGAGAAGCCGGAGCGGCGAGAGTGTGTTGTTTCGGAGCCGACATGAGGGGATCTCCCGCGATGGGGAGGGGGAATCTCTAGCGCAATCGGGGGGATAGTCCAGTTTTTATGGTTCGTCACAGTTTGAGGAAAAGGGGAAATCCCGGCGAAAGTCGCTTATCATGAAGTATCGACCTGCGTCTCTACAGCCCTGATTTTGCTATCATCGACGAAAATGAGGACTTCCTCGTGGTCGATAAACCGCCCCACCTGATGGTTCATCCGTCGGTGCCGGGGAATCCGCCGACGCTGCTCGACGGGCTGCAAGCGCTCTGTGCGTATGAGTTGATCACGGGCGGCCAGCTTTCGTTAATCAACCGGCTCGACCGTGAGACCAGCGGCCTCGTGCTCGTAGCCAAGCACAAGTCCGCCGCTCGCACGATGAGCAAGGCGATGGAGCATCGGGAGTATGAAAAGGCCTACCTCGCCATCGTGTGGGGCTGGCCGGAGGAGGATCACTTCGTGGTCGATGGCCCGATTTTGCGCAAAGGCGATGTCGAGCCCTGTCCGGTCTGGGTGCAGCAGGTTGTTCACCCTGAGGGCAAGGCTTGCCGGACCCGCTTCGAGGTGTTGCGGCGATTTGAAAGAGATACCGCGGCCGGGAAGCGCTTCTCCCTGCTGCGATGTCATCCCGAGACCGGGCGCATGCACCAGATCCGCGTCCATGCCCACGCGGGGGGCTTCCCGATTGTCGGCGACAAGCTTTACGGACCTGATCCGCAGCATTATCTCGATTTTGTCGCAAAGGGCTGGACTCCGGCTCTGGAAGCCGCCCTGATCTTAAACCGGCAGGCGCTCCATGCGGCGGAACTGCGCTGGCGGGAGTGGCATTGGCAGGCACCCCTGCCTGCGGACCTGGCGAACTTCCTCGCGGACTCCGGCTGATCTCCGGGAATTTATCGGATGCAATCCCCGGGCCCCTGCTCTAAGATTGCCGCCCCCGTGGCCCGTGGACGCTTCTTCACTGGGAAATCGCATCGCGGCCCGGGGATTCGCCCTATCATCATCTGCATCCCCCGATTTCCATGAATCTTTCCGTCGAACGCCTGCCCGAATGCAAAGCCCGGCTCTCCGCGATCATTCCGGCTGATCTGGTGTCCCGCACCCGCAAGGAAATCGTGAGCTCGTATGCGAAACAGGTGAAAGTCCCCGGCTTCCGTCCCGGAAAAATCCCTTCTGCCGTGGTCGAAAAACGTTTTGCCGAGGCGATCGACGGTGAGTTGCGGGATCGTCTAGCTCGTTTCGCTTACAAAGAAGCCAAGGAGACCAAGTCGCTGAACATCTTAGGGATCGCCCAAGTGGAGCGCGAGCAATTCGAAAACGATGGCTCCTATCTGCTGGCGGTCGAAGTGGTGACCGATCCCGAAATCGAGATCGCCTCGTATAAGGAAATCCCGGTCGAGGTGCCCGCTTTGGAAGTCACCGATGAGATGGTTTCGAAATCCCTCGAAAATGCCCGCCGCCAACGCGCTCTTCCCGCCGACAAGGATGGTGCATCCGTGGCCGGTGACCTCGCCGTCATTTCCTACACCGCGTCCCTCGATGGCAAACCTCTCGCCGAGCAACTGGAGCAGGAAGCCGGACCTCTCGCCAACGGGTCGGACCATTGGATCGATCTTCCGCAGGAGGGCGAAGAGCCTCGCGAATTCATCCCCGGACTCGCCGCTGCCGTCGCCGGCATGAGCGCAGGTGAAACCAAATCGTTCGACGCGACCTTTGCCGATGACTTCCCGGTCGAAGCCGTCGCTGGAAAAACCGTCACCTACGAAGTGACCGTCACTCAGGTGAAGGGCCGCGAACTCCCCCCGATGGACGAGGCTTTTGCCAAAGCGATGGGCGCGGAATCCATCGAAGCGCTCGACACCATGGTGCGCCGCCAGTTCGAGCAGCAGCGGCTCCGGATGCGCAACGAGATCATCGACAACCAGATCCTCAGTCATCTCAATGAGGAAATGAATTTCGACCTGCCCCAGCACATCGTCTTCAACGAGACCCAGCGTCAGGTCAATCAAATGGTCCAGCGCGGCTACGAGCAGGGCATGTCCCATGAGCAGATTTCCGGCAACGAGGGTGAACTCCTCCGCAACGCCGAAACTCAGGCCAAAAACAACGTGCGAACGATGTTTATCCTCGACGAAATCGCCCGCAAGGAAGGCCTGACGGTGAATGATCAGGAGGTGTCCCATCGAGTCGCCATGATTGCCATGCAGCAGCGCCGCCCCATCAAAAAAGTGGTCCGCGAGCTCCGCGACAACAATGCCTTCGGTGAAATTCGTCAGGACATCTTGATTTCGAAGACAATTGAGTTTCTCCGCGCCCATGCTACGGTGACGGAGACCGTTGCACCCGCCGAAGAAACTCCGGCGTAAGCCTTTGCTGGACCTAGCGTCCACTTTAGTCCAGATTTCCACCAACCCATTTCCCGCCATGCTTGACCAAGTCCAAGAACTCTCCCCTTTGCTTCCCCCTCACCTCCAGCAGCGCATCATCGATCCGATGAAAAACGTGAGCGTGATCGAGAAAGAGGGCAATACGATGATCCAGTTCGATTTGCTTTCTCGACTGATGAAAGACCGCATCGTCTTTATCGGCGAAGGCATCAGCGATCCGCTGGCGAATTACATCATCGCCCAGTTGCTTTACCTCCAGATGCAGGATCCCGCGAAGGACATCAACATTTACATCAACAGTCCTGGTGGCTCCGTCACTGCTGGTCTGGCGATCTACGACACCATGCAGTTCGTCACTTGTGACGTGAACACTTACTGCATGGGCATGGCCGCCAGCATGGGTGCGGTGCTGCTCACTGCCGGCACCAAGGGCAAACGGTATGCGCTGCCCAATTCCCACATCATGATTCACCAGGTTTCCGGTGGAGCTCAGGGAACCGCATCGGATGTGGAGCGAACTGTCGAGTTCATGTATTCGTTGAAAAAGCGTCTCAATCTGATCCTTTCCTATCACACGGGCAAGACGGTCGAACAAATCCAGCACGATGCGGACCGGGACAATTACATGACCGCAGCGGCAGCAGCCGAATACGGGCTGATTGACAAAGTGCTTGAGAAGAAGATCGAAGAGAAAAAAGCCTAACCGTCTCAGGTGAGGAAGGGATTGCTTCGCTTCTCCCGCCCAATGGTAGTTCCAGGTCCGTGACCCGGTAGGATAACGGTTTCTTCAGGCAGCGGCCAGAGGTTGCTGCGAATGCCTGCCAAGAGTAAATCGTGGTCTCCGTTCGGGAAATCTGTCCGCCCGATCCCGCCTCGGAAGAGCACGTCTCCGCCGATCAAAGTGCCAGCTCCCTCAAGCAGAAAACACACACTGTCAGGAGAGTGGCCCGGAACGTGGAGGAGGTCGCAAACAATCCCAGGCAGCTCCAGGCGGCTTTCTCCCGCCAACAGGTGGGTCACCTTGTAGGGGTCGAGTGACATGGGAAACCCCATCATGCGCTCCAAGCCCCTGATGAGCGTGAGATCCTCGCTCGTCTCCGCCCAGGCCCAGATCGGACAGCCGAAGCGCTCTTGGACAATCCCGGCATCCAGCACGTGATCGTGATGGTGATGCGTCAGGATGAGTCCGTCCGGCCGCCAACCGCGTCCGTCCATCCAATCGGCCACCCCCTCGGGAGCGTCAAAGAGATAGGTCCAGTCGCCACTCCGAACGACATACCCGTTCGTCTGAAAAAGTCCGCCGCAAAATGATTCGATCGTGAGTTCCGGCATCGCTCCAGCAACGCGCCAAAATCAGACTCCGGCAAGTTGGGAAGCAAGCTTGCGACGAATCCTTTCAAGCGACCACCTATTCCTCCAGCGACTTCAATTCGATCTTGCGAAACCAGACCGGCTGACCCTCGGCCTGAAGCGCAATGTGGCCGTAGGAAAGTTGCTTTGGAGCGCCGAGTTTGATGAGGGCTTCGGCAGATTCGACCCGGCCTTCAGGATCGAGCTGGGGATGCTGGTAGCGCAGGACTTCCTGCCCATTGACACGGTGGATGACCTCCTCATACCCCCGGACTTCGATCTCGATTTGGACCCACTCCTCGGCGGGAAAGGTGGGGGCTGACGACTTCACGATGTGATCGGTCACGAGTTTGCCATCGATCTTCAGGTTCGTTCCAGGGGTGCAGACATTGCCGGTGGAGCGCGGGCCTTTTCCTTCGTCGGCGAGGAATTGGAATTCAAGGCTCACGGGAAAGGCCTGGTCGAGTCCCATGCTCTGGGGCGATTGAGCATGGATCATGATCCCGCTGTTGAGGTTCACATAGTTCGGAGCGTCCGGCATCATTTCCCCGATGAAGCGGTATTCCAATCGGAAGAGATAGTGAGAGTAGGGGAGGATCGAGTAGAGATGCCCGTAGCGTTTGTCGAAAACCTTATAGTTGTCGTAGGACACCTTGAGGATGCCGTCTTCAACCCGGAAGGTGTCGAGAGCATTTTCGCCGCAAGGAAATCCGGTGATCTTCGGTGTCCAGCCGGCGAGATCTTTGCCGTTGAAGAGAGAGATCCAGTTGTTTTCGTCATCGGCCAAGACCGCTCCGGCAAGCGAGGCACAAACGAGACAAAGTAGAAAAGAAAGGGGCTGGCGGCGGTAACTCATGGCATTCAGTATGATTTTCTGAGCAGGAGCCCTCCCCGGCATTGGTCGGGATGCCGGAAACACGCGATCTTCTTCTCCGGTCACTTCGCGCGGCTTCGGAATTTGTAGGTCTCGATCGCCACTTCGAGATTTTTGATTTCTTTCTGCACGGATTGCAACTCCTCAGCCCTTCGATTCTGGAGTAGATCACTGAGGGTTCCCGATTGGATCTCGATTTGATAGACGTCCTCTCTTTGTTTGAGTTCCTTGATCGCCTCAAGTCGGCTGGCGATATAGGGGGCGTCTGCTTTTTCCCGGGTCGGAGGCGGTAGAGGTGCTTTTTCCTCGCGCAAACGGAAAGCGTAGGCTTTGTCGGAGAGACTCAGGGTTTGAATAGGGAGATCAAAGCGCTGTCCATTGATGCTCCGCTCCACGGTAAGATAACCCTCCCACTTTCCGAGGATGTTGGCCTCTAGCTCCTTGCCATCTTGATTCACGATCACTCGTGCAACCGGGAATCCGGGCCGGGTGAATTGGAACGCGGCGATCCCGCCCGCAGCGAGGATGGCGGCAGTGATCCCTACGTATCCCAAAGGTTTCATGAGGAATGGGTTCTTCAGCCGGGATCGTCCCAAGCGGCTTTTAGCAACCTGTTGCGATACCATGGCTGGGGGGCAACATTCAAGCACAAAACGTGGAGAATTGATCAATGGGGTGCAGCGGTGCGGGAGACCCATGCGACTGAGCCCAAGTTTCTTATCACCGACCCCAAAAAGCCGAAATCTGATTTTTTTTCGCCATTTTAAAATCATAACTCGTTGATAGTTAACGTTACGATTTTCAAAAAGTCATTTGTAGAGCCTAATTCTAACTCGTCGGACTCGGCGAGCCTTCCCGCTTCGCTATCGTCTCCCTTGTGTATTTTCGAACCAAAATCATCAAAGGCACGCCCCTCGTGCAACTCGTCGAATCCTACCGCAACGCGGAGGGGCAGCCACGTCAGCGGGTCGTCGCTTCCCTCGGGGACGCCGACATTCCTGAAGTCGAAAAACCCCTCATCGCCAATGCCGTGGAGCGA
>Ga0163144_10012957_pt1 | contig 17444 bp, 12 predicted proteins | sample OliLak19BULKMAT1_FD_123175 | JGI IMG/M metagenome (GOLD analysis project Ga0163144, IMG submission 123175) | Freshwater microbial mat bacterial communities from Lake Vanda, McMurdo Dry Valleys, Antarctica - Oligotrophic Lake LV.19.BULKMAT1 | ecosystem: Environmental > Aquatic > Freshwater >...
AAAATCGACTCCCATCAGCATTTCTGGAATTACACCGATCACGCGGACGACTACGTCTGGATGAGCGACGAGTTTGATGCGCTCCGCCGCGATTTTCTACCGGGTGATCTTGCACCTCTGCTTAAGGAAGCGGGCTTCGATGGCACCGTCGCGGTGCAGGCGCGGGAAATGGAGGTGGAAACGGATTTTCTGCTGGCTCTCGCCGACCGCACGCCGTGGATTCTTGGCGTCGTCGGGTGGCTGGATCTATGTGCGCCCGATGCCGAGCCGCTAATCGAGCGCTACGCCGCGCAGCCGAAGCTCAAGGGCCTGCGCATGCTGATCCACGACCGGCCGGATCCTGACTTTGCGGTCTCTCCCGAACATGTGCGCGGCATCGGCTGGCTGGAGCGGCATGGCCTTACCTACGATTTATTGCTCAAGCCGCCGCACCTCCGCCCGGCGACGCGGCTTGTGGATCAATTTCCCAACCAAAAGTTTGTGGTCGATCACATCGCCAAGCCTAACATTGCCAGCGGCGCGATGTCCCCGTGGCGCGAGGACATTCGGGAACTGGCGCGCCGCCCGAACGTTTTCTGCAAGGTCTCGGCGATGGTCACGACCGCGGATTGGACTTCATGGACGCCGGCGCAATTCGCGCCGTATCTCGATGTGATATTCGAAGCGTTCGGGCCATCGCGCCTGATGATTGGCTCCGATTGGCCTGTGTGCACTAGCGCGGCCAACTACCTTCGGACGATGGAGACCACAATGGATTGGGCGAGCTGCCTGAGTGCGGATGAGCAGGCGGAATTTTTCGGCGGCACCTGTGCGAGATTTTACGGACTCCAGCCACCGGTGCGCCGCTTCGGGATGGTCATCGGCCTGCGCGATGAATGCGCGGAGGAATACCGCCGCGTCCACGCCGGTCCCGGCGTTCGGGATCTTCTGGCCGAAGCCAACATCCGCAATTTCAACATTTTCCTGCACCGGCTGCCTGACGGAAAACTCTATGAGTTCGGCTACTACGAATACGCAGGCAACGACCATGCCGGCGACATGGCGAGGCTCGCCGCCCACCCGCGCCACGACGAGTGGCTACAGCTTTGCGATCCCATGCAACTGCCGCTTCCCGGCGAGAAATCGTGGTCAATGATGGAACCGGTCTATTTCAACCCGTGAGCCATTGTTAGAACCTGGGAAGGTCACTTGGCATAATCCGCGAAGCGCCGGATCTCGATGGGTCGGGAGGGATGGCTGCCGTTGAAAAGAAACACGAAGTTGCGTTTCAGCGGTTGATGCCCCCATGAGCTGGCATAGACCTTTTTGGCCTCGCCATCCTTGATCTCGGCGATCTGAACAACAACATCGAGGACTCTTTCCCGCAAAATAGGATTGGAGACCCTGCTGTCCTCACCTGGTTTGAGGGCGAATTTGCTGGTGCCTAAAATCAGCGCCACGATTTTGTCCGAAAAATTGAACACTTGATAATCGCCGGCGTGGAAACCCTCCGCCGAGATGTCATAAGCGGAGAGCTTGATCTTGTTATCAGGCGCGCGGCCAGCGACGAGCATGACCAGGCCCGACGGTTCGGGTAGAGACACTGAAGCAAGCGGCGGTGGAAGCGGAGGCTGCGCGGCAAACTCCTCGGCTGAGGAACGCAGGATGAACTGCCGGGGGCCGGTGTATTCCAGTGGTTCTCCCAAGCCTGACGGGTCTGCCATGAAAGCCTGGGCCTTACCGGCGTTGATGAAAAACGCGTTTCCAACCGGTATATCAAGTGCAAGCGTCACAATCCGGGTCTTAATGCTTGGGGCTTGGCCAAAGGCACTTGTTGCGAGGATGGTCAGAACGGCTAAGAGTCGAGGAGTCATGGGCTAGTGGGATGTTAGATTTCCTTCCGCGTCAGCCAGCGAAAGGAGACGATTTCAAAGCGCCGGCCCAAAGTCTTGTTGACGGTGTTGAGATCGATGGCGCGGGTTTCCGGTGGTTGCGAGGGGTCAACATAGGCTGGCAGACGTTGGACAAAGGCCTCGCACCAAGCGGTCGCGAGCACCGTCGTGCCGTCAGCGGCGAATGCCTGTCCACAGGTGCGGATACGGAAGTAATCGGAGCGGGCCTGGAGAATGGGACCGAGACTCTGCAGCAAATCCCCTTGCATGAGATACGCCGCATGCCCAACGGCCTGACTCTCACCGCTGACCGCATTGGAGAACGGGGTGCCGCTGGGCTTTTGGGCAGGCTTGTCGCTGACACTGGTGGGAAGAACGGCGTTGACCGTGCGGTCAATGGCGGCTTGCAATGCCCCTTTGCGCTGGTGCTCGATATTGGTTGAGGAAGGGTTGCGGTTAACGAATTCCGCGAAGGAGCGGAAAGGCCCGCGGGCTTTTACTTCCTCAACGATCGCCGTGGCGAGTTTGTCAAGTTCGTCGGCATCCATCTGCCGCCAACCGAGCCAGAATGCCGGATCCCCACCAGCGGTTACCTTGGTGAAAGGCTGGGCCGTGGCAACATGGCCGAAGCGGTTGAAACGGATGCCGGTGGGCTTTTCCCAGACCGGGACAGCCGCGGGATTGCCCGGGTCAATGCGGGGGAGTTCGGACGCTCCCATGGATGCGAGCACTGCCTTCCATGCGGTTTTCGATGTCGAGTTGATGTTGAAGGCACCGCCAATGCGGACGCGCGCCGAGATCGCTTCGGGCACTTTGTTGCCGGCATCGGTAATAACCTTGTCGAGGGAGGTGTCCGATGGCAGCGGCACGAATGAGAGGCGCGGATTGGCTAGTGGAAAGGAGCTTTGGGCATACCCGTAAACCGAATCGAAAGTGGTGCCCGCAGCCGCTTGATAATCGAGCCCAAGAGTTGAGAAATAGAAATCGTCCCACAACCGTTTGTTGATTTCATAGGATATGTCCGAAATGTTGTGTCCGGTGAAACCGTTGAAATTATTAGCGATTGTTTTATCGATTGGGATTTTGAGATCCGCGTAGGAGTTCCCCACCACGAAGCCGGGCTCGAAGCTGTAGCGGCTGAGTTGAGCATGTTGGAACTGGCCGATGGAGATCAGCGGGCTTCTCGGTACATCGTGGATGATCACGTTGGGCTGACCGCCGACAGCGGTGTTGGAGGCTCCGCCGAGCCCCTGATAACGGGCAAGGTTTGTGCTAATCTGGGGTTCGATGTTTCCACTGCCATGGGGACCCTCCGCCACGAGGCCGCGATTGCCGAATCCGCCGTCACCGACGACTTTTGCGGGCAAACCGGTGCCGTGGGCACCACCCATCAGGGCGCTCGTGAAGTTCCACCCCTGCCGCGTGCCGTCACTGGCCACCGTGCCTTCCCAACGCGGGTTGACCGAGAGCGAGCGTGGATTGGCGTCCACCCATCCGCGCAGCCGTTGGTTCCCATTCAGATCCTCCATCTGAGTGGTGGTGCGAAGAAAAAACGACCACGTGGCGAGGTGCTGGTAGCCCCCGGGGCGTGCGAGATCGGTGATCTTGTATTTCGGCTTGGTGGTGGTGCCATCAGCGGCCAAATCAGAAAGAATTCGCTCCGGCACGAGAAAGGTGTCCGTGCTTGTGCCGGTGTTCCAAATATCGGCGCAGCGGGATATCGAACCATTATCGTTCGTAGCCTTGAATGTCATGAAGCCACGGGTACGGGTCGCAGAGGGCTTTAGTATCAAAGGGAAGCGGTCCACCGTAGTTGGGACATCGGTTTTCTGGACATCATCCAGGAACATGTTACCGATCCAGAGATATCGGGGCATCCCTGGTGTCCCCCAGGTTCCCGGTATGATCACCTTGGTGCCGTCTTCTTTGATCAGATCGATTTCATAGGCACCCTCCTCGTTCCAAGCCGACACAAGCTTGTTTCGAGCAACCATGCCTTGGGCCGCTGATGCGGAGAACAACCGGAATTCCCCAGGTTGAAGGTCAACTGGATCTGTCTCCAAGGTCAAACGGGTCTGGCCGAAGACTGGACCTTCCTGAAATTTCCACTGGTCGCGCAACCAGACGTTGGCGGACGACGGGGAGCCGTCAGGCAGTGTCTTCCCATTACCGGCCGAGTCACCCGAATTGTATCTCAAGTAGGGGAAAATTCCCCAGTCGAAGATGTATTTGGTGGCGGTGATCGGGACGTTGTAGGGATTCCAGATGCCAACGACCGGTTTGACCTGCATTTGGAGTTGGTAGCGATCCAAGTTGGGATCCGCGTTGAGAGTCCCGATGAGGCTGGTTTTCAGCCTGAAGCCGATTTGCAGCTGCGAGACAACTGGCGTCAAAGGACTGTTGATGTGTTGCCGATCCCTGCTGAACTGGACGTTACCCGATTCCGTGTAAGGCATCCAGTTGAAGTTGCGAACGTCACTTTCGAGCGCCGGAGACACCAGGATGATAGGCATCTGCTGGTTGGTGATGTTTTTCCAGAGCCTCGCATAATTCCAGAGTATTCCCCAGTTTGGGCCGGTCCCGGTGGCCACCCGGGTTCGGATGGTATCACTGAGATAAAATTTCGCGGCATTGGAAACCGTGTAGGTCTGTGAGGGCAGCCCGTTATTCCCAGAGGCGCCAAGATATTCGGCGATGTACGGTTTTCCCTGTTGGGAGCGGTCAAACAGAATCGATAGGTCAGTTTTGAAGCGACCAAGTGCGACATTAACCGGCAGCCCCACACCACCAGAGGTTAGGTCGTCGAAGTAGATGCGGGGCAGGTCCGGATTGGTGGTGGCGAAATTGACCGTCGCTATCGAGATCAGGCCGGTTTTGTCCAACGTGGCGTCAGGTCCGAACTGTTCAAAGCCGGCTCCCAGCCCGAGCAGGCCAGGTTCGAGTGCGGATTGGGAGCGGGCCTGCCGGCTGAGGGTGGAAGGAGCTTCATCTTTGGGTTTGGCAAGATCGACGCGGGCCTTGACACCTTCGTCGCCAACCCACCAGGCGAAGCTGCCGGGAGCTTTTGCCTGATTGATCGTTACCGTGGGGACCCGCAGTTCCTCTGAGCCGGTGATGGCGGGGAGCAGCCGCGTGGTGGACGTGGCAGGCAAGCTCGGATCCGGATTCAAACCACTTACCAGCCAAGTGGGCGTGGAGGTGGGTTGGTCAGCCCGCCATACGCCCGTCCAGTTGGTATTCTGCATTGCGCCGATGATGCTGGCGGTGGAGCTTACCCTCTGGTCTGGTCCCGCCTGTTTTTGCAGTTCGCCGATGGCCAGCAGCATGGCCATGCGGGCGTTGGCACGAGCGGTTGCAACCGCATCACCTTGGCCGTTGGCGCGCAGCGTGATAGCGGACAGCGAAAGCAGACCCACAGCAATCACGGTCAGGAGAACCATCAGCGAGAGCGTGACAACGAGGGCAAATCCCTGTGAGCGCCGCATGATGGTTTTGATTCTAATGCGTTCCACTTGCTGAGGAAAACTCATAGGATTACAGGGCGATTGGATTTACATTGTAAAGAACTGCGTCGGCATTCAAGTCAGCAATTTTTTTTCGATAAAGTTCCTGGATTCGTCTGCCAGGTAGGCGTTGAGCAAGTCCACATGCTGTCGGAATTTGACAAATCCCAAAGCACCACAACTCTGGTGGGATCGTTCAACCGTTCTCGCTTAGTTGGAGATGTCTAGGAGCAAATTGGTGGGCTTGCCCGGTTCGGGGCACGACAAGTCGCGGACATAGAGCTCGCGATCTCGCCTAAATCCCGTTTAACGGGTTCATTCAACGAGCTATAGAATACGATGCAAGGAAGCGCTCCTGGACGAAGCCAGAATCAGTTCCTGCGGCGGCGCAGCAGGGCGAGAAAGCCGAAGGCTCCGAGAAGCGCGGCGCTGGGTTCAGGAATCTGGCTGAGGGAGATGTTCGAGTAGCTGCCCGTTCCATCGCCAAGGGCGTCACTGCCTGCCCAACTGAGAAGCAGGGAGCCGATCGGTGCGTTGGTGGTGTAAGTGAAAGGGTCGTAGTTGAACACGGTAGGTCCGGCACCATAGGACGCCTGGAAACTCGCCGTTCCGAAATTGGTGGTACCGTTGTAACCCCCTGCAGTGGTGAAATCCAGGGTGATAATCAAGGTGGCGGTGGTGCTGAACACGGTGTCGTCTGCATTGCGCTGGTTGGTGGCCGCAGATCCCGCAAAGGCATCGATGTCTCCCGCAGTGCCGTTTCCCCGGACGAGCATATTCGCATAGCCGGTAGTAGTGCCGCCGATGGAGGGATTGTTTGTGAAGTTCCTCCCGATGCTCGGAGCCGTCTCCCCTGCGAATCCGAGCGCGAGCCAGGAGCCGCTGGTCACGTTAAGCGTCGCGGTGAGCGTGAATTTTCCAGTGGCCGTGCCTTTCGCTGCGTCGATGTAGGTTCCAAGATTCAGGTAGGCGCTGCCCCCAGTGTTTCCGGTTCCGAAGCCCACCGTGGTGCCGTCGCGGTTGAAGGCGGTGTTCGCCTGCCAGACGTTTGAACCACCGGCGGTGGTGATGCCAGTGGCAAATGAGGTGGCAGTCTTGCCCTGCAGATCGGCGCTCGTTCCGCCAAAAGTCTCGGACACGATGACAGCCGCATGAGCTGAGGGCATGGAGGCGCAGGCGATGATGATCGCGGCGGAGCTCAGGATGAGCGTGGATTTTTTTGGGTTCATGGGTTAATTTCGGTGGGTTGATTGGATGCGAAGCGCGGATGTAGGAAGCACTTGACTGGGAAAAAGATGCTGTGTTCACGAAAAAATAACAATACTCCCACGCGTATTATTTTTACTAATTTGCGTCAAATCGACTTGCCATAGCTAACCGCCCGCCGCATGAATGGCGCATGGAATCCAAAGCTGCGAAAAACGTTTCTCCCGTCCGCCGAGGCAACATGCCCGGTGCGCCACGCCGGGTGGGCTTGTTGATATCGGCATGGAACGGGTACGGCCGGGGGATCATCGAAGGGGTGTGGCAGTATGCGGAGCGGAATGGCGGGTGGTTGCTGGAAATGCAGCCCGAAACGCAAGATGGAAGCACGGAGATCCCCGCTGGTTGGGCGGTGGACGGGGTGATCGCAGCGGTGCAGACCAGCCGCCTCGCGGCCAGGCTGCGGGACTTCGGCGTGCCGGTCGTGAATGTTTCCGGATCGCGGCGGCGGGGCATTGATTTCCCCCGCGTGACCAGCGATGCGGAGGCGGTGGCTCGGATGGCCGTGGAGCATCTGCGTGAACGGGGGCTCAAACACATCGCCTTCTGCGGAGAGCCGCACTGGCCGTTCCTCGACTTCTGGACGGATGCCTGCCGCGAGGTGATGGGCGAAGCTGGTGTGGAACCCATGATTTATGAACCCGCTGCAGGGCTTGATTCCGCTGGTGGGATCGAGGCACTGCAACAGGATCGCCGCCGCTGGATCGAAAGCCTCCCCAAGCCGGTGGGCATCATCGGCTGGAATACGAGCCTCTGTCGTCATCTCAGCATGATCTGCTCGGTCATCGGGGTCAGGGTCCCTGATCAAGTGGCGATCATCAGCTTGGAAACCGAGGATTTGTTAGGCCGGACGATGCATCCGCCGCTGAGCGGGGTGGACATTCCGGTGAAACGCATCGGTCATGAGGCCGCTGCGCAGCTCGACCGCCTGTTGCAAGGTCTTCCAATCGAATCCAACGAAATCCTCCTGAAACCTCTCGGAGTGACGCACCGGAGGTCAACCGATGTCGCCGCCTGCGAGGATCCACACGTGATCAAAACCCTGCGTTTCATCCGCGACCATGCCCATGAGGGTATCGATGTGCGGGACGTTCTGAAAGCCGTGCCGATCGCCCGCCGCTCCTTGGAACGGCGCTTTGTGGAGTTGTTGGGCCGCAGTCCGGCGGAAGAGATCCGCCGCGTGAAGATCGAAAAGGTGCGCGGGATGCTGGAGTCCACCGACCTGCCGGTTCTCGACATAGCGATGTCCTGTGGATTCAATTACATGGAACACATGATCCCGGTGTTCAAAAAGTATCATGGCTGCACGCCGTCGCAGTATCGCAAGAACGTGCGGCGGGGCGGATGACGCAAAACCTTAGTAATAATGCGCATCCGAGCATTGCCGAATCCGGAATTGTTTCGTTAGCCTTGGCCATGGTTCGCCTTCACCCCATCCCCCACGCCCCTGGGCACCACAAACCATGACCTTTGGCTGGATCAATTGGTGTGTTCTAACCGTCGTGGTGCTGGGCACGACATATCTGGGGCATCTGCTCAAGGGCAAGTCCTCAGGGGTGGAGGGTTTTTTCCTAGGTGGGCGAAACCTCCCGTGGTGGGCGGTTTCGGCATCCATCATGGCTTCGCAAATCAGCGCGGTGACCTTGATTGCCCTGCCCGGCGCTATTTTCGCCCCGGGTGGGAATCTGCTTTTCCTCCAGGGCACATTGCTTGGCTTCATCGTAGCCAAGCTGCTGATGACCTGGCTGTTCGTGAAAGCCTATTACGAGCGCAAGATCTACAGCCCGTATGATTTCATCGAAAACCGCCTGGGCCCGCGCGCGGCACACCTATCGCGCGGGCTGTTCCTCGCCGGAGCCATACCGGGCCATGGAGTGCGCCTGCTCACCGTTGCCCTGCTGTTGGGCGTGGTGGTGGATATCCCGATCGGGCAGTCGGTCATGATCATCGGATTGTTCGCCGTGGTCTGGACGCTGATGGGCGGCATCGCGACGGTCATCTGGACCGACTTCGTGCTCTTCATCATCATGCTGGCCGGAGTGATCATTTCGCTTCTGACGGTGATCGGCGGATTGCCGATCAGCCTTGCGGAGGCCGTGCGTGAGCTGGACGATGCGGCGAAGCTGAAAATCATCGATTTCGCCACCGATCCGGCCAAAACTTGGACGGTGTGGACCGGTCTGGCGTGTTTCACGGTGTTCGAGCTGGCGCAAAACTCGGTGGATCAGGTGATCACGCAGCGCGTCATGTGCTGCAGCAACTACAAGGAGGCGCGGAAGTCGGTGCTCGGCTCGCTCGGGATTGTTATATTTACCCTGATGCTATCGGCGGTGGGCCTGGGGATCTGGCTGCATTTCCAGCATCACCCGCTTGATGCCGCTGCTGCCAGCTCGCTCGCCGAGCAGCCGAGCCGGGCTTATCCCTATTTCATCCTTTATGCGCTGCCGACCGGCGTGAGCGGCCTGTTGATCGCCGGCATCTTCGCGGCGGGCATCTCCACACTCGACTCGGCGCTCGCCGCGCTATCGGAAACCACCGTGAACGGCATTTACCGCAAATGGATCAACCCGGAGGCCGACGAGAAACAATGTATGCGGGTGTCACGATGGTCGGTAGTGGGCTGGGGAATTTCGCTGAGCCTGTTGGCTTACGTGGCGGGGCAGTTGGTGCGGAATGAGGGATTGCTCAACCTCGCGTACAAGGCTCCGGTTCTCACCTACGGAACCATGCTGATGATCGCGCTTTACGCCCTTGCGCGCATCGGTTCCTTCCGTGCGATTCTAGCCGGGGCGATCGCCTCCATCGCCGTGGGCGTGGCATTGCTGGTGCTGAATGCGCGCGGGGTGATCCATGTGGACGAATTCTGGAACTATCCCCTTTCCTGTGTGGTTTTCGCCCTTGTCGCCAAGGCGGTCGGGGGAAAGCGGGAATCCGCAGAGACTTATTGATCCACCTAACACATTGAACCCTCTTTGAAAACGATATCACACACCCATGATTTGGTCGTCGTTGGCGGCGGACTCTCCGGCGTCTGCGCGGCGGTCACCGCGGCACGCCAAGGCATCCGGATTGCCCTCGTCCAGGATCGCCCTGTATTGGGAGGAAATGCCAGCACCGAGATCCGCGTGCCGCCGGTGGGAGCCACCCAGTGCAACTTCGCCTACTCACGCGAAACCGGCCTGATCGAGGAGCTTTTCCTCAACAACCTGCATCGCAATCCCACCTGGTGCCCGGAAGGCTGGAACCTGGAGCTCGAATCGCTCGTCCGCAACGAGCCGTCGCTCGACCTGTTCCTCAACACGGCGGTCTGCGAGGTGGCGATGAACGGTGCGGGCGATCGTGTCGCCATGATCAAGGCCTACTGCGCGATGGAGGAAACGTGGCATTGTTTCGAGGCGGATTACTACGCCGATTGCTCGGGCGACGGTGTGGTCGGCGCACAGGCCGGAGCCCCTTTCCGCATGGGCGTGGAGGCCCGCTCCGAGTTCAACGAACCGATGGGCCCCGATGAGCCTAACAGCGAAACGATGGGCATGAGTCTGCACATGCACGCGCGCAATGCGGGACGCCCGATTCCTTTCACACTCCCGCCATGGGTCGGAATGGAAATCAATGAGGATGACTTCGGCCCTTACCGCCCGGTCTGCGAACACTTCTTTCCCGACACCGGCGGGTTCTGGTGGCTCGAATGGGGTGGCGCGCTCGACACCGTCCATGATTCGATGAAGATCAAGGACGAAGTCCAGCGCATCACCCTCGCGGTCTGGGACTATCTGAAAAACCGTTCGCCGCTCGCCGAACGACTGACCACCTACGAACTCGACTGGATGGGTGCCGTGCCCGGCAAACGCGAGTCCCGCCGCTTCGAGGGCGACCACATCCTGACGATGAATGACATCGACGGGCAGGCAGTGTTCGAAGATGCGGTGGCATACGGGGGCTGGGGATTCGACCACCATCCGCCCGGCGGTTTTCACGACAAAGATAACCCTTCCACCCACCAGTATCTGCGAGGCCCCCACAACGTGCCGCTGCGGTCGCTTTATTCGCGGCGGATCGCCAACCTGTTCTTCGCAGGGCGAAACATCAGCGCCACCCACTATGCCCTGTCCTCCACACGGGTCATGCTCACCTGCGCCCAACTCGGCGAAGCCGTCGGCATGGCCGCCAGCCATGCGGTGCGCTCACAGCTCGACCCGCGATCGCTCACGACCGGTGGAACCATCCGCGCCCTTCAAACCGATCTTCTGATCGCCGACCACCACATCCACGCCTTCGATCTAACCATCAACGGAGATATCGCAGGCGAGGCCGTAGTCCGCGCCTCCAGCGTGTTTTCGGAAAACGACACTGTCGATAGCTGGGGAACCGACTGCCTGCGAGCGGCGCGGATGTTGCAACTGCCGGTGATGAGCGCTTCGCTGGAAACCATCGAATTGTTAGCGGATGCGGTTTGCGACACCCGGTTGCATTACCGCTTTCATCAAGGCCCCCCAAACGCATCCACCTATCCCGAGGAAGAACTCACCTCCGGATTCATCGACATCCCGGCCGGGCTATCCCAATGGATCAGCCTGCCGATCCATTGCGCCATTTCCCGCCCCGGTTGGCATTTCCTGGTGCTTGGGGAAAGCCCGGATGTCTCCGTCCACATGACCGAGACACCTGCTGGAAAACGCTGGAACTATGAGCGCCCGGAAGACCCGATCCGCCCGAATCCCTTCACCAAGTGGACTTCCCGCGTGCTCGCCATCGGCATGAAGCGCGCGGTGGATGCCGATGGTGCCAGCGTCGTCACGCCGGATTGGAATGACCATGCCCGGAACTTCACCGGACAGAGCAGCTTCCTCAACTTCGCCTGGTGCTGCCGCACCGTGCCTGAACAAACGGTGTACGATCCCCAGATGGTGGTCAATGGATCCAGCCGACCGACCCACGTGCCGAACTTGTGGGCGTCGGCCCCGTCCTCATTCGCCGAACCCGAATGGATAGCGCTGACTTGGGACAAGGCCCGGGACATCGGGGAAATTCAGATCCTGTTCGACTCCTCGCTGCATTTCCACTTCGGGCAGAGTTGGCAGGGTTATCCGGTCAACGCCATCCCTTCACTGGTGAAAGATTACCGCATCATTGCGGAGCATGTTGGCGGCGCGCAAACAGTCGTCGCGGAGGTGGTCGGCAACTTCCAACGCAATCGCCGCCATTCGGTCGGACTCACAGGCGTTACCCGCATGCGCTTGGATATTCTCGCCACCAACGGTCTCACCCGTGCGCAGGTCTATGCGATCCGGGTGATGGAGAAGCAGCTATGACTGGCGGCTGAACAGCCGGGGGCTTCGGCGGAGAATTCCCATGCTCCCTGCTGCGCGTCACCTTGCGGGGAGAGCTGGATGGCTCCTTCGAGGGTTCGCATGATCTCGCTCATACCTTTGGAATGACCGAGGATGGCGCGATGACCTTGTCCGCGTCTTCGGGCTTGATGGCGATCTGCGGGGGCATCGGGACTTCGCCCCGTACACCGCCACCGCCGTTCTTGATCTTGTTTTTCAGGTATTCCGCTGCGTCCTTCTGGTAGCGGTATTTCAGCGAAACATCCAGACAGGCGGAGCCCACCGAGGCGATCTCCAAATAATGGCAGGCGAGGCAAAAGACCGTCGAAGAGATCCACATCAAGTACGCCGCCCGCGCCGTCCACGACGCCTTCGGCTTAGGCAAGGAACCGGCCTGAACCTGCCGCCGAACTCTTTCGGGAACCGATCCCAAAGCGGATTTCGGGAACGGGTCGCCACATGTTTTCCGTGTTTCCTCCTTGCTGTTATCGGCTAGGGTTTGCCAATGGATCCCCGCATTTTCCTTTATGCCCTGATCGGCTGTGCCATCGCCGGTGTCGTGGCTTTGGAAAAGCGTATCGCGAACCTTCCGATTTCGCTGCCCATCCTTTTCATCGGCCTCGGTTGGGCGGTGTTTTCCCTGCCTCTGGATCTAGGCTGGCTGAATCCCGCCTTCGATACCAAGCTCGCGGAGGCCACCGAGTATGTCACCGAACTCATCGTAATCGTCTCGCTTATGGGCGTCGGACTCTCCATCGACCGGAAGTGTTCGTGGAAGGAGTGGAAACAGGTCGCGCCGCTGCTGTGGCTGACCATGCCCCTCTGCATCGCCGGAGTCGGGCTTATGGGCTGGGCGTGGCTGGGGCTTGCGCCCGCCGCCGCCCTCTTGCTCGGCGCCTGTCTCGCCCCAACGGATCCGGTGATGGCGGGGGCCGTCCAGGTCGGCCCGCCGGGGGAATCCGGGCGCGATGATGTCCGCTTCAACCTCAGCGCGGAAGCCGGCCTCAACGACGGCCTCGCCTTTCCTTTCGTACATCTGGCCATCGCCCTTTCCGCGGCGTCATTCGATGCAGTCCTGCTTGGACGCTGGGCGGGCATGGATGTGTTCTGGCGCATCATCGCGGGCTGCGGCGTCGGCTGGCTCACGGGGCGCGGCATAAGCTGGTTCGCCTTCCGCGGCGACGGGAGCGTCAACGGCTCCGTCCACCACGAGGGGCGGGAGGGACTGCTTGTCATTGCCGCGCTGTTCATCGCCTATGGTGTCGCGGAAATGGTCGGGGGTTACGGGTTTCTCGCCGTCTTCACTGGTGCCGTCACCGCCCGCCAGCTCGAGCACGGCCACGAGCTGCACAAGCGCACCCATGGTTTCATCGACCAGGTGGAAAGCGTCGTCCTCGTCGCCGTCCTGATCTTTTTCGGCGGCCTCCTGGCAAGCGGCGTCCTCAATGCCCTGACATGGTGGTCTGCGCTTCTCGGCATTGTCTTCGTCACCATCCTGCGCCCCATCGCCGGGGCGCTGGCCATGTGCGGATCGAATCTCCCCTGGCAATCGCGCTGGGCCGTGGGCTTCCTCGGAATCCGTGGGATCGGTTCCATCTACTACCTTTCATACGGCCAGATGCACGGGGAATTCGAAGAACTCAATACGCTCTGGTCCGCCGCCGCCTTCGTGATCCTGCTCTCCGTCCTCATCCACGGCGTAAGCTCCGCCGCCCTCATCCGCTATCTCGCCGAGCGTGGTCTCTCAAAAAAACCGGGGCAGGACGACACGGTGATGTGAGCGTGCGGGACACGATGTTGCGCGCGCCGCCACAAGAATGATCAACCCTATCCCTCACAATCGGATGGGACAAAGAACGTCACTCCGCAGGGATGCGTAGCCTTGCAGGGGAGTAGCCGGGGGCTTCGGCGGAAAATTCCCATGCGCCGCCCGGCTGCGCGTCATCTTTCGGGGAGAGCTGGATGGCTCCGTCGAGGGTTCCTTTGATCTCGCTCATACCTTTGGAAAGAACGAGGATCGCTGCGATGAGCTTGTCCGCGTCCTCGGGCTTGATCGCGATCTGCGGGGGCATCGGGACTTCGCCCCAGACACCGCCGCCGCCGTTCTTTATCTTGTTTTTCAGGTAATCGGCTGCGTCCTTCTGATCCCGGTATTTCATCGAGACATTCAGATAGGCCGGGCCCACGGAAGCCGAGTCCAATTGGTGGCAGGCGAGGCAGAGGCCGGTTTTCGCGATCTCCGAAATCTCATTGCTCAACTCCGGGCCGCCTGCATCGTGGCCTGTCGGCGGGATGTAGCGGGCACGCACTACGACCAGCTTTGTGTCCGGTGCCGATGCGGAGGTGACCTTGAATTTCACCGTCTCGCCGAAGCCCTTGGGCATTTTCGGTTTCTCGATCTCCAGCGCGAGCTGCGGGAGATCCTGGGAGTGGTCGAGCGAGATGCGGGCGAATCCAAGCGCGCCCTTTTCGTCCTTCGCGACGGCGCGGACGTCCTGGAATTTCCCTTCGGGCAAGGTGACGCTGGAGCCGCTGCCGAGTTCCCGCTCGGTGACTCCATCGGTGAGATACCAGGTCACGGTGATCTTGCCGTTCTCGGGATCGGCGGCCTTGTCCACGGAGTAGCTGTTGGCTACTCCTTCCGTGGGCTTGATCGTGATTGTCGGCGGCTTGTTGCCGTCGTCCGGGCGGAGGCGGAATACGCCGCCGTTCTTGTTGAAATACCAGCCGGAGCCGTATTCGAGGAGGACAAGCGAGCCGTCCTTGTCCATTTCCAGATCCATGGGGTGGACGAGCTTGTCCATGAGCGGCTCCAGCTTCTGGAGCTTCTCCCCGGCATCGAGCTTGGCCTTGAAAATTTTCCCACGGGCCCAGTCATAGGTGAGGAGGGTGCGGTCGTCTTCCTTGGCGAGGACATTGTTTTTCCGCGAGGGGTCGAAATAAAAGACCGGCCCGGCCATAGCGTTGCGGCTGCCACTTCCCATCGCGGGGAATTCCTTGCTGTCATTGTAGGGATACGAGATGAAGGCGGGTTGCGCGGACGGGAGTGTTCTCAGACCGGTGTTGCGCTGACCCGGGTTTTCCGGTGCTGCGGGGTCGGTCATCTTGCCGAAGGTGTTATCGGCAAAGTTCCGGATCGGGTAAGGCTTGTTGTCGGCGATCACAAAAGGCCAGCCGAAGTTGCCCGCAGCCTTGGCCTGGTTCACCTCGTCATGGCCGCGCGGGCCGTCCGAATCGTCCTTCGCATCCGGGCCGACCTCGCCCCAGTAGAGGGTTTTGGTTTTCGGATCGATGGAGATGCGGAAGGGATTGCGGCAGCCCATCACGTAGATCTCCGGCCGGGTCTTCTCGGTGCCGGGCTTGAAAAGGTTTCCGTTGGGGATTTCGTAGCCGGTTTCGGTGGGTTTGATGCGCAGCACCTTGCCGCGCAGGTCGTTGGTGTTTCCGGCGGTGCGCTGGGCGTCCCAGGGGTCGCGTTTGTCACGATCATCGATGGGGGCGGATCCTATGCTTTCGAAGGGGTTGGTGTTGTCTCCGGTGGAGAGGTAGAGCAACCCATCGGGGCCGAACGCCAGGCTGCCGCCGTGGTGGCAGACTTTAGGTTCGCGATTGGTTGGGATTTCGAGGAGCTTGAGTTCGGAGGGGAAATCAATTTTCCCGTCCTTCAAGGTGAAGCGGGAAAGGCGGTTCATGATGGCATCCGCGACGCTGTAGTAGAGGAAGATGCGCTGGTTTTTTGAGAAAGCCGGGTCGAGCGCGATGCCATGCAGCCCGTCCTCACGGCCATACATGTTATCCGGATCGCTGCTTCTAACTGATTGGACTGGGATGATGCCGATCTCGAACAGGCCGCCGGTGTCGGGGTTGATGCGGAGCACCCTGCCTTCACGTTCGACGACGAAGAGGTTTCCGTCCGGCGCGATGGCAACTGACATCGGGTCGTTGAGGCCACCGACGATGGTGTCCTTGAGCAGCGGAGCTGCGGAGGCCGCGGTGAGGAGGGCGAGGAAAATGGATGGGATCGGATTCATGTGCTTCGCGAAATGTGGCGTTTAACAGGAGGAAGGCAATACGCCTGTTACCTAAAAAATAGCGCTCACCGTATAATGCCGGTTGGTCGGGGTTGGGGGCAATAAGCTAAAGATCTTGGCAAATCGTTCCGGAAAGCTAGGCTGGATGATCATGGATCTGAACGTCAAAAGCACCACCGGCCTAAGTCACTCGGCACTTTTCATATCCTACGCAACCCAGATCTACCCGACCTCCAAGTCGTCGCCATCGATTCTACCTGCATGGCCGGGCTTAGCCTAGCGGAGACCTACCCAGCGGTGGCCTAAGGAGGCTCCCGCAGGAAGCAATTTTCTAACAGTATCACCATGCCGGACAACGACACAACCCGGAGCACGCCACCTGACCGCGGGGCATTCCCCGCCACCCGGTGGAGCCTGGTGTCAACGGTAAGGGCGCGGGATGGCGATGATACTCAGGCATTCCGGGCGCTGGAACATCTTTGTGGGATTTATTGGTATCCGCTCTATGCATTCGCCCGTCGCCAAGGACTGGGAACGGAGGATGCGCAAGACGCAACCCAAGGATTTTTCGCCTGGCTCATCGACAAGGAAACCTTCCGCGCGGCGGATCGCGAGCGCGGAAGGCTACGGACATTCCTGCTGGCTGCATTCGGCAACTTTCTGGCAGACGAACGTGACCACAGGAAAGCGTGGCGGCGCGGCGGCCGGGCGGAAATCGTCCCACTGGATGCCTTGGGTCGATGCGATGCGGAACCGGGCCATGAGCTGACTTCCGAGCATCATTTTAACCGGCAGTGGGCGCTCGCTGTGCTCAAGCAGGCGCTCGACACCCTCGAACGTGAGCGCTCTCTGGCAGGCCGGGAGCGGGAAATGACCGTGCTGCGGGGATTTCTCGATGCATCGGGCGGCAGCGGGACGACCTACGAGGACGCGGCCACGGCGTTGGGCTGGTCGGTTAATGCAACCCGTGTGGCGGTGCACCGTTTGCGTCTCCGCTACCGGCAAGTGCTGCAGGATCAGGTTGCCGCCACGCTGGAGAGCGAGGATCCCACCATGGTGAAGGACGAGATTCAGGCTCTCCTCGCAGCGCTGGCTTGAATCATTCGGAAAATTTTCATAAATTCTGTAATGCGCTGGCGTGGAACCCTTAGAACCGGATGAACGCCTTCCCACCCTGCCGCCATGAACCCGCCATCCCACACGCGACCCTCCGATCTCGGAGGCCTCGATCCTGCAGGGTTGCTGCGCGGCGTGCTGGGAGATGCGTCCGCCTCGTGGCCTGCGGAGGGCCCTATCACATGGACGCCGCCGGATGATGCGGAAGTGGCGGCATGGTTTCCCGGTTACGTTGACATACGGCTGTTAGGCCGTGGCGGCATGGGCGCGGTTTATGCGGCGCGGCAAACTTCGCTGGAGCGGAATGTCGCGCTGAAACTCCTGCCTGCG
>Ga0163144_10012959_pt1 | contig 17441 bp, 13 predicted proteins | sample OliLak19BULKMAT1_FD_123175 | JGI IMG/M metagenome (GOLD analysis project Ga0163144, IMG submission 123175) | Freshwater microbial mat bacterial communities from Lake Vanda, McMurdo Dry Valleys, Antarctica - Oligotrophic Lake LV.19.BULKMAT1 | ecosystem: Environmental > Aquatic > Freshwater >...
AGACAATCCTATAATTTTAGATTTGGTTTCACACAAATTCTTAATAAAAGAAATATACTTGGTTTGTATCCGGAATTTACAATACAAAACGGCCTTTTGTCAACACCATTTCATCGGGTTTATTTCGATGATAATTCACTCAAAGTTGAAAAATTACCTGATCAGCGGCTCAAGGCCTTACTGGGTTTGAAACTAAACAGCTTTGTAAGTAACAATGTTATCTTAAAAAATAGAATCGATCTTTATTCAGATAATTTTGGAATTGCAGGCATTGTGTTAGAAAATGAAACGATTCTCAAGTTGTCATCTAGGTTTAGTATTTCGCCGACAGTTCGACTTGATATTCAAAAAGGGTCGAAATATTTTGCACCTTATATGATGCATACCCCTGATAAATCTTTTTATACTTCTGATTATGATTTATCAAGTCTGAGAACCTATCAGCTTGGACTAGGACTTAGATACCTTGCTTTAAAGAGTTTAAAGAAAAATCTTCTTTTTGACGAAGTAAAACTGCGTTATGCCTATTATTTTCGTTCTAATCAACTTCATGCACATATTATTTCTTGTGCCTTTGGCTTAACTCAATATGGAAAATCAAAAAAATAAATAGGTGAAATTTAGGAAAAAAGCTTAGACTATTTAATTATCTTAACTAAACAGGTTTAAGAAAACTTGATTTGCTAATTTTAAACAATATATTTCCTTATTTTTTCAGAAACTTGTATACCTTGGTATTTATGCCATCTGATAAAGTAATAATATAAAAACCTCTATCAAGATTTCTAATTTGAATTTCTTTTATGACCGTTTCATTTCGATTGGGAAAATAAGTGTCTTCAAACAAAATTCGTCCTGAAATATCTGAAACCGTGGCTTTCATATCCTTGTTGAAAGATTCAGGATTGTACATAATATTTAAAACTTCATCAGCAGGATTTGGATAAACTTTAACAGTATTTAGTTTATTAAGATGAATAATTTCAATAGGCGTGTATTCAAATTTTCCATCAAAATCAACCTGTCTCACTCTATAAAACAAAGTATTATACCCAAGTATTTTAACATCAAAATCTAGTTGATCATAATTAAGTATTATACTGCTATATCCATTTAAAGATTTAGAGGCAACTGTCTCGATTTTAGTGAAAGCTTTTGCATCAAAACTTCGTTCAACCTCAAAGTAATTATTGTTTATTTCTGCGGCGGTGGCCCATGTTAACAATACGTCACTTTCATTTATAAGCAAGGCTTTGAATTTTAACCAAGTAACGGGTGTTGGAGAGGATGTTTCAGAATTAATAAGTCCTGCATCCAAATTGTTGAAATGATTTCCCGGAATTAGACTAAAACTTGCTGTTTTACCAGCATTACTGCCACTCGGTATAACATCGCTGTCAAAAGCACTTTCAGAACCACCATCCAAAGCATCATTTCCATTAGCCCCTTGATCCTTCTTTGTCCAAGCAGGATTGTTTCCGGGTGTACCACTATAGTCATGTCCTGGCAGGTTTGAATAAAGCCTTAGATAATAGTTTACATTAACCGGTAATTCGCTCATCAGCCAAAAACCATTTCCATCTGTAAGTGAAGAAGCAATCACTTCATCACTGCTATTATAAAGGCTAACAAGCACCCCTCCGACTCCAACTTCATTCGCATCCTGAATTCCGTCTTTATCTGAGTCTGCCCAAACATAATTTCCAATACTTGAACTCTCTGGAATTGTTAGCCCCGCATCAAGATTCAGATAAATTTTCCCCTCCGTCAGCGAAAACGAAGGCGTTTTGCCTGTTTCGGGATCTACATCACTATCTGTTCCTAAATCTTCTCCATTTACATCATTCTTTGTAAACGGTAAGTCCGGAATAGTTGTAAATCCTAAAATATAGGGTTCCGGGTACAAATTAGTAAATAAATAATATCCATATTCATTCGTTATTGCGCTTCCCAGAATGCTTGTTCCATCATTGCTGTAAAGTAAAACAGTTGCCCCTATTACACCAGGCTCATTTAAATCCTGAATACCATCTCTGTCAGAATCAATCCAGACAAAATTACCTAAAGCACTTCTGTTTGAAATTAAACCTGCATCTAACGAAACATCATTTCTATTGCTGCTTCCCAGCACTACGAGTCCGGTTTTACCTGAAGAATTATCCGCATCACTTCCAACAGAGTTATTGGTAGTTGACTTTGTTGTAAAACCGAAACCGTCAGGAAGATTAGAAAATCCAACACTATACGAACCGTCTGCAATGCCTGCAAAAAGGTATTCACCATTCATATCCGTTGTTGTGGCGGTAATAAACAATCCTAAATTGTTATATAAGCTCACAGAAACACTGGGTACGCCAATCTCTAAACCTCCACTTTGAATTCCATCTGCATTTAAATCAAACCAAACCTTATTTCCTAAAGTATTTGTAGCATTGGGTGGTTTAATACCAAGATCTACACCAGAATTATTTTCTCCTGAGGCGATGGAAACTAAACCTGTAGTTGACTTACCACCACTTAAACTTCCACCGTCACTATCAATATTATCATTACTACCAGTATTTTGCGAAGTAATTGTAAAACCTGAAGGTATATTGCTGAATTGTATTTTATAATCTCCTTTTACAAGTCCTGTAAAAATATATTCTCCAAGTGAATTCGTTATGGTTGCAGTATTTTGCAAAGCCCCGGCACCATCAGGATCAATAGCAGCACCTGTTCCGTCAAGTAATTCTACATTAACACCTGAAACTCCAGTTTCACCTGCATCTTGAATACCGTTTGAATTGGTGCCTCCAGGTGTAATAGGCAAATCATACCAAACTTTGTTGCCAATGCTGGCATAGTGATTGGATGCCCCTCTTATTATACCAGCATCAACCTTGTTGTTGATACTACCAGCTGATATAGTTACCACACCTGTGCTCGATGTTCCTGGAATTACATCGCTGTCAAAATTATCATTTCCTCCAATTTTACTTATGGCAAAAAGATAGTTGTTTGGCAAATTAGAAAATGAGAGTATGTAATTACCTGGTTGCAAATTAGAGAAAAGAAATGCCCCATTTTTATCCGTTGAGGTTGAACCTTGAATGGCATTACTGCTGTTTAATAGTGTTACAGTAACACCGGCAACACCTGGTTCTCCTGAATCTTGAATTCCATCGCGATCAATATCATCCCACACAAAATCACCAAGTGCTCCGATTTCTGAATTGTCAAATATGCTGCTGTACATACCACAATCAATACTCATATTCTTTTGACCGTCATTAAGAAAGAAAAACGCTTCAGCTCTCACAATATCGGCATCGCTATCAACTGTTCCTGATGAACCACTATAAGGCGTAGTTATTTTTAAGCCTGAAGGCCTGATGAATGACATTTTATAAAGTGTATCAGCTGCCAAATCATTAAAGATAAAATAGCCATAAGCGTCTGTTACGGTGGTGATGGCAGAATGACCAATCCTTGAGAGAACCACTCTCACTCCAGCTATTCCCTGTTCACCATCATCTTGAAGACCATCTCTGTTATTATCATACCATACTCTATCCCCTGCACTGCATGAATTTTGTTGTTGCGGCTTGATACCGGCATCAACATAGGTTATGACTTCTTCGGCTGAAACTGAAAATGATACTGTTTTACCAAAGTTGCTACCTGCTGTGGTACTTGCATCACTGTTATTGGTTGATGAAATACCTGAAGAATTGTTTGTAAATATAGTGCCTGCTGGAAGACTAAAGCCAACTCTGTAATTTCCTGGTGTGATTTTACTAAATAAAAAGTTACCAGTGCCGTTCGTTACTGTTGTTGCAATCACAGAAGTTCCACTTCCATTATAAAGAGTAACCGTTAAATTACCAAGACCAGGTTCGCCAGAATCTTGAATTCCATCGGCATCAGTATCAAACCATACTCTATCACCAATGCTAGCAAAACTTTCAATATTGTAAACAAAGCCAGCATCGGCTGTCAATTCTGATTCTCCATTTGTTAAATTATAACTCGCTGTGATCCCTGAAAATTTATTAGCATCACTGTTTGTGTTTGTACCATTATCGCCGGGTGAGTTGGTGATTGTAAATTGATAATTTGGAAGCAGCATAAATCTTAAGTTATAAGAGGTAGAATCTATTGCAACTTGATCATTTTGTTGGGTAGAGGTTAAATTGTCGAATAAATAGTTTCCGTAAGCATCTGTTATGGTAGCTGCAACCAATTTGTCGTCACCTGAACCTGCTTGTCCGTCATTTCCATTTTTGTAAAGCATTACGGTAACACCTGCAATTCCGGGCTCTCCCGTATCTTGAATACCATCTTTGTTGCTATCCAGCCAAACCTTGTCACCTATCTGAGCAAGATTATCAAAACCAAAGTCAAAACTATGGTTATTTTCACCTTCATTACCTGTAAGAATACTAATTTGAGGTATTGAGTTAATTAAGATTGCATCATTATCACTCAAATCAGGTTCTCCATTCCCGATAATATTAGCCCTTGACAGCTTGTAACCAAATAGTTGTTGACCAGCTCTTGGACCACCAATACCACCATTGGCCGATGCGTCCCAATCTTGACCATTAGAAGCATCAATTTGAACGATATAATTTTTATTAGGTAAAAATCCAGCTTGGTTACCGCTTGTTAGAGGGTCTCCATCACTTATGTTGCTCACATTAAAATACCATTCTCCTTGATTATCAGTCGTGGTGCTTGCTATAATAGAACCATCTGCTTGTTGATCAGCATCAAAATCTGCATAAAGAATAAGTCCAACATTTGAAATGCCTGCTTCACCAGCAGTTTGAATTCCATCCCCATTGTTATCTAACCACACGCGGTTTCCAATTTCTAAATTTGCAAAAGTTGCAGATGTTCTACCACCAGAATGCTCAATATCACCTAAACTTCCTGACCTTCCAATGTTAGTGCCTGACCGAATAGTATAATCTTGTGTATTTGCACCAGTTATATTGCTCATCCAACTGATTCCACTCGAATTGTTTTCAGAAGCATTAATTTGGGTCGAGATAATCATTTCACTTCCAGGTAAAAAGGCGATTGCTCCTTCACAGGTGTTTTTCATCCAACGTTCGCCAGAATTCACCGCGCTACCATTAAATTTATCAATTCCATCCTCGTAATAAAATTCACCAGCGTTGGAGCCATTGCTGTAGGCAACAAAATTCGTTTTTGTAGTTTGGGTATTGGTAACAGTAATACTGTAATAAACTGCAATTTCCACATGATCAATAGAGGGTATCGCTGTATTTGCAATTCTGTTTGCACTTATACTCACTCCAAAATTAGAATTATTAACTTCGGCAGGTGTCCAATTCGTGCCCCATAAATCCGTTGACCCACCGTAAGTTACTGACCCGTTTGTTATATCCCAGGCGGTTGCAGTTGCCTTGTCGTTAGCAACACGGGTATTCTTTAATAACCGGATAGAAGAATCTATTATCGAACCGGCTATATTGCTTTTTCTTGTAATTTTTACCTCAATTCCTTCTATTGTTATTGTTGCGTCTGTAAGTGCTTCTGGTATATTCAAGCTAAGGTTTTTAAATTGAAGATTTTCTGTATGCGGGTTGGTGTTATCCAAGGCCGAAGTAAAAGTAAACTTAGAATAATCTTCACTTTTGGCGTTTCCTACATTTACCCATGGTTTTGCTCCAGTTGCTTGTGAAACACTTGATATGGATAACACGTTTGACGTATCACCGAATCCTTCCTTACTCCCTTTTCCAGAAGTTGCGCTCTTAAGACTGTTAATTCCCTCTTTGCCATTCACTTCTAATTCCCATTTACAAGATAGCGGATTTTTAAAGGCTCTTACAATATCTCCTGATGGAGCAACATCCATCAATTCAGAACCGCTCAAAATTTTATTGCTCTTTGCTCCCTGATCCTGAAAACGGTCCCTAAAGGCTAAAACCATACTCCCATCTGCATCAAATTCAATATTGGCAAGCATTGCTTGGGCATGGTTTGCTTCAACGCCTGATGTACCTTTAAGATATCTTTTAGGTGTAGTTTTAGTCCACGCTTTAAAGGTTTCATCCAAATCATTATCACCTATTCCTTTAAAATAGTTTAGGGGCATCTGTAAACTGGGATTGTGAGAGAAACCATTGGTTGTATCAAGTTCCCATACATATGCCCATAAATCGGTATATTCACAATCACCTGAATTATTTTCAGTGTTGGAAACTGCCTTAACAATACCAAATCCTGTTGCTGTATTTTCTCCAGTTGTAACTGAACCTATATAAATTTTTCCCTCACGATATTTTAATGCAAAGGGTCTTTGAAAACCTGTATAGCCGTTATAGAAATTTTCCGTCTCAGAGCCATATGTAATGGATGCTCCTGGAAGGCTTGTAGCAGAGCGCAATGGTGGGTCAGGTAATACCCAACTATTTACAACTTTTGCCGAAGTTGGGTTTTTTACATCATTTAATTTTAACTGATAAATTTTACTGTCATATAAATTTGTAACGAATAGATATTGTCCATCATCACTTATTTCAAGATCACCTAAACTCATTAATCCAATCTGGCCAAATGCAGCAGGATCATTGCTTTGGCCAAATGCGGAATTGCTAAGTCCACGTTGCACATTTGTTCCAATAACACGCTCTCCTGCACTCGTTGGAAATGAAACAGCCGTGCTTTGAAGTATTCCAATACCAGTGCTTGAAAGATTATATGAATTCGATAAACCATAATTTGGTGAGCCTGAACTATTATGTGTTTTATAACCTAATTGATCAAGGCTGGTAAAATAAGAAGCGGCATTGCTTGTGTAGTTTTTGGTTGGATCAATCATATAGATGGTTCCCGGTGCATTACTAAATGAACCGTTTGAAGGGCCAAAACCTGCATGCCTTTTCAAATACGCAGATGTAAAAATTCTATTAGCTTGTTTACTGTAGGCTACTCCGAAAACAGAGCCTATTTGAGAAGCTATTGCAAGTATTTCCGAACCTGAAGGTGGTGTAGTGCCATTTCTGCTGAAAGGAAATTTAAAGAACACCGGTTCGTCACCAGCACTTCCTCCTCCTGTTGGGTTGCCAACAAATTGACCGGCAACAAAAATTGATGTACTATTGAAAGGTGCATTGTCAAAAATAATATCAGCAGGATTATTGAGTGCAAAATTTAAATTGCTGGTCGCGCTTCCTCTGCTTGCCTTTAAAAAGCGAACACTTGTTCCATACGTTGCACCTGCATAGGACGAAAAATCGAAAGCTTTTTTAGCCATACATGAACCCGTACTTGGTACAATAAATTCAATTCTAACATCAATGTTATTATTAACAGAGCCAGTATTGGAACCTTTTGTGCCATTAAACGCACCTGATATAGGAATTACGTAGGTTCCATCATCCTTTGAGATATAAGATGCAATAATTTGATCATAACTGTTATAAGCATTGATTATTATTCCTTTAACACCTGGTTCAAAATAACTACCGGAGGTGCTTTCACGAATCCCATTATAATTAAAATCACGAAAAACTGTTCCTGAAACTTGTGCACCAGCCTCACTAAAAAGCAAGAATAAGAAGGTCGATATAAATATTATTTTTCTCATAAATTGATGTAATGTACAAATATAAGCTGAAATAGCTTTTTTCAACAAAATCAATGAGTAGTTTATTTGAAATGTTTCTAATCCGGTTAAATTCTTCTGATTAATGTAGTTTCAAATAATTAATATCTTATTAATTATAAAATAGTTACAATGTTTTTAGGATCCAAAATTAAATAGATAATAAATTTATATTAAATTTAAAACACAGATCTTTAGCTGATCAAATTCTTATTAGTAACCATAAAAAACATCTAAACTTTTGTACATTCCTTATAATCAAATTAATTTTGTTGTTACCAAGAAAAATCTTTGTAACCATATTCAGTGGCAATTTCCTTCTGAGTTTTGGTAAGTAGATTTACATCCATATAAATATTAGGATTGGGCTTATCGGATGATTTAGGTTGCTTATTAATGGTGATGGCCACCTCCATGCCTTTTATAATTTTGCCAAAAACTGTATAATTATTATCAAGTGAATGCGAGCCTCCTGATTGGGTTACTATATAAAATTGTGAGCCATTAGATTTTTTTTCAGGATTATTATCTCTTGCAGCACCAACTGCGCCATAATCATGCTTATAAAGTGCAGAGTTGATTTCAGATGCAATCTGGTATCCGGGACCACCTGTTCCGTCGTTGCTGGGTATTTTATCTTTTGATAATGGGTCACCACCCTGTATCACAAAATTAGTAACACATCGATGAAAAGTTGTGCTATCAAAAAAATTAGTCTCAGAAAGCTTTAAAAAATTAGTGCGATGCAATGGGGTCTTTTTGTTTAACCACATTACCATGGTGCCAAAGCTTGTTTTAATTTCAATTATTTTTTCAGTAGAATCAGTTGGATCAGGCAATGGCAGAGGGGCATCCTTCTCTTTACATGAAAACAAAAACGACACAAATAGGATGGATAGAAGCAAACTGCGGATCATATTAAACCTTTTTAAGATAAGCTTCGAATTTATAAGAAATAGAGATTAAAAGCATAAAATATTTAAAAGAAAAAGGTCTGTTAAAAACTAACAGACCTTTTTTTGAATTTTTAAGATTAATTACTTAGATGGTGCGGGTGGATCAACAGGCTTTTTTTTACTGCAGCACGATGAACTTTCTTTTTTAGAGCATCCTTTTGTTGATGTTGCTTCACTTGATTTTTGGCAACAAGATTTCTTTTTCTTTTTAACTACCTTTTTTGAATCGTCATTTTTAACGATTGAAGTGCCATGGCTAACTTTAAGGCTTGATGCGATTACATTGTTAGCAAACAGTGAACCCATTACCAATGCTAATACTAAAACTATTTTTTTCATTTTTATTTATTAATTGTTTTTCAAAGTTAATTCAACTATTTCAATCTTGCAATAACAGATTGACCGCCTGAGGTTTTTTCTCCAATTTTGACATTAATAGTAGCATCAAGAGGTAAAAATACATCAACGCGCGAGCCAAATTTAATAAACCCCATCTCTTGGGCTTGTTTTACCTTTTGCCCTTCTTTTACATAATAACAAATTCGGCGTGCAAGCGCACCAGCAATTTGTCTAAATAAGATATTCTCTCCCTTATCGGTTTGGATTACTGTGGTGGTTCGTTCGTTTAGCTCGCTCGATTTTGGATGCCAAGCAACTAAATATTTCCCAGGATGGTATTTAAAGTATTTTACAATTCCACTAATAGGATTTCGATTAACATGAACATTGAGTGGTGACATAAAAATAGAAACCTGAATACATTCACATTTTAGGAACTCCTTTTCAAATACTTTTTCTATCACAACTACCTTGCCATCTGCTGGGGCAACAATTCCACGCGGATCATAGGTAAGTTTTCGGTTAGGACTTCTAAAAAACTGAATTACAATAATAAAAAATACCAATGAAAGAATTACAATGATATTTTTTAGGATAGTGCTACCAATATATCGATCAGCAAGAAAATTGACCGCTATTAAAAAGAGCGAGGCAATAAGAATTGTTGCAAAACCTTCGCGGTGTATGGTCATTAAAATACGCCCCTTAATCTTTCTGTACTGGCTACTTTATCGATAGCGACAATATAGGCCGCCGTTCTCATACTCACATCATATTTTTGAGCAGCTTGAAAAACATTGTCAAATGCTTGCTTCATTACCCTGTCAGCTCTTCTATTTACACGTTCTTCTGTCCAATAATAACCAAGTCGGTTTTGAACCCACTCAAAATAGGAAACAGTAACACCCCCTGCGTTTGCCAAAATATCAGGAACTACATTTACTTTGTTTTTATGTAGAATAGTATCTGCATTACTGGCTATAGGTCCATTGGCACCTTCAACAATGAGTTTGGCTTTGATTGCATGCGCATTATCGTCGGTTATTTGATCCTCCATGGCAGCAGGAACAAGCACATCCACATCAAGTGTTAATAAATCAGAATTGCTTAATTTATCAGCATTAAAGCCTTCAAGGGTTCCATTGTTTTTTTCGACGTAAGCAATGGCTTCCTCAATGTTAATACCGTCCTTTTTATAGTAACCTCCGGTAACATCAGATATTGCCACTATTTTAAGACCTTGCATTGCTATGAGTTTGGCTGAAATAGAACCAACGTTTCCAAATCCTTGAACAGCACAGGTGCTTTTTGTAGGATCCATCTTAAGTTTTGCCATTGCTCCACGTGTTGATACCATTACACCTCTTCCAGTGGCTTCAACCCTTCCAAGAGATCCACCAAGAACGAGCGGTTTTCCTGTAACAACCGCAGGACTCGCAACACCTTTAATTTTTGAGTATTCATCCATAATCCAGGCCATTGTTTGGGCGTTTGTACCCATGTCAGGTGCTGGAATATCACGATCAGGTCCAAAAATATCTTGCATGGAAACTGTATAAGCTCGGGTAAGTCTTTCTAATTCACCGGCACTCATGTTTCTAGGGTCACACTTAATACCACCTTTGGCACCACCATAAGGAATGCCAACAACAGCACACTTCCAAGTCATCCAGGCAGCAAGTGCTTTTACCTCATCTAAGGTAACGTTCATAGAATACCGAATTCCACCTTTACTTGGACCCATACTGGCCGAATGAACTACGCGGATTCCTTCAAATACCTCTAATTTACCACTGTCTAAAATAACTGGTAAGCTTACAATCATCACCTTTTGAGGATTGATGAGCATGTCATATGTCATTTGGTCTAAGCCAAGAATATTGGCGGCATTTGAAAACCTTTCTTTCATTGAATCCAATGGATTCGGATGTTCAATTTGGATTTTAGTCATTTTTAAAGAATTTTTTTGTGTATAAAATCAGCCGCAAAACTAAATTAAAATAATGTCAACACAACAAAAATTAGAGAATTAGTTTGTGAAGCTATCTAAAATAATAATTTAAAATTTTTAAGCATTAAATTACTTGAAAATAAAAATATACAAACCAAGCGGTAATTAAAGTGGCGTCTAGTCTGTCTAAAATCCCACCATGTCCTGGAATTAGATTGCCTGAATCTTTAATATCCAAACTTCTCTTCAGCATAGATTCAATAAGATCGCCAAGGGTAGCTGAAATACTAATAATTATTGCAAGAAAGATGTATTCAACCATCGTAATTTGATGATAGAAGTAAAAAATTACCAGTGCTAACAATACAGTAAATATAAGTCCTCCTAAAGAACCTTCCATTGTTTTTTTGGGAGAAATTCGACTGAAAAGTGGGGTTTTACCAAGCCACCTTCCTGTTAAGTAGGCAAAAGTATCATTGGCCCAAATAAGAATAAAAACTGTAAGTACTAAAATACCATTGTAAACAATTTCTCCATTTTGATAAAGAAATCTTTGATATCCTAAGCCAAATAATAAGCCAAGGGATAAAGGAATATATAACCAACCGGTTAATTGTCTTCCAATTCCGTCAAAAGGAATCTCACTCTTATAAAATAATTGAATTACAAAAGTAGTAACCGTCATAATCAGCCCTATGCCATAATAAATACGATTAATGTACATAAATTGCCAGAGGCTCAGTAGGGTAAATAAGTAGAGTCCAAAAATTATAAAAAGAGTTTTTTGAAGAAAAGACAAATCTGAAAGTAGAAGTCCCTTGTATTCCCAAAGACAAAAAAATGTGAAGAGAAAGATTAATCCAAAGGCTGGCCAGGTTCCTAAAATAAGGCATACCGAAATGATGGTTACATAAACAAGGCCGGAAATAGCTCGCAGTGTTAAATTATTCATTTGTGAGGGGGATTATTTTTTTTGAATATTTATTTGTTAAAATAATAATTGCAATACTAACAAAAAAGCTGGCAACAATATAAATAATTGGCAGCTGGGCATTTTGATCGGTAAAAAGGTTAATATAACCTCTATCAAAATAAAAGCTACCCAAAACAGCCATGGTATTGTTTAAAAAATGATATAAAATGGATGCCCAAATACCTTGTGTCCAGTTTATAAACACTCCAAGCAATATGGCCAAGGCCATCATTGGAACGAACTTGTAAATCTGCATGTGTAGCAATGTGAATATCAAGGCAACAATAACGATAGATTTGAAAAACTTGCCTGAGTAATCGAAAAAAATATTGAGCAAAACACCACGACAAAAAAGTTCTTCACCAACAGCGGGGATGAGAGCCATTACTAAGAGATTTATAAACAGATCACCGTAATTATCCATTCTGAGTAAAAGTTCATATAATTTTTCATTCTGCAACTCCAACGCCTTAATATTTGATTCGAAGGCAGATAAAAAATCAGGTAATTGCAACTTTCCGTTTATCTCTAACAACCAAGATAGAAATGGCATAGAAGCGAATAATAACAAAGGAATTATAAATAGAAATATCGGTTTAGGAAAAGTCTGCAACCCCAGATATTCTATAGGTTTTTGTTTGAAAATGAGTGCAAGTACGAGTGAAGAGAATACAAATGAACCAAACGAAACAATACCTTGAAACATTCTAATGGCATCTACAATATTTGTTGTTGGTGTCTCAATATTGTTAAGTAACAGTTGCTGAATACTCAGATGATAAATTATTCGACAAAGAAATTCTGCCAAATAAGTAAATAATACCAGGTTAATACCTAAAACACCTAAAGCAATAAGAATGCGTGATATAAATCTAAGTAACTTTTTTCCTTCCATCTCTCTTTCCTATGATATTTTCTGTGTTTTTTTGAGGGTGCAAAGATGTTAAAATTTAGTGATAAGCGAATTAAGTTTGAAAGAATAGAGTATTTCCATGCACAATATATATGATTGCTATGAATAAGCACGGCATTCTTATAAAATCGATTAGGCAAAGGGTATGTTGTGATTAAAGGCAAATAATAAATCAGAAAGAGTGCTTAGTCCTACAGGGATATAATGGACTAATAAAGAAATTTCAGTGCTAGTATGGAGATAAGTGGATGGAATTATAGAACCCGCAGGGTTTAAATATTTATAGCACACAACGCAGATAAGCCTTATACGACCCCATCGGGGGTTGAACAAAACACTAGGTCATTATACTTTAAACATTTGATTCCCTAGGGATTACAAAGCCTTTAATAGCAAGGATTATGGCTACTCATAGAACAATTTTACGGAATTTAAAATATTAATTAAAACCCAAATTATAGAAACTCTTTTAGGGAATTTGCTGATGATTTTCCATTTTTATTACGATGGCTTCCACAAAGTAAATTTTTATACGAAAACCCTGTATGAATAAGTTATCCATTGGAAGTACAATCTAAACTTACGTATGTTTGCCATTTTGTTTCAAAGTATCAATAAAAGACTTTTCTAGCCATAATATTCATGAGAACATATCTTTCCAAAGGTCCTTACAAATTGGGGATTTCAAGTCTTATCCTTCTCTCATTTTTAGTAGTTTACCACATAACCCTCATCTATTCATTGAGTCATGAACCTGTTAAGTTGCGCGATTCTGAAGAATATATCAATAGCAGTATAAGTTTTGCGCGCCAGAAAAATTTTTACGCAGGAGATATACAATCGAACCCTGATATTAGACTCTATAGTAAGCGAACCCCTTTTTACCCTTTCCTACTCTTTAGTTTACGCTCTTTGGGACTTCATCTAAATATTATCTATATTATTCAGATTTTTATAGGTTTGATAAATATTTGGTTAGCAATAGTACTTTTAAAGGCCTTACAAATAAAGAAAAAGCTGGCATTTATAATTTTAGCCTTTTTTATTTTTTTTACTCCATCCCAATTTATATACAGCCAATTTATTATGGCTGACATTTGGTTACAACTTTTTATTATGATGCTCATGGTAGCATTTGCAAAATATTTTAAGACAAAAAAGCATTTATGGTTGGCATGTATAATTATTATTTCAACATTGGCTGCACTAACAAAACCAATATTTCTCCCTGCATCACTTTTGCTTTCGGTTCTGTGCGCATTCCTGTTTTTAAAAAATAAACCAATTACGTTTCACTTTACATTTATCTTTTTACCATTGCTTAGTTGGTTTGTAGTATGTAAGAAAAACGAAAAACTTACCAGTGTGTATCACTATAGTTCAATTGGGTATATTAACTTACTTCATTATAACACGAACCTTTATCTAAACAAAACAATAGGAAACATTGAGACCGATAAGTTACTGCAACCTATAGCCATTGTTCCTCATAATAAAATTGAATTTAAGAAAAACTATAGGCTCGTAAATTCTGTTTGTAGACATGTGCTGTTGACTCATTTTATTGGATATTCAATTTTTCACTTAAAAGGGATTGTATTTTTCTTTCTTGATCCAGGTCGCTTTGATCTTTTTAATTTTTTTAGATTAGAAAACAATAATTCAACTGGTTTTTTGCATCTTGGAGCAGATAGAAATTTGTTGAATTCAATTTTGGGAGAACACCCAGTCATTGGTATGGAATTGATCATTGTATTTATTTTAAATATACTTAAAACAATTGGTTTTTTTGGTTTGCTATGGATTAGGCGCAAAGATTTTCTCGTTTTAACAGGTGGATTAATTGTATTGTATATTTCTCTTTTAACAGGACCTCTTGGAGCAAGCAGGTTTTCATTGCCGGTAGAACTGATTATTATTTGTTTTGCAGCGGGATTTTATAGCGAGGCATTGAAGAAATCAAAGAATGACCTTAAGGCCGAAAAAAAAAAGTTCAAATAATAATATAGTTGTAGAAAGTGTTTTTTTTATATCAAGATAGCATAAACCTAGAATAGTTTTGGGTTTCAGAATTTGTATCTTAATTATTGACGCTATAATTTTTATTAAAAAAATAATTTGTCATATTAAAATAATTGTTTTAAGTTCGTGAGACAATTAACATAAATATGGAAAATCAGAAAAAAACAATCGACAGTTTGAAAAATGAGTTTGTAAAAGGTGGTGAAATCAAAGGTGGTGGAATGGCCACTAGTGGGCCACCAATGTTACCTACAGGACCAGGTCCGATAATGGCTTCTAGCGAGCCTATATTACCAGGTGGACAAGTTGTATCATTTGGAGGAGATCCTCTTAGCCACCCGATCGATTTAGGTCCAGTTGGTGATAACGTAGGAGATTTTTAAATTATTTCTTTCTAGCAAAGCGAAACCGTCTTAGAAGTTAATTCTGAGGCGGTTTTTTTTATTACTAAACACAAATGGTGATTTAAACTTTTTGCTTTCTCCAAAACCGTCTCCTCACAGATAGTGAATGGAAAATAATTATAGATTGGGGAAGGGCAAACGCTTCAAATTATTGGAGCATCCAAAATTAAAAATAATTAGAAGGCTATTCTGAAAAACTATAATATAAATAAACTTATTGTTTCATAAATGTTTTTTGAGGTATTAATTTAGTTATGCAAAATTTTTCTCTAAGCTGAATACATACATTAAGATATAGGTTTAAGTAAATCTTTTAAAATGAGCGCCACAATACATGCGTTAAAATAAATTTTTAAATTTATTTGGAAATTAAATTTATTTGTATTAAGTTCGAATGGCATTAAAAAAAATCTATGGAAAATCAAAAAAACAATTCAGAAGACTTAGGAAGAACAATTGACAATTTAAAAAGCGATTTTGTTAAAGGAGAAGAAATTAAAGGTGGAGGTATGGCCACCGATGGGCCACCAGCTCTTCCAACTGGGCCAGGACCTATAATAGCTATAAATCTGCCTACTATTCCAGATGGACAAGTCGTTGCTTTTGGTGGCGATCCACTAAATCATCCAATAGACTTGGGACTCATGAGTGACAGTGTTGATGGTATAGTATAATAAAGGATATTTAATTCTAGTTTAAAACAAAAAAGGTTGGCAATTCGTGCCAACCTTTTTTGTTTTACAATGGGACATCTATTTCCTTAGATTTTGTGGTAGCTTAAACACAAAATCAGCATTAAAAAATTCTGATTCGATTAAGATATAGTCCATCAATTTTAAACAAAAATTGAAACAATTTATAAATCTGGACTATACACAATTAAATCAAGTTGATAGGATTATCAAATCCCATATTGATTAATTTGGGTTGATTACAAATTGAGACCTCAAAAAACTGATAGCAATGAAAACCGAAAGCAATAGATAAATGAATTTTTAAAAGGTCTGAAAAAAATGTTTTATTTTTAAAAAAATACTTGATAATCTAAACTTTTTGTTTTAAGTTCGTAAGGCAATTTAACAAATCAATGGAAAATCAATCAAACAACTCAGAAGAAATGGAAAAAACAATTGACAATTTAAAAACAGACGCCGTTAAGGGCGAAGAAATTAAAGGTGGTGGTTTTATTATGGCTACCGATGCTGTAACAGATGGTTTTGTACCATCAGTTCAAATACCTGGTATTCAGGGCGACTCGGTTTTTAACAATCCGGCTATTTCATCTGCATCTGATGATGGAACTGGAATAAATTTGAGTTATGATGGCAACACGCCACAGGTTCATCCAACTGGTAGTGGAAACATCTAATAAATCCCTCCTAAAAAAAAGGTTGATGCCAAGCATCAACCTTTTTTTGTTTTTAAAATATTTCAATAACACCTTTACATTATTCAAGTTTATGAAACAACTACGGCTCTAAATAATTATCGTTATAACTTCATCTTTTCCCCATTTAATGAACCCACGCAGGTTGGTGATGATTTTATCGCTACTTGATGGAATGCAGAAAAAGATGCCAAAATAAAAATATTTCTTGCAAAGAATGGAAAGTACGCTAGAAAAATGATGTTTATTAAGGAGCCAAATGATACAAAGACAAATCCACAGGTTGATGATAAGAATTCAAATTCGTCTCTGCATTCAAACCCAAGACTTAGTTTAGCAATTCTTAAGAATTTTAGTTTCAATTCTAAAAATAAACGCTGGAAAGATGGCACAATATATGATTTCTAAAAATGGCAAAACTTATGATAGTTATCTGTATTGTGATGGTAATCACACAGATAAATTTAGTCAGAGAGGATTTGTAATGGCAATGAGTATGCTTGGGAGGGCCTCCATATGGGAAAGAGAGAAATAAAACTTTGCCAATTATGCCTTTACAAAAAAAAAATTACGAATTCATTTTATCTTTGAAAGGCTTATGCATCAAATTGACACATGTCGAAAGTTATTTTAAAGCTTATTAAAAATTTAAAAATAATTCTTGATAATTTAAATAAAAAATTATAAGTTTGATTGTCAGTTTGTCACAAATAAAAAAAGACATCTACGAATAAAAAAAAATAACTCAAAAACAAACTTTAATTAAATATGAAAACAACAGAAAGCAAAGCAGAAAAATCAATTAGCAATTTAGAGCACGAATCTGTAAAAGGTGAAAAAATTGTTGGGGGGATGTCCTATTCATCTGATGG
>Ga0163144_10012961_pt1 | contig 17439 bp, 10 predicted proteins | sample OliLak19BULKMAT1_FD_123175 | JGI IMG/M metagenome (GOLD analysis project Ga0163144, IMG submission 123175) | Freshwater microbial mat bacterial communities from Lake Vanda, McMurdo Dry Valleys, Antarctica - Oligotrophic Lake LV.19.BULKMAT1 | ecosystem: Environmental > Aquatic > Freshwater >...
CTCACGTTATTTATAACTTATAATTCATCTCTCACTTATAAAATATTCAAGACTTGTTCTTTGATTTTGTCAAGTTCTTCTTTCATCTCTACTACATAACGCTGAATCATGGCATCATTGGCTTTAGAGCCTATTGTATTAATCTCCCTGCCTATCTCTTGACTAATAAAATTGAGTTTTTTTCCTCCATCTTCACTGTTTTTAAGGGTTTCTAGAAAATAATCAAGATGATTTTTAAGCCTTACCTTTTCTTCTGTAATGTCTAGTTTTTCGATGAAGTAGATCATTTCTTGCTCAAAGCGGTTGCGGTCAAACATCTCATTCTGTCCTATGTCTTTGATGCGACTTTCTAACCTTTGCTTGATATTTTCTACTCTTTGTGGGTCTTGGTCTTCTACTTGCTTGAGTGCATTGCGGATTTTCAAGATATTTTCCTCAAAACTTTCTCCCAGTACCTTGCCTTCATCAGCACGAAAAGATTTACATTTTTCTAGGCTTTCTTTAAATACTCTGAGCAAAATCTCCCAGTTTTCATTGTTATCTTCTTCACTCATTAGGTTAGGCTGTAGCACATCAGGCATCAGAGTAGCTATTCTAAATACATCGCTTTCATTTGCCCCTAGTTTTTGAGCCGCTTCTTTGAGGCTTATATAGTAGCTCTTAAGCACGTCAAAGTTAAGTTTGCTATTGGTTTGTCCACCTCCTTTGAGTTGATAATCTAGGGTAACGGCAATCTTCCCTCTCTGTAGCTCGTCTTTTAGGAGGTTTCGTAATACAAGTTCTTTTTCGGCTGGAAAATTACGAGGCAAGCGAAAATTAATGTCTAAAAACTTAGAATTGAGTGATTTGACTTCTACCAAAGCCATTAGTTGGTCATTCTCAAACTGCACACTACCGAAACCGGTCATAGAAGTAATCATAGATTTATCAGAGTTTAGGTTAAAATCAATCAAAAAAGCGTAATTTTGAAGCATATTTTAGCTCAATGCTTTTTTTGGCTTGGTAAAATTAATAAAAAAATTAAACCTTATTACGATTATGAAATTTGGAGTAGTAGTTTTTCCAGGTTCTAACTGCGATGAAGACCTTGTATATGTGTTGCGTGAGCAGATGGAGCAAGAAGTAATCAAGCTTTGGCACAAAGATACTGATTTACAAGGATGTGATTTTATCTTAGTGCCTGGTGGTTTTTCTTATGGAGATTATTTGCGTTCTGGGGCAATTGCTCGTTTTTCACCTATCATGAATAATGTATCAGAGCATGCCAAGAGAGGGGGATATGTGTGGGGGATTTGTAATGGATTTCAGATTCTGACCGAAGCTGGTTTATTAGAAGGTGCATTGCTTAAAAACCTTAGCCAAAAATATATTTGTAAAAATATTCATCTTAAAAGTCAAACGACTTCTACGATACTTACGCAAAATCTCAGCCTATCTCAGCCTTACCAAATCCCGATAGCACATGGAGATGGAAGGTTTTATGCAGATGCTGACACTTTGAAAAAGTTAGAAGATAATGAACAGATTTTATTCAGGTATTGTGATTCAAATGGAGACATTACTGAAGAATCTAACCCTAATGGTTCGCTGATTAACATTGCAGGGATTTGTAATAAAGAACGCAATGTATTCGGGATGATGCCGCATCCAGAGCGTGCTGCTGACCCAATGCTTAGCAATACTGATGGACGTGCCTTCTTTGAAAGTATTTTAGGAACGGTGATGAGTAATTAGTCCTCTTTAGACTCAAAGAAATCACAGTGTTTATCAAATCATTTTAAATCATAGTTGAGATATTTTGTCTTGGCTATGATTTTTATTTTTTAACGATGATTTTCATTGTCAAAGTAAGAGATTAGTTATTGGTTATTATTCTATAATATTCTGATAATGAGCATTTTACTAATACTAAATGAACACGATTTTATGGGTAGAGAGAGGTGTAAGCCAAGAGGCTTGCACCAGCTATTTACCTCGTTCAAACGTCTTCGCTTGAACGGTATTTATTAGTTTAAGTTATTGAATATCAGGTACTTAAACTCCTTAATTCTTTTATTGATACAAATTATTACCGAAATGTAAGTTATCATTCATCTCTTCTTAAGCACCGTGTTCCTCTTCCAGAAACTCAATAAAATTACGATTACAACGCAATAGCATCTGATAAACACGCTCAAAATCATCATTGCCTCCATAATAGGGGTCTGGGACTTCTAGGTTTTCTTTTTGTGAGTCAAAGCTGCGCATGAGCATAATGGTAGGCTCTGCTGCTTTGTTGATTCTGTTTTTATAATTTAAGATATTTTCATAATTAGATTTATCCATAGCAATGATATAATCAAATTTGTCAAAATCTTCTCTCACAATCTGTCTAGCACGATGAGTAAGTGTAATACCTTTCTCTAAAGCCGTTTCACGCATACGTTCATCGGGTAGCTCTCCGATATGATAGGCAGAAGTTCCCGCCGAATCGTAACTTACCTCAAGAGAACTCTCCTTACTCAGTTTGGCAAAAATTCCTTCTGCCATAGGTGAGCGGCAGATATTTCCAAGACAGACAAATAGTACTTTAATCATAAATCTTTATCTTCTAATTCTAAAAAATCCATAATCGAAACTTACACAAAAAAAATGTAGAAATAAAAAACAATCAGTGAAAAATTTGAAAATAAAAAACCCATTAAGCATAAACTGCTTAATGGGCTACAAATTTAAGGTATTTATAGGAAAATACTACTTAGGATTCAAAATCATATCAATCCTAGCTATTAAGTCTTGATAATGCAAACGGCTCATCTCATCTCCAGAACCATTTGCTCTTCTAGCAATCACTAATAATTTTTGAAGTTCGCCTCTTACAATTGGACGAATGTCTGACTGTGCAGCATCTATAGAGGTATAATCTCCAAAACTGCCACTTCCACGACCTTGCTCACCCTTCATAAGTTCGTGTAGTTTTTCTACATACACTCTCTGTAGATTACGGCGATAAGTATCTACTTTTTGTCCATTAAGTGCCTCAGTCATAATGCCTTGGCGAAGGTCATTTAATAAATCTAAACAAGTATAGGCTTTGTCTTTATTAAGCGTTTCGTTTTCTATTAGACGAGCCCATCTGCTGTAATCTATCAATTGAGCAAGGATACGCTCTTGGCTACGGCGAATATTATTGATAATACCAGCCCACTCTATTTTATTAAGAATTTCTTCTCTAATCATCCAAGTAGGAGTCTCAAATGCTTGCTTTGTTAGAAATTTTACAGCCTCTTTTTGTTTCTCTTTAGAAACATAAGTATAGACTGCACCTGATTGGTCATAAGTCTTGAAGTTTTCATAAACCCCTCCTACATTGGCAGTAACATGCCCCATGTATCTGTTCCATTGACCTAATACTTGACCAAACATTTCTTCTAAATCATCATAATCTTTGGCATCTTCTTTAGTCCATTCTATGAGGTTAGGTAAGATTTTTTTAAGGTTAGCAATTCCATATTCACTTGCCTTCATCGCATCATCTCCTAAATCTTCGGTTTGTGAAGAAGGGTCAAGAGGCGTTCCTCTTTGTCTGCCGAAGCGATACATAGGGTCATCTTCGTGGGCACGAATCCACTCATTGAGTGTTTTGCGTTCTTCTTCTGCTGATTTAGCTTCAGGGATAGGGCGATAGCCCCAACGGATAGCATGTTTATCATAAATTCCGACATTAGGCATCAATGCTACGCCTTTGTCTTCTGGCTGTGCTACATAGTTGAAGCGAGCATAATCCATGATAGAAGGTGCTGTACCCATTTTTTGAGTAAAAGTAGCAGAGCGAAGAGAATCAACAGGATATGCCGCACTAGAGCCCATATTATGTGGTAAACCTAGTGTGTGTCCTACTTCGTGAGCAGACACAAAACGAATACAGCGACCCATTACATCATCATCAAACTGTACTTTGCGTGCAGCAGGATTAATAGCAGCAGTCTGGATAAAATACCAGTTGCGTAATAGGTTCATCACATTATGATACCATATAATATCACTTTCTAAAATTTCTCCTGAGCGAGGGTCATGTACATGAGGTCCCATGGCATTTTGGATATTATTGGCAGTATAACGTACTACTGAATAACGTACATCTTCTGGGCTAAACTCTGGATCTTCTTCTGCAGTAGGTGGGTCTTTGGCAATGATAGCATTTTTAAAACCAGCTTCTTCAAAAGCAACTTGCCAGTCTTCGATTCCTTGCTTGATATAAGGTCTCCACTTTTCAGGAGTGGCAGGGTCTATATAATAAACTATGGGTTTGATAGGCTCTACTAATTCACCTCTTTCAAAAGCGGCAGGGTCTTTAGGTTCTAATCTCCAACGAGTGATGTATTGCTTAGGGGTAGCTTTTTGGTATTCATCATTGTAGCTTGTCTGGCTAATAGAAAAATAACCTACTCTATCGTCTGATAGGCGAGGCTGCATAGGTTTTTTAGGCAATAAAATCATAGACTGATTCATCTCTACAGAGAGGGCCTCAGTGATGTCATTAGAAGGTAAACTAGTCCCGTTATACGTCAGGATATGTCTTACTTCTACATTTTGAGGGTAGCTTTTCATAAACATAATTAGGCTACGACTCTTATCTAGGCTACGAATACCAAAAGTCTTGCGTTGTCCTTCGCTCAATGCTCCTATCATAGCTACATCTGTAGTAAATAATGAAGATACTTCAAATACATACGCACTTGAATCTTTGCCCAAAGCGGCAATATCAAAAGTCATGATAATAGGCTCAAAGTTATTATTTTTGACAGACTGATAGATAGGTAAATCTTCATTGGCTACGCTAGAATAAGAAACTGAACGTAACAAAAGTTGATCTCCATGCTTCTGCCAGCGAATCACTTGCTGAGGACGTGAACGCATTCCTGCACCTCCAAAAGTAAGCCCTTCTGTAGTACCAGAAATACGGCTTACAATCAAGATTTCACGATTTAGAAGAGAATCAGGAATTTCAAAGTAATACTTATCATCTACTTGGTGAGTAGTATAAAGACCTTCATCTGATTTTGCTTCTCCTGTAATGACCTCTTTGTAGGGTTTGATTTTAGTTTCGCTCTTTGGTTTGCGAGGAGTTTCAGTAGAAGTACTTATATCTCCTTTTTTGCCCTTTTTCTGGGCTTGGATAGCATTAGGATATGCCATTAACATAAATCCTAATCCTAACAGTAAGATTAACTTAGGATAAAGTATATTTTTAAACATAAAAAACAGGATTAATAATTATAGACAAACTTATAAGTTCAAAAATATATTTTAAAAGTATTATATGGCAATGCTTATATTTTCGATAACATTTTTTACAAATAACAGTAGCAGTTTTTTGTCATAGGTAGGCATCTGTTTGATAGCATCTTTCTGATAAAAATAAATCCTCACTAGAAATGAATTAGAGTTACTCAATGCTTACCAATAAGTGGTCTGGAAAGGACAGATTCAAGACAGAAAAGCCAAGATAGATACCAAGAACCTGCCAGAAGGTACTTATTATCTGAGAATGGTAAATGACAAAGAGTCTATCACCAAACGCATTTGGATAAAGCCTTAGAATTTACTTTTTCTTTAAAAGAAAACCCTCTTAGACTTGGTTTAAGAGGGTTTTTGGTTTATTGAGTGTCGTCTATGATAATGCGTGTAATAAATACTTTAAGACTTATCTCAAAAATAATTATTAAGGTATTCAGAATATTCTTTACATAGATTCTTGACTTGTTTGATGGTTTGTCCTATAGCTTGCTCATTGGGTTCATCTTGTTGCAATATATCTCTTCCATTTTTGATTTCTGTTTCTAAATCATCTAGTCCTAATAGACCAATTGTAGCACGGATGTTATGGTGGATTTTTCGGAGTTTCTCAAAATCTTGGTTCAAAATAGCAAAAGCATACTCATCAGGAAAGTCAGCAAAAACTTTCACAGCCAATTGATTGTATTTACGGATAAAGGCTTTGTTACCACCCGAAATATCAATTACCTTATGATAATCTATTTTTCCTGTTTTAGACATAGGCGTACTTTTTGGTGTATTCTTATCTTGAGTATATTTGTGAGACGGTAAATGACTTGCTATTACTTCAAAAAGCTCTTTGGGCTTAAAAGGTTTGCTCATATAGCCATTCATTCCTGATTCCTCTACTTGTTTTTCAACTTCACTTATGGTAGAGGCGGTTAATGCTATGATAGGGAGATCTTTAAAAACACCTTTAAGGCTACGAATTCGCTCAGTAGTCTGATAACCATTCATCACTGGCATTTCTATATCCATTAAGACTAAGTCATAGTGGTTTTTTTGTAGTAAATCTATCGCTATCTCTCCGTTATGTGCAAAATCAGGCTCGGCATTCCACTTTTGTAAAAACTGACTTACTACCATTTGGTTCATTTCATTGTCTTCTACTATCAATATTTTGCAACCATGCAAGTCAAAATCAGGTGCATCTGAGAAGTTAAACTGAACATCTCTGATAGATTCTAAGTTGCGTTTATCTCCTTTTTTAAACTTCAAATTAAAGAAAAACTTAGACCCTACTCCTCTTTCACTTTCCACGAGTATCTCCCCTCCTTGCAGTTCTATGAGGCGTTTGGTGATGGCTAAGCCTAGACCAGTGCCTCCAAATTTACGGGTAGTATCTTGCTCTGCTTGCGTAAATCGCTGAAAAATATGTTGAATCTTACTGGCATCAATTCCTATTCCTGTGTCTTTTACAGAAAATAAAATATCAAAGTGGTCTTTATCAAGTCTTTCAGCATTTACTTCTATCTTGACATAGCCCTTAGAGGTAAATTTGATAGCGTTGTCCACCAAATTAGTGAGTATTTGAGACATTCTCACAGGATCACCTATGATGATGTGAGGCACTTGATTCTTATACTCTATCAGTATTTCTATTTGCTTATTGGCAGCTTTGTAGCTCAGTGTCTGAGAGATGGAATTGATAAGGTCTCTCAAGTCAAAGTCAATCTGCTCAAAAGTGGTCTTACCTGCTTCTATTTTATTATAATCTAATATATCATTGATAAGTACCAATAGATTTTCTGCCGAAAACTTGAGAATATTTAGATTTTTTATCTGCTCAGGTTTAGGATTTTCTTGCAATAAAAAGTGTGTCATCGCAATGACTGAGTTCATCGGAGTCCTAATCTCGTGACTCATCACAGAGAGAAAATTCACTTGATTTTCTGCATTGACTTCTGCATTTCGCTTGGCTTTTTTGAGTGCTTTCTCCGTTTTTTTGAGTTCTGAAATATCCCTTGTGAAGCAGATAAGTGTTTCGGGAGAGACTTGAGCAATGTCTATCAGGATAGGGATTCTTTTTTGATTAATCTTGACTAGAGATAGCTCCAGACTTTCACTTTTATAAGTTTTATGTTCTGTTATAGCATGCCAATCTAATAAATTACGTCCATTTCTAAAAAAATCAGTGAAATGTTTTCCCTGTAGATTGTATTGAGGAGACATACCTAATTGCTTCTGTACGGTCGTATTGGTATATTCTATGTTTCCGTTTTGATTAAGAATCCAGATACCCTCAGGGGCATTTTGAATATAACTTTGTAACTTATGTTCACTTTCTTGTAATATTTTTTCGGTAGCTTTGGTCGAGCTTATGTCAAGCACTATCATCATGATATGCTTCGTAACTAGTTCTGTGGCCTGTACGGGTACAAGCTGAGCTAGATAATATTTCTGATTATACTCAAACTCGAGCATTCTTTTTTCACCTACCAAGGCTCTATTAAGGTCTTCGGCAAGACTTGTATCTTTATGCCATGGAAACAGTTCTGTGAATTTTTGAAAAAGAGTTTGACTTGGCTGTGTGCCTAATAAAAACAAAGAAGGTCCTACTGCATATTGACAGATAAAATCTGTATCAAATATAAAAAGCCCTCCATTAGGAAGATTTTTTGCAAAATCAAGGTATTTTTTTTGATGGTTGCTGATAATCTTATTAGTAAGAAGCTCCTGTTCTTTTACTTCTTGCACTTTCCCTACAAATCCTAAAAACTCATTAGAATTACCATAAACAGGTGTTTCATACGTTTTGATTAATTTTTGGTAGCCAGCCGTTTTTATTTCTTGTGTATAGACTAAGGGTTGTGAGATTTCGCTTGGATTCTCAGGTGTTTTAGATAAAGTTTTGATTTGAATATGAGACAACTCTGATTCTTTTTTGCCAATCAAGTATTCTGGGCTTAAATCTAAAAGTTGTGCAAAGCTAGGGCTTACATATTCAAATCTTCCTGCAAAGTCTTTGACCCACATAGCAGAAGGAACTTGTTTTACAAAAATAGCATTGATAGCTTTTTGTTGGTGAGTGTGTTGCTCAAGGTATTTTTGCTTGCTTACATCATTAAAGCCAAGTGCCACAAAGAGAATATTCCCAAATTCATCACTAATAGGCGAAAGGTTAAACTCCTGCCATAGGCTCTGCCCTTGGGAAGATTTCAAGAAAATCTCACGGCTAATCACTTCTCCATGCAAGGCTCGCTCAAAATCAAGAAAAAAACGAGGCATATCTTCTGGATACACGAAAGTCTTAATAGCCTGCCCTATCTCTACCCTTTGCCCAAAGGTCTGGGAAAGTAAGGCTTCTGCTGTTTTGTTAAATGCTTGTATCTTAGATTGTGGGTCAAGCAACAATAGAGGGTAAGATAAACCTTTAAATAAAGCCTCAAATTTTTGCTGGGTATGTAGTAGATTTTCCTTTAGCTTTTTTTCATCATCTATTACCTTGCCTGCTATCTGAATACTCTGTAGCTCACGGTGTTGGTCTAAAATGGGGGTATATGTCCAGCGTTGCCACTCTCCTTTGCCTTGTGAAAATTTGACTTGCTGCTCTACTTCTATTTTCTTCTTATTTAATTTAAGATATTCTATGCGTTCGTTTAATCTTCTTCTTTGAGATATATCATAAAAATCTCCAATTTTATTTCCTATTACGGCTGATTTAGTTTTTCGTAAATGACTGCAAAAACTTTCATTAGCAAATAAGACATAGCCTTCTGGTAAGATTCGGCAAATCATCTCAGATTGTTGGTCTAATATGGATTCTAATAGTGTACTCACTGTGTATTTATCTTCATTTAGCTCAGTGTTCATCGTAATTTGCTATAATTTAGGTCTTTTTGATATTTTGAAAGTATATATTTCACCTTAATTTTACCTAAATTTAAACCAAAGTAAAAGTTTTATTCTACTCACTTTCAAATTTAGTGTTTTCTTAGATAATTTCTACTTTCAATAGAATTATTTTAATTATCTTTCTTCATACTTTGTACCTAAGCAACTCTAGAAAAGTACTTTTTAGGATATAACATTACATTCCTCTATTTTTGTACTTATTAGATAAAGAGAAAAAAATGAATAATATAACTCAATACCTAGAACATACTAACCTAAACCCTTTAATATTGGCCGATGATGTGGAGCAAGCCGTAGCCGAAACGATTACACACGGCTTTGTAGGGCTTTGTGTGCCTCCTTACTGGGCAAAAAAGGCAAAGCGTGATTTGGGAAAATCCCCTGCTGCTTTGGTTACAGTCATTGGTTTTCCATTTGGCTACCAGCGTTCGGAGGTAAAAGTCCAAGAAGTTAAAAGTGCAATCAGAGATAAGGTAGATGAGTTTGATGTAGTAGTCAACCTATCTGCCATCAAAAACAAAGCTTATCACTGGATTAAGATAGAAATGGCTCAACTAGCACAGATAATTCACGAACAAGAAGGAATACTCAAAGTAATCATAGAAACAGCCTATCTAGATGAAAAAGAAATGATACAAACTTGCAAGGCTTGCGTGGAAGCAGGCGTAGATTTTATCAAAACCTCTACAGGCTATGCACCCAAAGGAGCTGAGGTAGATAAAGTGCGATTTTTAAGGTCTATCCTGCCTCCTACTGTGGGCATTAAAGCCTCTGGTGGCATCAAAACACTGGCTCAAGCTCTCGCATTCATAGAAGCAGGTGCAGAGCGAATAGGCACTTCTGCGGGCATCTCGATAGTAAATGAGCAAAAAAATATAGCTTCTAAGCAGTGAGGAGTGGGAATTTAGAAGCGAGGAGTGATTCGATTCTTTTTTATTGTTTGATTTAATAGAGATTATTTCGATGTTTTTAGGCTATACAATACCGTTCAAGCGAAGACACTTGAAAGAGGTAAATACTAGTCAAGCGTCTTCGCTTGCACCTCTACAGATACAATCGAAATAATATTTCATTAATACTATCAGATATTTTATTTTTAAAATTTCTCTTCCTTAGACAGTCAAAATAAGAAAGCAATCTTGAATAATCTCGTATTTTTTATATTTTTTACTATTTTTGTGCTTTGAAAAATGAATACGTATGAAATTTTATAAATATTTTGGACTCAGTTTGGCAGTAATTGCCCTTGACCAAGTAATTAAGTTATTGGTACATTTTAGTATGGAGATGGGGCCTATGGGTGAGATTCACCTTTTGGGAGATTGGCTTAAAATTCACTATATACTCAACCCTGGGATGGCTTTTGGACTTAAGCTTGATTTTGCAGTATATGGTAAATTAATGTTAAGTCTATTTCGTATTTTGGCTACTTGTGGTATCGCTTATTATATTACTGTATTAGTCAAACAAAAAGCTCATTCTGGCTTGATTTGGTGCATTGCATTGATTTTAGGGGGAGCATTAGGCAATGTGATTGATAGTACTTTTTATGGCTTATTCATCCCTGGCAACCTCCCTTATGATGCTCCTATGGCTATCTTTCACGGTCAAGTAATTGATATGATTTATGTAGATATTTGGGAAGGTGAGCTTCCAAGCTGGATACCCTTTTTAGGAGGCAAATCTTATTCATTCTGGCCGATTTTTAACATCGCAGATGCCTCTATATTTGTGGGTGTTTCCATTATCTTGATTCGTCAAAGAGCTTTTTTCAAGCCTACCACTGAAAATAAAGAAGAAGATAATGTTTCTGAGAATGAGAATCATAATACATCAGAAGTAGGATAGTTAGGGTATATTCTAAGCGATTAGCAGCTCTTTTAAGATAAATTTTTTGTTATTTTGGCAAATAATTTCATTTTGGGAATAAATATCCCAATATAGTCTTCTTTTAGCATCGATACAATGATTTTGATTTCGCTCTATTCACTTCAGAATGCTTAAAATGTAAGATTGAAGTTAGAAAGCTTTTGACTTAAGCATAAAATACCTTAAACCTAACCCTTCATCTCTGTATCTCACAAGATGTCTTATGATTTCGCTTACGTACTAAGCTGAGATTCAAGGATTTTTATCTTTTCTTCATAGCTTGCAATGGTTTTTTTGAGTTCATCTTCTTTGGTTTTAAGACTTTCAGTAGCTTCTAATGAATCTAGTAAAAGTTGGCGAACACGCACATCTGATTTTTTACTCTCCGTAATATCTCTCGAAAATATAGACAAGCCCGTAATTTCTTCTTCTTCATTTCTGATAGGGTTAAACCAAAACTCTCTGTAGGTCTTGTTAGGATATTTACCTGAGTCTATCACTTCCACAAAACGCTCTCCTTCTAATGCACGGTCATAAAAAGCTTTCCATCTTTCTATTTGCTTGACAGGTGTATATTCAAAAATAGAAACACCTTGCTCTATCTCATGACCTTGGTGATGATACACTTCTTGAGATACTTCATTGAATATTAGGAGTTTATATTCTTTATCTAGTGCTAATATCAGGTCTTCAGTATCATTGATAAGTGAGGTGAGGTTGGCTTCTGTTCTTTTAATTCTGTTCTCGACTAGTTTTTGTTCTGTGATGTCTTCTATAAATACAGATGCACCTATGACCTCTTTGTCTTCATTGATAATCGGGTTATAGTTTCGCTCTTGATACACTACTTGATTATTCTGAACAAACTGTCTTAAGATGGTAAACTTTTTACCTTCTAATGCTTGCTCATATTCCTGCCAATATTGCTCAATATTTTCTTTAGAAAGAATATTACGTAAATTATCTCCTACACTTAAATCTCTGTAAATCAGACGCATCGCACGGTTTACTACGGTGATATTATACTCAACATCGTAGGCTAAAATGGCGTGTGAAGTATTATTAATCAGGCCTTCAAGATTAGCCTCTTTATTAGCAAGCTCTTGTTGAGTGCGATACATTCGATTTTGAGTATCTTGTAGTTGTTGCATACTTTCACGCATTTGCTCTTCTTTACTTTGTAAATCTTGCGTAAGTGCCTGTGAATCTGATAAAAGATTTTGGGTTTTTAGATTGGTACGCAGTGAAGAGATAGCTTGCCCTATGCTTTGGGCAACATTTTCTACAAAATCAATCTGATAAGGCTCTATTTCATGAAAAGAAGCAAATTCTATCATTCCTTGTATTTGTTGATTGGCTCTCAATGGCATGATTAAAAGCGTGGAAGGCGTAGCTTCTCCTAAACCTGATGTAATCATTGTATAATCAGCAGGAACAGTCTTGAGATACATAGGTTCTGCTTCTTGCCAAGCTTGCCCTACAAGTCCCTGACCTAGCTCTATGGTTTTATCTAAATATTTTTTCCGATTATAAGCATAGGCAGCTTTCATCTCCAGATAATCAGCCTTAGGTGGATTGCCTTCTTCTACTACAAAAAAACCTACTTGATTTACTTTGAGATATTCACTTAGATTAGAGACGATGGCATCAGCAAGTTGGTCAAGATTGTGGGCATTCTGTCTGATAATTTCGCTAAAAAAGGTAATCCCTTCATTTGCCCATAGCCTGTTTTCTGTTTCTTGTGCTTCTGTAAATAAACTCTCTTTCATATTTTGGAGAGCTATCCCTAACTCTCCTGATTTTTCAAAAAAAGTATCCGAAGTATTGGCTTTGGAAAGGTGTATGTCTTCTGCAAAATCTTTGAGATTTTTGAGACTTTGCTTGATTTGATTCAGTTTATGAGCTATTTCAGCAAGCTCACGGTGGCTCGTTTGTATATTTTCAGGAAGATTTCCCTCTTGTAATTTTGCTCCAAAAGTATTTATTTTTTGTAGTTCAGTGCTAAAGTGCCTCTCAATCCAAGCCCTTGCCATAAAGAATAATAAGACAAATAATATTACTCCTATAATCTGAAATGTCCAAATATATGTTTCTTGGTATTGTAACCATTGTCTCTGGCTTGCTGCCTGAATATTAAGGTATTCTTCTAACTGTTGAAGCATATCTTGTGCTTCTTGTGTGAGAGGAAGTATCTGCAATGAAAGTCGCTCCTTAGCTATCTCAAAACCCTGCAAAGCCTCTGAAGAACTTGATGGTCCACCCATATTAAGTGAAAAGAAGGTCTGAGGGATGGCTTTGTCTATGTCTTGGAGCGTGCGTTGAGATGCTGTAAATATTTTTTTGATTTTTAGCTGAATGTCTTGAAAACGCTCCATTCCCTCACCTTGAAAATCATTCTCTATGATTTTGCGAAGAGAATCACGGTGAGGCAAGAGGTTTTTTTGCCAAATCTCTTCAAAAGTAAGTTTGGTATTGGCTTTTTGTTGGCTAAGTTCTTCTTTCAATACAAATTGAGCATTTTCTCTCCAAAGATTTAGGTTTTGGTCTAAATTTTCTCTTAATAGCAATCTGTATCTTTCAGCTGGGGCATAGACCTCTCCCAATGCTCTATCTTGTGCTTGGTAAAGCTGATAAAGTCGAATATTGAGAAATAACATCCCCATAATACCTAATAAAGCCAAGCCAAAAAAACACCAAAGTTGAACTTTTAGTGAATTAAGCCATACTCGCACAAAACGCTTTTTAGACATTTAAAAAAAATTAACCATTTAAAAATAAAACTCTTGGTGGTTCGTGAAGACACGAACCACGGAAAAGTGAAGACATAACCCACGGAAAAGTGAAGACACGAACCACGGAAAAAGCTGCCCTTGCAGACACAGGCAACGACATAGACACAAACCACAGAAAAGCCACCTATTCAGAAACAAGTAAAGACATAAAGACTATCCAATAATCTAACCATAAAATCAATAGCTTTCCTTCTGATTAGGAAAATCATTGTCTCTTACGTCTTTTACATAATGACCTATGGCTTGTATCATCACTTCATATATATCTGCATACCTACGCAAAAATCGTGGATTAAAATCTTTATTTATCCCTAACATATCATGCAAGACCAAAATCTGCCCGTCTGTATCTGGACCTGCCCCTATTCCTATGGTAGGTATTTTGAGGCTTTCACTTACTTTTTTGGCGAGTTGTGCAGGTATTTTTTCTAAAACCACCGCAAAACAACCACAAGCTTCTAACATTTTGGCATCTTCTATTAATCTCTCTGCTTCTTCTTCTTCTTTGGCTCTTACTACATACGTTCCAAATTTGTAGATAGACTGTGGCGTAAGCCCCAAATGCCCCATAACAGGTACTCCTGAGCTAAGGATTCGCTCCACAGATTCACGAATTTCTTTGCCACCCTCTACTTTAACGGCATGTGCTCCAGATTCTTTCATAATCCTTATAGTAGAACGCAAAGCTTCCGAAGAATTGCCCTGATATGCCCCAAAGGGTAAATCTACCACCACTAAAGCCCTGCTTACCCCTCTCACCACCGAAGAGGCATGATAAATCATCTGATCGAGTGTAATGGGAAGTGTAGTCTCATAACCTGCCATCACATTGGAAGCAGAATCTCCTACCAAAATAGCATCAATTCCTCCCGCATCTACGATTTTCGCCATAGAAAAATCATAGGCAGTCAGCATAGCTATTTTTTCCCCCCTTGTTTTCATTTCTTGGAGAGTATGGGTTGTTACTCTTTTTATTTCTTCGGCGTAGCTTGACATATATTTAGTTTTTTTACTGAATCAGATGATAATTTATAAATTGAATACAATAATAAAGAAGTTAAAATAAGAATTGATAATCTATGGTATTTATTTTAAGATTCAATAATACCAAAATAATAGGAGAGAAAAAAAAGAAAATCATAATTAGTAAGATATGAGATATAGGTTATGAACTATAAGTTTAAAAAGACTCTTAGCGAGTACCCAAACCCTTTTTATTTAAGAGATTTTCTTCTGCTTAAATTGCTTTACATATATAAATTTATACCCCATCAAAATCATATCTATCAGTCTTGAGAGGACTTTTATAGGAGTATTTTTTTATCTATTATTCAATTTTAATCTCTTCTTTCGTTTTTACGTAAGAAAGAAAGCCTTTTTTTGGGCTAAAAAGCTTAAAATAATTACCTTTGCATTCTCTATAAAATCATATCAAACTGTGAAAACTCCTAAAAAAGAGCAGTCTTCTTTCATACTGCACTATATACCTGATTTAAAAGCAACTATTTCTTTAAGTTATCCTATCGTAATAGCACAAATGGGCTTAATTGCTATGGGTGTTACAGATACCCTTATGGTGGGTATTCTAGGAGAAGCCGCCCTAGCTGCTTCGGGCATAGCCAATGCTATTTTTTTCTTTGTCAGTGTCTTAGGGATTGGTATTCTCTCTGTAGTCCCTCCACTGATAGCGAGTGCTAAAAGTCGACAAGATTTATCAAAATGTAGTACCTTGTTTAGTAGTAGCCTTCAAATAGGACTCGGAGTAGGTTTGTTCAGTATGTTCATCGTCCTGCTGATGAGTTGGAATTTTGGATGGTTTCAACAAACGCCAGAAGTGAGTCGCTTGGCGATTCCTTATCTACAGGTTTTGGGTATTTCTGTGATTCCAATGCTGTTGTTTTTGGCTGCTAAAAACTTTACAGATGGTTTGTCTATCACCAAACCAGCTATGTATGTCAATTTTGCTTGTTTTTTCTTGAATATTATCTTCAATTGGGTACTGATATATGGAAACCTTGGCTTCCCTGCTATGGGGCTAAACGGTGCGGGCATTGCTACGCTTCTCTCAAGGGTTTTTATGGCATTGGGCGTTATTTTATTTATTATGTATTCAGGTAAAATACAGCGTTGTTTGCCTCATTTTGATGGTGTAAAAATATCTATTTTAGAAATCAAAAAAATCTTGACGCTAGGCTTGCCTGCTGGGATGCAATATGTATTTGAAGTAGGTGCTTTTGCTGGGGCTTCGGTGATGATAGGCTGGCTAGGCACTTCGGAGTTAGCCGCTCACCAAATTGCTATCAACCTTGCTTCTATTACTTACATGATAGCAATGGGCTTATCAGCTGCTGCTTCTATCAGAGTAGGAAATGCACTAGGAGAAGGAAATATTTTTCAAATAAAACGCAGTGGTACTTCTGCTTTTGTGATTACGATAGTGTTTATGTGTTTGAGCTGTTTACTTTTTATTAATTTTAGTCTAGAGCTGGTCAATTTATATATTACAGAAGGAGAAGCTGTAGAGATAGCAGCTAGTTTACTTGTGATTGCAGGCTTTTTTCAACTCTCAGACGGGTTGCAGTGTGTGGCATTGGGAGCATTGAGGGGCTTAGAAGATGTCAATATTCCTACCCTTTTCACGCTGATTGCCTATTGGGTTGTAGGCTTGCCGTTGGGTTATGTATTAGGATTTCACACCTCCTTAGGAGTACAAGGTGTCTGGATTGGACTTTCAGCAGGGCTGACTATTTCTGCCATTTTGCTTACTTTTAGATTTTATCATCTTGCCTCCCAAAAAAGAAAACATCAAAGAAGAGATTTAGCCTTGGAATTTGCAGGGGAAGTGAGGAAGTAATTTTCTGCTTTTTTTAAACCATTAAGAAATTAAGAGTGGTGAAGAGGCTGATACTTCAACAAGCAAGAAAAACTTAATGAAACTTCATCTCTTAATGGTTCATTTTTTTTAAACCATTAAGGAATTAAGAGTGGTGAAGAGGCTGATACTTCAACAAGCAAGGAAAACTTAATGAAACTTCATCTCTTAATAGTTCATTTTTTTAAACCATTAAGGAATTAAGAGTGGTGAATAGGCTGATACTTTAACAAGAAAGAAAAACTTAATGAAACTTCATCTCTTAATGGTTCATTTTTTTAAGCCATTAAGGAATTAAGAGTGGTGAAGAGACTGATACTTCAACAAGCAAGAAAAACTTAATGAACCTTCATCTCTTAATGGTTCATTTTTTTAAACCATTAAGGAATTAAGAGTGGTGAAGAGGCTGATACTTTAACAAGTAAGGAAAACTTAATGAAACTTCATCTCTTAATGGTTCATTTTTTTAAACCATTAAGGAATTAAGAGTGGTGAAGAGGCTGATACTTTAACAAGCAAGGAAAACTTAATGAAACTTCATCTCTTAATGGTTCATTTTTTTAAGCCATTAAGGAATTAAGAGTGGTGAAAAGGCTGATACTTTAACAAGTAAGAAAAACTTAATGAACCTTCATCTCTTAATGGTTCATTTTTTTAAACCATTAAGGAATTAAGAGTGGTGAAGAGGCTGATACTTTAACAAGCAAGGAAAACTTAATGAAACTTCATCTC
>Ga0163144_10012962_pt1 | contig 17436 bp, 6 predicted proteins | sample OliLak19BULKMAT1_FD_123175 | JGI IMG/M metagenome (GOLD analysis project Ga0163144, IMG submission 123175) | Freshwater microbial mat bacterial communities from Lake Vanda, McMurdo Dry Valleys, Antarctica - Oligotrophic Lake LV.19.BULKMAT1 | ecosystem: Environmental > Aquatic > Freshwater > Lake...
CGGCGTTGAACAGCTCAATCCAGTCCGGAAAGTCCCCGTCCTCGTCGGGCAGCACGCTGTCGTTCACGGCCATGAACTCGGTCAGGATCAAGTCATCCAGCGCGCGGGCTGGCGGAGCCATGGACAACAGCGAGAGGACAAGCAACAAGGGGATGAGTAAACGATTTTGGGATTTCATGGTGTAACCTGTTTGTAACAGACGCAGTCCAACGCTGCGGAATTGGCTCCGCAACGAATCATATCTGGTTTGCCGCAACGACGTTGGCACAGAAATAGAAATCGGAAGTGCAGGACTTTTGCTGGATTAAATTTAGTGAACTGCATTTCCCGCCAAAGCTCAACCGCAAACTTCCGCGATTTCCGTTTCCAGTGCGAAACCGGGCTGGAGGTCAAAGCCCGCCCCGCTCAATTCGACCTAGTCAGGAGGGATTTGTCGCTGTAATCAACCTCCCATGCGTCGCGTTTCTCCTCTCTTATTCCTGCCAACCCTGGCCCTGCTGCTTTTGACATTTGCGATCTCAGGCTGCCGATCGAGTCGGCCGGAGGCCCCCGTTTATTCCGCCATCGACCGCGAGTTTCAACGGCTGGGCGAGGAATTCCTGAAGGGGCATCTCCAGTGGCGTCCCGCCATGGGCGTCGCCCTCGGACTGCACGAATACGACGGGCGAACGACGGATTACAGCCGCGCCTCGCTCGATGCGGAACTGGCGCGGCTGAAGGATTTCGATCGCCGCCTGGGCACGATGGCGACGGCTTCCATGACGCCGCGCACGTTCTACGATTACCGCATCCTGCGCGCCGCCATCGCCCGGGAGATTTTCCGCTTCGAGGAACGCGAGGCTTTCACCCGGAATCCGATGACCTACGCCGGCGCGCTGAACGTGCTCATCTACGTCAAGCGCGACTTCGCGCCGTTCGAGCAGCGGGTGAAGTCGCTCACGACCATCCTCGATAATGCGCCGAACATTTTCTCCGCAGCCCGCGCCAACCTTGCTGAATCGCTGCCCCGGCCGTTCATCGAAACCGCCATCGAGCAGGCCCAAGGCTCGGTGGATTTCCTCAGCAAGGACTTGCTGGAGGCGCTCAAGCCGCTGAAGAACGAGGTGCTGAGGGAACGTTTCACGGCCGCAAATGCCAAGGCCATCTCGGAGTTGCGTGGGTACGTGAAGTGGCTCAAGGAGCAGCGTCTGCCGAAGGCCAATGAGAATTACGCCCTGGGGAGGGAGAAGTTCGCCCGCATGTTGCGCGCAGGCGAGCTGGTGCAGGAATCGCCGGAGAAGATTCTGGAAGTCGGCCTGCGCGATTTGGCGCGCGAGCAGAAGATCTTCGCTGACACCGCGCGGCTGATTGATCCCACTCGCCCGCCGATTGAAGTGTTCAAGGCCATCCAGCGTGACCATCCGACTGCCGAAAACCTTATTCCCGATACCAGGAAGAACCTCGAGGCCATCCGCCAATTCGTCGTGGACCGGCGCGTCATCACCATCCCGTCAAAAGTCCGGGTGCGCGTCGAGGAGACGCCGCCGTTCGATCGGGCCACCAGTTTCGCTTCCATGGACACACCGGGGCCGTTCGAGAAAAAGGCTACGGAAGCTTACTACTACGTCACGCCCGTGGAGAAGGATTGGCCGGCGCAGCAGAAGGAGGAATGGCTGACCGCGTTCAATTACTACACGACCGACGTGGTCTCGATTCACGAGGCGTATCCCGGCCACTATGTGCAGTTCCTCTGCCTGAACGCCTCACCCGCCAATCGCCTGGAGAAGATACTGGACAGCTATTCGTTCATCGAAGGCTGGGCCCATTACACCGAGCAGATGCTGCTGGACGAAGGCTTTCCCGGAAGTGCGGGGCCGACGCTGACGGCGAATGAAACCCTGCGCACGGCGAAATACCGGCTGGCGCAGTCGGTCGAAGCGCTGCTACGCCAGTGCCGTCTGTGCGTCGCGATCAAGATGCACTGCCAGGGGATGAACGTGGACGAGGCGACGAAATTCTTTCAGGCCAATTGTTACTACGAAGAGAAGCCCGCACGGCAGGAAGCCATCCGCGGCACGTTTGATCCGGAGTATCTTTACTACACGCTGGGCAAACTGCAGATCCTGAAACTGCGCGAGGACTGGCGGAAACAGATGGGGCCGAAGTTTTCCCTGCAAACATTCCATGACGAATTTCTGCGCCACGGCATGCCACCCATCCGCCTCTTGCGCGAGGTCATGCTGAAGGATCACACGATCTGGGATGAGTCCTTCCCCAAACCCTCCGGGACTGGCGCCACGGAAGCACATTGAAAAGAAAAGCGCGGGCCCAGCGGCCCGCGCTTCATGAAATCAAGATCGGCGACAGCGTTCGCTCAGTGGCAGCCGCAGCCGGTACCGCAGCTTCCTTCCTGAAAATCCTCCAGCGTCGGCACCCGGCCCAGTTCAAAGGTCTTGCTGACAAATTTCATGACCGTCTCCTGCGTCTTGTGCATCTGCTGCTGGGCGTCGAGGAAACCGCGCGCCACGGGGTTGGCCATCAACTGCTCGCGGTTCTTTTCGAACTCCGCGATTTCGTTGTCATCAAGCGGCAGGCCCATCTGCTGCTTCTGCTGGAGCGACTCGCCTTTTTCCATGATGAGCTGGTACTGACTCTTCGCCTCGTCGCTGGCCATGAAACTGTCCAGACTGTCGCGAATCAAATTGAACTCGGGTTGTTCGAGGATGGTCTGGCAAAGCTCGCGGGTTTTGCGGACGACCAAGGTTTCTTCAAGGGTGGCTTCCATAGGAGTGTTGTTGTTTGTCAGTGTTCGCAGACCCGGACAGTTTCGCCTGGAGCCGCTTTAAGTCCCGCCAATACACCATGCCTTGCCGAGGCTGGCAAACTTTTGCTGGGTGAAACTTGCGGGTAATCACCGGCCTCCAGTCGCCGCATCCGGCGGATGCAGATAGGGCGCAAGGCTGGCGGCAAGTTCCTCCGGCAACCGTCGGGGTTTGTTCGCCAGGTTGGTGCAGGCGTGTTCGGTCGAGACCTCCACGAGAGTCCGCCCGTCAGGACCGACGATGCGACTGGCAAAGGCGATTCGCACCCGGCCCAGTAATGATACCCACAATTCGACATTCAACAGATCATCGTAACGCGCCGCCCCGAGATAGCGCAGTCGAGCCTCCAACACCGGAAAGATGGCGTCCGCCTGCTGCCATTGCTCGAAAGTGCGACCCAGTTGCGGAAGAATTCGCCGCGCGCCCGCTCGAGAATGTCGAGGTAACGGGAGTAATAGATGTGGTTGCCCACCGTGCACTCGGCGTAGCTAACACGGTAAGTGTGGATGAAAGTCTTTGCCAACACGGGAGCAGTTTAACGGCACGGCCGCCCGCTGCCAATGCGGAACCGGGCAATTCTTGCCGCTGCTGGTGGCGGATTTTGCCGATTGCGAAAGACGGCACAGGGCTTACGCTCAAAGCGCATGGACCCGCAGGAACTCATCGCTTTGAGCATCGTCGCCGTAACCGCGGGGATTTTTCTCACAAGCCGCTTACGCCGCCGTTCCCGTCTGCAAGGCGGCCATGCCTGCAATTGCTCTCACCAAGGCTCGCACACGACGCAGCCTTCCATCATCTACTCGGCGCGCAAGGGCGAGCGTCCTGTCATCACCGTCAAATAAGTGCGATTAAAGTCCCCCGCTGTTTTCGGTGGAACAGACCCCAGCCGTCCGGGCTAGGCTGGAAGGATGCTTTTGGGGTGTCTTCCCTTCCAGTCCCGCAGGGACCATAGAAAGGTGGTTTCCGCCGGATCGTATCCGCCCAAAATTCTGTCGTCCTTGCGGGACTTCGACCGGCACAGACTCCTGACCCAGCGATGAATCGCTGGGCTATTTTCTTTCGCCCTCCGGGCTGCGGGGGAAGGGTATTCCACTGAAAACAGCGGGGAACATCCTTTCCTGCCGGTGAGCGGTCGCGGCGGTGCGCGGAGATTAAGAGATTGAATTTTGCGCCGGGAAATCCGGGTTCGGAGGTTGAAAAGGCGTCCGTGAACCGGGAAGAATTTGCCGGCCATGGCGAAGATTTTCCCGGCGAGACGGGACGGATGGGCGGCGAGGAATCTTTTCTTGAAGGTGCGCGAGAAGGGACGGGGGCGCAGTGGAATCTAATGTCGGGGAAGTTTCTTGCGCGAGGCATCGATCATGGCCGAGGAAATTACTTTCAATGGATCACCAGAGGCACTACGTCTCACTCAGATTCAATTGGGAATTTTGACGTTATGCGAAATCTGAAACTGATCGGAAGTCGTGCCCTCGCTGGTCTCGTGGGATTGGTGCTGTGGTCGGCCGGCGCGCGAGCATTCGCGCAGACGCCGCCTGCTGTCGCACCCGCCGCTGCCGCGCCCGCGCGCAACATCCGTTTCCAGTTCGATGGCATTCCGTACGCGGACGTCATCGAGCGCTTCTCGCAGATGGTCAACAAGCCGCTGGTGACCGACACGAACATCGCGGGGACGCTCACTTTCAACGATCCCAACACCTACACCTACGGCGAGGCGCTCGACACGCTCAACGTCGTGCTCTCGATGAAGGGCGTCATGCTCGTCGAGTCGGGGAATTATTTGCGCCTCGTGCCGTTTAAGGAACTTCCCGCCATGCCTCTCCGGATTATGCGCGGGCTGGAGCAGGGCGGGGATGTGAGACAAGGCGAAGTCGTCACCGTCGTGCTCGAGGTGAAGAACCTCGACACGAAGGAAGTGGCGGATGCCGTCACCGCGATGCTGTCGAACGCCGGATCGCTCGCGCCGCTCTCGCGCGGGCGCGGCCTCATCATCACGGACCGCCTGAGCAACATCAGCCGCATCCGCACCCTGCTCACGACCATCGACACCGAGGTCGCCGTGGATAAGCAGATGAAGACTTACACGCTGCTGAACGCCAGCGGCGCCATCGTGAGCGATCTGCTCAACCGCACCTTCGGCATCGCCACCGCGCCCAAGCGCACCGCGTTCAATCCGAATACGAAGGCGATGGATGTGCTGCCGCCCGACCCGAACGACTACATCACCGCCGTCTATGACGACGCCTCGCGTACGCTCGTGCTCTTCGGCCCGCGCGAGCGCATCGTGCTGGCGGAGGAGATGATCAACAAGTTCGAGCAGAAGGACGGGCCGGGTGGCGACGTGCGGATTTACTTCCCGCAATCCATCAAGGCCGATGAACTCGCCAACATCATTCGCCAGGCCATTCCAGGCGTGGCCGCCGCAACCGAGACGGGTGCCACCGCCGCCACCAAGGCGCGCGTCATCACTGATTCGACCCTGAACCGGCTCATTGTCGCCGCACCCATTCCCGGCCAGTTGGAGCAAATCGAGTTGCTCATCAACCGCGTCGATAAAAACGTCCACGGCCAGGCGGGCGTCACGAACATCCCGCTGCGTTCTCAGACGATTCAGCTCACGAAAGTCTTCCGCCCGCGCGCGGCCGACACGACGAACCTCGCCTCCATCCTGACGCAGGCGCTCACGCGTCGCTCGCCCGACGGACGCGCGACCACCACCGCCAGCATCAGCCACGATCCCGGCAGCCAGAGCGTCGTGGTGAGCGGTTCGCCCGGCGACTTGCAGATCGCCAGCGACATCGTCACGCAACTGGAGACCGGCACGAGCCAGCCCACGCCGTTGCAGACGCGCTTCATCGAAGTCGGCAGCGTCGCCGAGGCGAAGCGTCTCGCGCCGATGGTCGAGCAGCTTTATCGCGATCAAGTCGGCTCCGGCTCCGCCAGCGCGGTGGCTCACGCGAAGATTTTCCCCGACACCGAGAGCGGCCGGCTCATCGTCACCGCCAGCGAGAATCACCTGGAGAAGATCGAGTCGCTCGTGAAGCAGTTGCGCGCTGACAAAGCCCTGGTCCAGTCACGTCGCCTGCAAATCATCACCCTCAAGAACGCTCGCGTCGAAACCGCCCTGGCCAGCATTCAGAGCCTCGTCACCGACAAGCTAACCGACCGCAAGTGGGCCGATCTCTCGAAGCCTTCGCTCATCGCGGACGCGCCGAATAACCGCCTGCTCGTCACCGGCACCGACGATCAAATCAAGGAAGTGCAGGAAGTCGTCACCGCGCTCGACATCGCGCCCGTCCGGACGAAGCGCGAGATGACGGTGATTCCCGTGCAGGCGAAGACCGCCGCTGAAGTCATCGCGCTCACCACGCAACTCTTCGATCAGTTGGGCGAGACGCCCACCGACCCGCTGCTGGCGCCGAAGCTCATGGCCGACTCGACCGGGCGCGGCGTCATCGTGCTCGCGCAGGCGAAGGACCTGGAACGCATCCGGACGCTCGTGCAGCAGATCGATGTCGCCTCGCCGACCAGCGTCCGCCAGTTCAAGGGCGTCGAGCTTTTCAGCCGCACGTCTTCCGAGTTTCTCCCGCTCGTGCAACAGCTCTACACCGAGCAACTCAAGGGGCAGACGGAGCCTGCGGGTGGTCCCGCCACGCTGACCACCGATCCGAAGAACAACCGCATCGTCGTCAGTGGCACGGAGAAGGAAATCGCCCGCGTCGAGGCGCTCGTCCGACAGCTTGACCCCGCCGGCAAACTGGGCGCGAAGGAGGAGACGCGCGTCATTCGCCTCAAGACCGCGCTGGCCGCGGAAATCGCCACCCTCGTCGAGAAGAGTCTTAACGCCCAGCAGACCCAGGTGCGCGTGATGGTCGATGCACGCAGCAACAGCCTCGTCGTCTCCGGCGATCCCGCCGCCGTGGAAGCCGCCGCGCTCGTCATCTCGCAGCTCGACACCCGGTCTGACGTGCAGCCACGAGAGATGCGCATCATCGAACTCAAGCAGGGCGAGGCCACGACCGTCGCCACAATGGCCACCACGCTTTCCACCGAACTCATCAAGGATCAGCACGGGCCGGAGTACGTGCCGCAAACCAAAATCATCGCCGATGCCGCGGGCAATCGCCTCGTGGTCACCGGGCCGAAGAACGAGTTGAGCATCGTTGCCACGGTCGTTGAGCAGCTTGACCAGGCGCCGGAGGCCAGCGGCGGCGCGCGGGTCTTCAAGCTCGTGAACGCCGACGCTTCGCAGATCGTCGGCGTCATCTCGAATGCGATGCTCAAGTTCGATGCGCGCAACCAGCCCATCCGCCGCGTCACTGTCTCCCTCGACCGCGAATCCAACAGCATCATTGTCTCCGGGCCCCGCAACGATCTTAAGGATGCCGAGAACATCATCGAGCGCCTGGACAACGAGGGCGTTGATCCGACGGCCATCGGCGGGAGCGCCACCGGCCGGGCGCGCGAGTTGAAGATTATCGACGTGCGCTCCGAGGATGTGGATGGCCTCGCGGCGCTCGCGCTCCGGGTCTTCTCCGCGCAGAACGCCGGGCGCACCGTGACCAATTTGGTCAGCATCACGGCGGAGCCGGCGGGCAAACGCCTCATCGTCCTCGCGCCCGCGCCCGTGCTCACGCAGATCGAGACGGTCATCGCCGCGCTGGACGCGAGGCCCGATCAAGGCGCGCGCGAGCTGCACACCATCGAGGTGAAGAATTCAACTGCGACCGAGCTGCTCCCGACCGTGACGCGCATCTACGCCGAGCAGACGCTGGGGCGTTCCGGCAAGCCGGCGACGATTTACCCCGATGCGAGCGGCACGCGGTTCACCGTCTTCGGCACGAAGGAACAGGCGGGGGCAGTCCGCCAAATTGTGGAGACGCTTTCCACGCAGACCCGTTCACCGCGCGAGACGAAGACCTTCGACCTGGGTCGGCTCACCGAGGCGACGCGGCTCATGCCCATCGCGCAGCAGCTCTATCGTGATCAGCTCTCGAATTCGCCGCAGGCCGGTGCGCCCGACGCCCAGATGATTTCCGATGGCAAGACCGGCAAGCTCATCGTCAGCGCCCGCGCGGATCAGATGAAGATGATTGAGGACATCTTCGCCCGGCTTCAGACCGGCGCCGCCACGAACCAGGTCGCCCGCGAGACGCGGAGCTTCGAGGTCGGCAGCGCGGCGGATGTGCTCCGGTTGCAGCCGTTGGTGCAGCAGCTTTACACCGAGCAGTGGAAGGAGAAGTCCGAGACTGACCCGGCCGACGCGCAGATTCTTTCCGACGCGAAGACCGGACGCCTCATCGTCACGGGCAAGCCTGAGCACTTGAAGCACATTGAGAGCATCCTAACGCAGCTTGGCGCCGGCGCGACGAAGCCGCGCAGCGACGTGCGTGAGACGCGCATCCTCGACCTGACCACCGCCAGCGCGGTCGAACTCGCGACGACTGTCCGCACGCTCTACCTCGAAGAGGCGAAGCCCCGCTTCGGCGCGCAGACGCCGGACACGCTCATCACGCCGGACACAGGCGGCAACCGTCTTATCATCGTGGGCGAGACGAACGAGCTCGATGCCGTCGAAGCCATCGTCCGGAAGCTCGACAAGGTCAGTGCGCAGAGCGCCACCGCGCGTGTGTTCAAGCTCAAGTCCGCCGATCCAATGAAGGTTTCCGAAATCCTCACCACCTCGCTTGTGCGCTACGACGCCTATGGCAAAGCGCAGAAGCGCGCGACGGTCTCCGTGGATGCGAAGACCCGCACGCTCATCGTGACCGGCGACCCGAAAGAACTGACCAGCGTGGCGACCATCATCGAGCAGCTCGACCAGTCGCTTGGCGCGCAGCCGGAGCGCAAAATGAAGGTGGTGACACTCAAGCAGGGCCGCGTGTCCGAACTCACCACCAAGCTCCGCCAGCTCTACAACGACCAGCTCACGGCCCAGCCGGAGTTGAGTACGAGTGAAATTCTCATCATGGAGGACGCCGCGAGCAACCAGTTCATCCTCGCCGGCAGCGATGCACAGTTGGTGCTGCTGGAAAAGATTCTCAGCGATCTGCAGGCTGCCTTTACCGCGCGTGGCGAGCGCCAGACGAAGTTCATCGAGGCTGGTCAGGTGGATGAGTTGAACCGGCTGCAGCCGCTGGTGCAGCAGCTTTACCAGGACCGCTGGAAGAATCGCGACGCCAGCGACCCGGCCGATGCGAGCCTGATCATTGATGCGAAGAACGGCCGGTTCATCGTCACGGGCCGCACAAATCATTTGGCCGAGATCGAGGACATCGTGGCGCAGTTGCGCTCCACCGAGCTGGGCGCTCCCCGCGACACGCGCATCTACGAACTTTCCTCCGCCAACGCCGCCGAGTTGTCCGTCACCGTGAAGTCGCTCTATCTCGATCAGGCGAAGACCCGGCCCGCCGCGCAGCCGCAGGAGACGTTGATTCTGCCCGACGCGACCGCCAACCGCCTCATCGTCTCCGGCGCGACGAACGAGCTGGCCGTCGTCGAGGACATCATCAAGAAACTCGACAAGGTCAGCAGCCAGAGCGGCACGGTGCGCCTCTTCAAGCTCAAGTCCGCCGACCCGGCCAAGGTCATGGAGGTGCTCGGCAACGCGCTCATGAGCTACGACTCCTTCGGCCGGCCCCGCCGCCGCGTCGGCATCACGGTGGACGCGAAGACTCGCACCATCGTCGTGGCAGGTGACCCGAAGGAATTGCAGTCGCTGCAAAACGCGTCCGCCATCATCGAGCAACTCGACAGCGCGCTCGGGGCGCAGGCAGAGCGGAAGATCAAGGTCGTCCCGCTCAAGCAGGCCAAAGCCGTGGAGCTTTCGACGAAGGTGCGGCAGCTTTACAACGACCAGCTTTCCAGCCAGCCCGATCTCGGCACCGCGGACATTCTCATCATGGAAGACACGCCGAGCAACCAACTCATCCTCGCCGGCAGCGAGGCGCAGTTGAAGTTGCTGGAGCGTATCATCGGCGACCTGCAATCCGTTGCGCTCACTCAAGGCACGCGTGAGACGAAGCTGTTTGAACTCGGTCAGGCCGATGATGTCACGCGCCTCCAGCCCCTGGTGATGCAGCTCTACACCGACCGTTGGAAGAACAAGGACGCCGGTGATCCTGCCGACGCGCAACTCATCGCCGACGTTCCTAACGGTCGCCTCGTCGCGACGGGTCGCACGAATCACCTCGAGGAGATCGCGTCCATCGTGGACATGCTCAAGCAGGCGGGCGCGGGCGCGAAGCGGGACGTTCACGTCGTCACGCTCCAGCGCAATTCCGCGCAGGCGCTTTCCTCGATGCTCACGCAGCTTTACGCGAAGCAGGCGACGAATGCGGATCCAAACGAGCGTCTCACCGTGAGCGCGCTCGCCGACGACCGCACGCTCGTGGTCGAAGCGGCGGCGAAGACCTTCGAGAAGGTGGAGCAGCTCGTGAGGAAGCTCGATGCGAACGAGTCCGACGCGCAGAGCGTCATCCAGACCGTGCATCTGAAGAAGGGTCACGCGGACAGTCTGGCCGAGGCCATCAACGCCACGCTGACCAACCGGCTTGGCCGGGCCATGGCCCAGCGCGTCAGCGTGACTGCGGTCAGCGGCGTGAACAGCCTGCTCATCAACGGCCCGACCAACGCGGTTGAGGATGTGATGAAGATCGTGCGCGAGTTGGACAATGAATCCGAGGCGAGCGACATCGAGGTGCGCATCTACAAATTGGAGAACGGCACGGCGAAGGAAGTTTCGGCCATCCTGGAGCAGCTTCTGGAAAACGTTTCACGCTACCAATCCCGCGCACGCACTGGCCGGTTCATCGCGGCCAACGTCTCGGTGAACGAGCGCGCCAACTCCTTGATCATCTCCGGCACGGCCGCGCACTTCCGCATGGTGGACAAGATTCTGCCGACGCTCGACAAGGCTCCGGAACGTAGCGAGCGCGACGTGCAGTTCGTGTGGCTAAAGAAGGCCAAGGCTTACGAGGTGGCGAGCAAGTTGGAGGCGGTGTTCACCGGCCGCGAGGAGAATGAGAAGCCGGTCATCGAGTCGGACACGCTCAACAACTCTCTCACCATCATCGCCCGGCGTGGCGACATGCCGCAGATTCAGGATCTCATCTCGCGTCTCGACGAGCAGAGCAAGGACACCAGCCTGCAAGTGCGCCTGCGCCCGCTCGACCGGGTGACCGCCGACCAGATGGCGCGGATGTTGCAAAACATTTATCCGCAGATGGCCAATGGCCGGGTACGCGTTGTCGAGAAAGTCGATCCACCGAAGGATGGGAAGCCGCAGACACTCCAGCCGCCGCAGGATTTGCCGCAGGCACCCGCGCCCGGTGCCGCCGTTGATCCGGTCGTCCCGCGCACGAACGGCGTGGCTGAAGTTGTCATCGCCGTGGACAAGAACGCCAATGCTCTGATTCTCTCCGGGCCGGCGCAGGAACTGGACAACATCGACCGCATCATCGGTGAGCTGTCACTCAACTTCTACAACAACGAGTCCGAGTTCCGCGTCTTCCCGCTCCAGGACGCCGATCCCGTGATCGTGGCGCGCACTCTCGGTGATTTGCTGAAGCAGGAGCCGGTGCCGGTGCCCGTGCAACCCGGCCAGCCGCCGCAAACCCGCACCCCGCAGGCGCGCATCACCGTCGTGGCCGAGCCGCGCACCCGCAGCGTCATCGTGCGCGCGCGGCCCACGGATTTCACGCTGCTCGAATCGCTCATCAAGCAGCTCGATACGGCGGGCCAGGCCGCCTTGCTGGAGTTTCGCCTCGTGACACTGACCAATGCGCCGCCGGAGAAAATCCTCCCGCTCATCCAGCAGCTTGTGACCCAGCACAACCTCGTGCGCCCCGGCGACCCGCTCACCGTGACCGCCGACACTCGCGCGCGCGGACTGCTCGTCGTGGCGCGCTCGAACGTCATCGATCAGGTGGAGCGGATGATTCGCGGACTCGACACGCCGTCCACGTTTGGCGAGGCCGAAGTGCTGGTGGTGAATCTGAAGAAGGCCAACGCCACGCAGCTCGCCGCCATTCTCCAGAACATGCTGAAGCCTGGCGCGCAGGGTGAACTCACGCCGGAGGCCCGCGAGCTTCAGGAACAGATTCGCCGCCTTAAAATTCAGAACGAATCTGGCCAGTCAGTGCTGCTGGATATGACGAAGCCGATCAAGATCGCCTCCGACCCGGTGGCGGGGCAGGGCGGCGGCAACCGCCTCGTGCTCACATCCACACCGGACAACCTCAAGGCACTCGCGGCCGTGGTCGCGATGCTGGACACCGTGCCGACCGCGGAGGACGTGGTGGTGAAGTTGATGGCGTTGAAATTTGCGGATGCCGCAGCGGTGTCGCAAACGCTCACGACCATCTTCACCCAGGGCCGCCAGCTCGGCGCCGGGCCGGCCGGACCAGGCGCGCAGCCGGGCGGACCGGCGGGGAAGGCGCTGGTGAACCCGCTCAATGTCGCCGTCGATGCGCGCGCCAACACCATCATTCTCAGCGGACAGATCGAGACAATGAACCTGGCGCTGCAATTGATCGCGGACATCGACAAGCCGGTGGAACGATTCGTCACCGAGGTGAAGCTGTTCCGCCTCAAGCACGCTGGCGCGACCAAGCTGGCGCCGCTGTTGCAATCCGTGTTTACCGAAGGTCCGCCCGTGCCTGGCACCGAGGGCTTGAACACGCAGGTCACGCGCTTGCGCACGCTGAAGGAAGGAGGTCAGCCCAAGACCACCGAGACCACGCGGACGCGGACGGCGCTGACGATTCAGGCGGATGATCTGTCGAACATCCTCATCGTCGCCGCGCGCAGCGATACGCTGCCGCTGATCCAAGATGTCATCGATCAGCTCGACATCCCCGCGGCCAGCGGCCTGGAGTCGGTTCGCATTTATCCGCTCAACCACGCCGATCCGACGGCGATTCAGAAGGTTCTCAACGACATCTACACCAGCCCGCGCGCGGTCACGATGCGGGCCGATGACAAGCCGGTGATCACCGTGGATGACCGCACCAGTTCGCTGATCATCGCCGGGAACAGCAAGAGCTTCGGCGTCATTGAGGGATTGCTTCAGCAGTTGGATCAAAAGCTCGCCTTCGAGCTGCGCGACATCCGCATCGTGGCGCTGGAGAACGCCGACGCCAACGTCGTGGCCGCGAACGTGCAGAGGCTCATGGATGCGCGCGTCACCCAGCGCGCGACATTGAACAAGGGCACGGCGGACACGCTCAAGGTCACCATTCTCGCCGACCAGCGGAGCAACGCACTCCTCGTCGCGGGCGGACGCGAAGCCTTCGACATGGTGGAGTCGCTGGCCCGGCAGCTTGACACGGCGGGGCCGGCGTTGAGCGGTCGCATCCGGCTCATCCCGGTGCAGTTCGCCGACGCGCGCGTGATGGCCGCGACGATGACGACGCTTTTTGAACAGCGTTACGCCGCGGCGCGCACGACGGACATTCAGCGCAACAAGCCGATCATTCTCGCCGACCCGCGCAGCAACAGCCTGCTCGTCACCGCCAACCAGGAGGACAACGGCGCCATCGACGACCTGTTGAAGAAGCTCGACACCAAGTCGGAGAACCCGGCGCTCACGCTCACGGTGCTGACGTTGAAACACAACGACGCCGCCCGCGTCGGGGCCACCGTGGAGAGCATCTTCGCCGCGCGGCTCAAGGCGCAGGCCTTGCCCGGCCAGACGCCGCTGCCCAGCGATCAGATCAAGCTGGAGCCGGACCCGCTGAACAACGCGCTCATCGTCAGCGCGAGCAGGGAGAACCTGGAATTGATCCAAAGCCTCGTGCAGAAGATTGACATCGAGCCGGTGATCGAAGGCGGCATGCTTCAGACCTTCACGTTGGAATTCGCCGACGCCCAGCGCGTGGCGACGATGCTCCGCGCCTTGGTGCAGCAGGGGCTTTATCGTCCCGGAGTCGGTGCTGGCGCGGCTGCCACCCTCGCGACCACGAAGCGTGACGCGCTGGCCATCAGCATCGATCCGCGCAGCAACACGATGTTCGTCTCCGCCAGCCCTGAAAACCTCGCGTTGGTGCGCGAGATCATCCGGCGCGTGGACACGAAGGACTTCGCCGGCTCGGGTGACTTGAAGGTTTACCAACTCAAGAACGCGCGGGCTACGTCGCTGGCCAGCACGCTGGAGCAATTCTTCCGCGCCAAGCGCACCGCCGACACGGTGGCCGTCAACGCCGCGGAGCGTTCCATCCCCGTGAGCGTCATCCCCGATGACCGCATGAACACGGTGCTGATCGTGGGCAGCAAGGACGCGTTCGACGCGGCGGATCGCATCATCCAGCAGCTTGATGGTGAAAGCGTTTTCTCGCGGCTCAACTTCAAGGTCTTTCCGCTCAAGAGGGCGACGGCGACGAAGCTGCAATCGACGCTCCAGGCCATCGTCGCCAACCGCCCGCCGCGTGTGAAAGGCGAGCCGGTGGAACCCATCACCGTCGTCGCGGACCAGTGGGCCAACGCGCTCCTCGTCGCCGCCAGCGTGGAGGACATGAGCACCGTCGAGTCACTCCTCCAGAAACTCGATGCCGACGCGGCGGACAGTGGCGTTGCCGTCCACTTCTTCCCGCTCGCCAAGGCTGACGCCCGGCGGGTCGCGCAGACGGTGCAGGGACTTTTCCGCGAAGGCACCGCCGGCACCGCGCTGCCCGTCACGGTGACCGCCGATGAACGCATCAACGCCATCGTCGTTTCCTGCGGCGAGGCGGACGCCAAGCGCATCGGTGAACTCGTGAAGAAACTCGATACCGAGCTGGTCGCCAGGGTCAGCGAGATCAAAGTGTTCCCTTTGAAGTACGCGCGCGCCGAATCGCTCTCGACCATCCTCAACACCGCGCTGAACACCAAGCCCGCGGCGCTGAGCGACCAGATGAATCCGAACGCCCAGTCCGTGCTGCAATTCATCACGCGCACCGAGCAGGGGCAGGAATTGATCACCGCCGCGCTCAAGGAGGCGATACTCATCACTCCTGATGGGCGGATGAATTCCCTGATCGTCAGCGGGCCGGTGGATTACATGGGTCTGCTTGAACAGATCATCACGCGGCTTGACGCCAGCTCGCCGCAGCTCGCGAAGATCAAGGTCTTCGCCCTCAAGAACGCTGACGCGCACCAGATGATGACGCTGCTCATGCAGATGTTTCGCATGACGGCCACGACGGCTGGCAATGGCTCCCAGCGCAGCATCCAATACACGCTCGTTAAATCACGTCTGGATGTCGACGGCGCGCCCGTGGGCGAGGATGAGATGGCCTCCGCCACCGTGGGCACCGCCGAACAGAGTGCGCTGACGGTCACGGTAGATCCGCGCACGAACAGCCTGCTGGTGGGAGGCACGGATCATTACGTCCTCCTCGTCTCGCAAATCATCGAGGGGCTTGACGCCAGCCCGGCCAGCGAGCGCAAAACCGAGGTGGTGCGGCTGAAGAATTCGCAGGCGTCGGAAGTGGCCGCCGCCATCCGCACCTTCCTGGATCAGGAGCGGCAGCGCGTCACGCAGGTGCTCGGGCCGGAAGCCCTGGGCACCGCGCAACGAGTGCTCGAGCGCGAAGTCGCCGTGGTCGCCGAGCCGATCAGCAACACCCTGCTCGTCTCCGCCAACCCGCGTTACTTCGAGCAGATGAAGGCGCTCATTGAAGAGCTCGACCGGCCGCAGCCGCAGGTGCTCATCCAAGTGCTCATCGCCGAGGTGACGCTTGATTCGCTGACGGATCTGGGCGTGGAATGGAGCTACTCCGGCTCGAAGGGCAACGCGGATTACAGCATCGGCACGGATTTCAATGTGAAGCGGGACTTGTTGTCGGCGGGCGGTTTCTCCACCGCGGTGACCGGCAGCGATTTCTCCTTCCTGCTGCGCGCGCTGAAGAATGACGGCCGTCTCCAGGTCTTGAGCCGTCCACAAATTGTCACCGCTGACAACAAGCCGGCGACGATCAACATCGGCCAGCGCGTGCCGCTTATCACCGACAGCCGCGTGACGCCGCAGGGCGACACCATCAATTCCTTCCGCTACGAGGACGTGGGCGTGAACCTCGCCGTGACGCCGAAGATCAGCCCGGACGGCTTCGTGAAGCTGGAAATCGGCACGACCAACAGTGCCATCAGCAGCTCGACCGTGGAGATCAACAAGTCCGCCACCGTCCCCATTATCAACCAGCGCACCGCCAAGACGACCGTCACCGCGCAGAGCGGCCAGACCATTTTGATCGGCGGCCTCATCTCCACCCTGGACGACAAGCGCGTGAAGAAGATGCCGTGGCTCGGGGATGTCCCGCTGATTGGCGCGCTTTTCCGGACCACCCACACCACTCGGGATCGGAAAGAGCTGCTCATCCTCCTGACACCGCAGATCCTGAGCGCCAATGAAACGAACAAGAATGCCCTGCGCTCCATCGATGATCTGACGCGCGAGCAACTGGATCATTCCGGCATCAAGGCGCAGAAGGAGCGCGATGAACTGGAGAAGCAGCTGCTCGACCCGCTGTTTCTTCCCTTGAAGAAGCCCGCCGTCGGTGACCAGCCCGGGCGTTCCTCCGATGAGTTGTAAGCCCGCCTCCCTCCTTGCGCCCGGCACCGCATGGATGGCGATCCTGCTCGTGGCCACCGGTTGCGTGACCGGTGCAGGTGGCGCCCGTAACGTTGATTCGCTCCATGTGTTTACCGTGCCCGTGGCGCTGGACCTCGACGGAACCCCCGGCCCCGACGCGTTTGGCCTGACACTCTATGCCAGCGCCGCCAGCGCCGCCCGTGGCGTCCCCGTGACGAGCGGACGGATCGAGATCCAGATGTATGATGGCGCGCTGCCACTTGGTGGCGGTGCAGGCACCACGCCGCTTCGGGCGTGGATGTTTAGCACCGCCGACTTGAAACAGCTTGGAGTGAAGACCTCGCTGGGCACCGGCTACCGTTTCACCGTTCGCTGGAATGAAACTCCGCCGCGACAGGGCCGCATCACCGTCGTGGTCCGCCATGTGCCGGCGCACGGCACGGCGATTCAATCCGTGCCGACCGTCATCGCCGTTCCGGCCGTGGGCGGTGGCAGGACGGGCAGTGCCCCCGCGTCTCCCCGGCAGGAGTAGCGGCGCAGGGAAAAGGGACCCGGAGCGCACGGTCCGGGTTCTTGGTGGCGCGTGGTTCGGCCGCGTTGTGGATCATGCCTGTCCGTGCATGGTAACTCTTCAGTCAGGATAGTATCCAAATCCCGTCTTCGACGAATACCAATAGGTGATGTCGGGGTTGTTCATGAAATAGGTGATCCGGAATCCGTTTCCATCGTCTGATCCAAAATCGTAGATGTGTGCCCTCACGCGTGGGTTCTTGAAAGCGTATCCCTTTAGGCTCAACGGGTAATGCCCCGTCTTGCTCTTCGAATCCTCGGCGAACCGCACGAGGGAAACAATGTCCTCGTGAATCATTGCCCACTTGCGGGACTGATAGGCCTGCCACAGCATGAGGGAACCGCCGAGCAGCGTGACGCACCAGACGGCTGTCCTGCGGCGGTGGAATCCGATCAAAACGCAAGCGGCCACCAGACCGACCAGCAAGGTGAAGAGGCCCTGCATCACTTCGCCCTCGGTGTAGAGCACGTTGTAGCGCAGCAGCCAGAGAGAGCCCA
>Ga0163144_10012963_pt1 | contig 17436 bp, 14 predicted proteins | sample OliLak19BULKMAT1_FD_123175 | JGI IMG/M metagenome (GOLD analysis project Ga0163144, IMG submission 123175) | Freshwater microbial mat bacterial communities from Lake Vanda, McMurdo Dry Valleys, Antarctica - Oligotrophic Lake LV.19.BULKMAT1 | ecosystem: Environmental > Aquatic > Freshwater >...
AGCAGTAGACTATTCCACCTCTGCTACCAACAGTGCTGGAATTGGGAACTACGCCATTAATCCAACGGCATCTGGTGCGACTTTGGGCAACTATTTGGTCACTACCACTGCGGGGATATTAACTATACAAAAAGCAAGTTTGACGGTTCGAGCCTTCGATTCATTCATGATTGTTGGTGCAGGCAATCCACCCGTCAGCGGCTCTGTTTCTGGCCTAGTGAATGAGGATAATGTAACAATATCTTATTATTCAGTGGCCACCTCCGACTCACCGATAGGAGATTATTTAATAATTCCATCAGTTTCAGGGCTGTCTGTTGCTAATTATTCAATCACCATCATTGATGGAAACTTGAAAATAGTAGATAAAACGCCTCTATATATTTCAGCTTTAAGCATTTCGAGGATGTATAAAACTCCCAATCCCGTGTGGACTGGCACAGTTTTAGGTTTGGCGAATGGCGATGCAATGCAAATAAGCTATGCGAGCATTGCAGACCTCAATTCGAATGTAGGCGAGTATGCCATTATTCCGTCTGTTTCCGGTGTCAATCTCAATAACTATTATTTAGTAATCACCGCTGGCACGCTCACCATACAAAAGCAGCCCTTGGTAGTAATTGCATTTGACGCTGCCAAATTGTATGGAGCTGCTGATCCTGTATTTAACGGAACAATTGCAGGATTGTATAATGGCGACCAGGTCACCGTTTCATACTTCGTAGAATCGAACTCAGGTGCTGGATCTTATGAAATTTCCCCTATTGTTTCAGGCTTTTCAGTGTCCAATTATCGATTGTCAATTTTTTCAGGAATTTTCAATATAGTGAAAGCACCTTTATTTGTCGAAGTTACCAATGAGGCAAAGGTATATGGGCAGCCCAATCCGGTATTTCGAACAAGCATTACTGGGCTGACCAATGGCGACAATACCATTGCATATCAAGCCTCAGCTTCCCAGTTTTCAATGCCTGGTACGTATACTTTCAATGCCATGGCCTTGGGAGTATACACTGCAAATTATGATATTTCGACTTCGGGAGGCAATTTGACAATTGAAAAAGCTGTGCTGACCGTCACGGCCATAGCGATGCAACAGAAGGAAAGCGAATACAATCTTGGGGTGCTAAACTACTCGATTGCCGGATTTGTAAACGGGGATATTGCTGCTGAATTTACTAATCCTGTAGTTATTGGGTCAAACTCTGCTGCACAAGTAGGAATCTATACAATATCAGTAAGTGGTGCCCAGTCTGAAAAGTACGATTTCACTTACGAGCAGGGCTATCTTACCATTGTGCCAGACAACAAACTGACAACCTCCGCAAAGCCCATAATTAATGAGATAAAAGTAACTGTGGGTTCTGATCAAATCAGCGTGGTGAGTTTGTTGGGTTCAAGGCTTGCATTGGTAGATTCGGTATGTTTCCCTACAAAAACTGGAGGAAAATCGTGCGTTGTCCCAGTAACGGCTGATTCCACCCGCTTGGTAGTAGTTGCACCTCCACAAGCAGATTTGGGGGTAATTTCGCTTACAGGTAGCTTCGGGGTTGAAAAACTAAACGTTAATTTAACAACTGAAGTAGACGAAGCACCGTTTGACCAACGATTTACTGTTTATCCCAATCCAAGCGAGGGTGAAATTTTCATCCAGACGAATGAAGAAGGTGTTCTGGAAATATATTCTGCACTTGGCCAACTGCTTGTTTCAACCTATTTTAAGGGCAACACGAATCTAACACTTCCATCAAAAGGTATTTTTTTCCTCCATATTGACAACAAACGATACAATTTTACGAGAAAACTGATCGTGAACTGATGCCACACCTAATGGTTTCTGTCTATTACAAGCAACTCTAATATGTCCGAATACGGACATTAATCGTCCATTCTCGAACAAGCTTTTTGGTACTTAAAATAGGCATGTCTTTCTTTATCAGCTAGTTACATTTCTGGCATGGCCTTTGGCATAGCTCGAATAGAAACATATTTGGCAGATGCAGAATTTAACGAAAACGACTGGAAATATTATATGGATCCAGAGGTATTTGTGGAAATTCTTGAAAAGAAAAATGTGACTGTAGTAGAAAAACAATTGGCTAAATATGTAAAAATACACAACGAATTTAATCCAAATCAGCCAATCGATTATTACAAATTAGTAACCTTTGAGGATGCAGGCAAAAGGTCGGATGAAATTCGGTATACATATACATATGGAATATGGCGCAAATCTTTTGTGGTCATGCTTGTTTCGATTGCCTTACTTATTTTACTCATTGCCTGTTTTAATTTTACCAACACCTCCATAGCCTTAGCAGGCACTAGAATCAAAGAAATATCGCTTCGCAAGGTAATGGGTAGCCAACGCAAACACATCATTATTCAGTTTTTGCTCGAGCATTTTATGATTAGTTTGCTTGCCGTAGGGCTTTCATTTGTGATATCTCGTTTTATTACCCCATTATACATTGGCCTATATTCTAGTCCTGAGTATGGTATTTGGGATTTTTCAAGCTACGATTACATCGTTCCTTTTCTGCTTGTGCTATTGGTTTTTATCACCTTGGTTTCAGGAGCATATCCTGCCTTTTACTTGAGCAAACTCAAAACTTCCGATGCCTTGCGGAGAAATCTAAAACTAAAAGGCGGCAATCTGTTTACCTATTCCCTGCTGACTTTTCAATTGATTATTACGGTTATAGGTTTGGGAATGGGACTTGTATTTATAGAAAATATTAACTTTATAGATAAGATAGATAATGGCTACGCCATAGAAAGTGTAATCTCAATTCCAATGGATGGTAGCGCTGGCAATAGAGATTTTGAATTGTTCAAATCAAAAATTATGGACAATAAAGATATTATCGAAATAGCTGGAAGTTCGCAACACATCAGTTGGTGGTCTTGGAACGAAAAAACCAAATATAATGACATAGAATACGATGCCATTATGTTACCTACAGGAGAAAATTACCTGCCTACCATGGGAGTAAAACTAAAGCAAGGTCGGTTTTTTGATGTAAATAATTATGGTGATACCAACAATGTAATCATCAATGAAAAATATCTGAAAACAGCCAATGTCCAAGACCCACTCAATCAAATCATTACGATATATGGTCGACCGTTTAAAATCATAGGTGTAGTAGGCGACTTTTTGCAACGTGGAACCACTGTAAAAGTGATGCCAATGGTGATTACGTTCAAAAATTTTAATGGCATAATGGCCGTAAAAACTTCGAGAGAGAAAGTAGCCTCTGTAAATAAATATCTCGAAAAAAAGTGGATCGAGACATTTGATATGCCTTACAGTGGTTACCCCCAATTGAATATGTTAGACAACGACAAATGGATTCACAAATTGATGAAAACCATTTTCTTAATGGTATCAGCCATATCCTTATGTTTGTCGCTCACAGGCTTATTCATATTAATGTCATTGATTATTAGCAAGAAAAATAAAGAAATTGGTGTCCGAAAAATAATGGGGGCATCTATATTGAATATTGTGGCAATCTTGAGCAAAAAATTTATTTATATTTTTGCAGTAGCCATACTGGTGGGTTCTTTATGCGGATTAGTGATTACTAAAGGTATATTAGATGCCATCTTCAAAACAGATAACCATGTAGAAGTTACCGCACTGCCTTTCCTGTTGTCTGCCTTATTAATTACTGTTTTGTCGGCACTTACGGTAGGTTATAAAGTATATACAGCAGCAAATGCCAACCCAGTTGTGAGTTTGAAAACAGATTAGAGGTTGGTAGGTGGGGATTTGAGTATAGCCCACGGTTTCAACCGTGGGATTTTTGGATTTTCGTAGATTAAATAGTCCTCGGTATTGACCGAAGGATTTGTCGAAAAAAAATTGCGTTTTGGAATATTAAAAATTGTCCGAAATTGAACATATTGCACCTTTATTTCCTCAAAAAGCACAAAGAATGGAACTCAACTCTTTTGGTAAAGTATTAATTGTAGACGATGACGAAGGGGTGTTGTTTGCGGCCAAAATGTTATTAAAAAAATATGCCCAAGAAATTATAATTGAATCAAACCCCAAGAAAATTCCATTTTTAGTTACCAATAATGCCTTTGATGTCATTTTGCTGGATATGAATTATGGCAATGATATTACCAGTGGCAAAGAGGGGTTTTATTGGCTCAACGAAATTTTGAGCATCAATCCCAAAGCCATTGTGATTTTAATTACCGCTTATGGCGATGTGGAAATGGCGGTGCAGGCACTCAAAGTCGGGGCTACCGATTTTGTATTGAAACCTTGGCAAAACGAAAAGCTCATTGCCACACTTTCGGCAGCATCCAAACTAAGCCGTTCATACAAAAAAGTAAGTGAGTTAACGACAATCAATCAATCTTTTGCAAGCCAATTTAATGATGCCACTCCCCAAATGATTGGCAAAAGTAAGGCAATGAAGGCGGTTTTATCTGCTATTGAAAAAGTAGGCGCTACCGATGTAAATGTACTGATATTAGGCGAAAACGGAACAGGCAAAGAATTGGTAGCCAAAGCTCTGCATCAAAAATCAAATAGAAATTCAAAGCCTTTTGTTGCCGTAGATATGGGTGCTTTGTCCGAAAATTTGTTTGAAAGCGAATTGTTTGGACATAAAAAAGGCGCTTTTACAGATGCAAAAGAAGATAGAATAGGTAGATTTGAAATAGCCAACCTCGGCACCCTTTTTTTGGACGAAATCGGAAATTTATCTATGCCGATGCAAGCAAAACTTTTAACGGCAATCCAAAAAAAAGAAATTGTAAAAATGGGAACTAACACCTCCATTTCTACAGATATTCGATTGATTTGTGCAACAAATATTGCTACAACTGAACTAAGCAATCAAAGTACATTTAGGCAAGATTTGCTTTACCGAATTAATACAGTAGAAATAAAACTGCCTCCATTGCGCGAGCGTGATGAAGATATTGAAATGCTTGCAGCGTATTTTGTTGACTATTATGCAAAAAAATACCATAAAATAAATATGGAACTGAATAAACAGGCAATTGAAGTTTTGAGGCATTATCCGTGGCCTGGTAATGTGAGAGAAATGCAACATGCCATTGAAAGAGCCATAATCATGAGCGATGGAAGTTTGCTAACCGATGTCGATTTTTTCTTTTTACGACAAAAACCAATGTCAAAAACTGGCTTGTTGGAAAAAAAATCATTTAACTTAGATGAAATGGAAAAATCAATGATAGAAAATGTGATCACCAACCAAGCTGGCAATATCTCTAAAGCAGCCAAAGAATTGGGGCTTACAAGAGCTGCACTTTATAGACGATTAGAAAAACATGTTATTTAAAAGCTACAGGCTAAAGCTACTATCGCGACTAGTCTTATTGATTTTGTTCATTTCTTGCAGTTGCTGGTTTCTCATCAGTGCAGAGACTATGGCTTTAGGTTTGGTATTTATAGTTTTAACATTTGTTCAGGTAATAACCCTGATTCATTTTAGTGAAAAATCGCAAAGGGAAATTATTGACTTTCTGGGATTTGTTCAATACGATGACTTCTCCGTCACCTACCCCGCAAACTCGCATTCGGGAACTACAAAGCATCTTTATCAGGAATACAATAAAGTAATTCGCAAGTTCAGGATGCTGCGAACAGAAAAAGAAACCAACATTCATTTCTTCAAATCAATACTGCAGCACATAGATATTGGCATTTTTGCATTCAACCTCAAGGGCGATTTGAGCATCATCAATACCAGCGCATTGCGACTCCTTAATTTGAATAGGCTTGAAAATGTAAACAGTCTGCAAACCATTTACGCTGAATTATACGCTGCTGTGCAAACCATGACTTCGCATCAAAAAATGGTTCTGAAGATTGTAAAACTGCCCGAACCTATTTCCATCTCCATTTCAATGATTGAAATAATGCTTCATGGCGAGCAAATAAAGTTGGTTGCTATTCAAAACATCCAAAACGAATTGGAAGAAAAGGAGATGGAAGCTTGGCAGAACATGATCCGAGTAATGACCCATGAAATCATGAATTCACTTACTCCGATTACATCGTTAGCCTCCACGGTGGCCACCGAAATGAATGCATGGCACAAAAATGAATGGCCAGAAAACAACATTCCCTTGTCGGAAACCAAAGATTTGCACCATGCCATTACTACCATCCAAAAGCGAAGCGAAGGCCTGCTGCATTTTGTAGAAGACTTCCGCAACCTCTCTCAAATTCCAAAACCAAAGCCCAAGTTATTTGCCTTAAAACCGTTTGTTGAAGAATTACACAAGCTATTGAAAACAGAATTTAATGTACATGGCATCTTATTTGATTGCGCTGTAGAGCCAGCAAATATAAACCTGGTGGCCGACAGCGATTTGATAGCGCAGGTAATGATAAACGTACTCAAAAATGCTATCGAAGCTTTCGATGCAACTATTTCAAACCCAACAATAACGATAAAAGCCAGCTACAATGCCGAAAGTCGGATAGAAATTTGGGTGCAAGATAATGGGAGCGGTATCGTAGAAGAAGTAGTAGAAAAAGTGTTCATTCCATTTTTTAGCACCAAAAAGACAGGCTCGGGCATTGGTCTCACCATTTCAAAGCAGATCATGCGAATGCACAAGGGCACAATTAAAATAAGTAGCAAAATTGGATTTGGAACGCAGGTGAAACTCGTGTTTTAGATCCATAATCGTTGTAATTCAACAATGGATGACGATCACGGGCTTGCAGCAACTTTTTAAAAAGCAGAGTAGACGAGTCGAATTTGACACCGAAAGGGCTTAAAACAAATAAAAATGGAGATGCCAATAAGGCATAAACTTACAATGTCGAACAGTATTGACAAAAAATTGATGCGCCATGATTAAAGCGTAATTTTTAAACCCGTTTTTACTTTAATTACCTTTTTAACTGTTTGCTATTGTAATTATGGCAACTCGTCCTCCTTCTTCTTTTGAAAATAAAAGTTTTTTTCCGTTCGTAATCTCAACCATCGAGCCGATGGGTATTACTTTGTCTTCAGTTACATCTTTCAAAGAAGTTAGTTTTTGATTTACGAAAACCCATTTGTTGTTGTGAAATGCAAAATATCCATCGCTGACTTTTTCCTTTTCACTTAATTTTTCATTCCTTATTATTTTGCGATTTGTATGCCATTGATGCAAGGTGGCGTTGTGATACACTACAATTCTTTGATTTTCGGGCTTCCAAACATTAGGTTTAAATTGGTAAAACAAATCTAAAACTGGAATTGTGTTGTTGTATTTCGTATTACAAAATGGGCATTTTGTATCGTTTGTATTATTGAAAATAAACCATTTTTGTTCACAAAGTTTATTGCTACAGGCCAGTTTTAAATCATTGGTTTTTATCAAGGCTTGTTCCCATGCATCTGCAGTCGGTCTTTCTATAGGTTGATGCAAACCTTTTATAAATGCTTGATCAAAAAGTTCTTTTAAATAAGGGCCAGTGATTGCGTACGGAGTTTTTGCTAAATCTGTCCAAGGGTAAAATTTTTGCAAATTATCGCCATACTCTCTTTTGAAATTTCTGTTTTTGTTATCCGTGGGGTGCTCAACAAAAAGTGCTTTCGAACCCATCAAAAAATTCTCTTCTTCTACTTCGTCAATTTGCCCAAAATAATTGCCCCCACGTAGTGGGTGTCGATACAAGAGATACATATAAATTAAAACCGCCAGAGCGTGCAAATCTGTATGTCTATTTGGCAATTTTCTATTGGGGTCTGTTTTGTTTAAATGCTTGGTAGATAAAACCTCGGGAGCTATAAAATCGGCTGTACCAATAACATCTGGTGCAAACTTGCCCGGAACTACCAGGCCATCAATATCAATGATGTTTGCCGAACCACTTGATGGGTCGATCAAAACGTTTTTGTACGACAAATCAGAATGAGCCAAACCCGCACTATGCAACCGCTTTACCCCTCTCGCAATATTTACACATACTTGAAAATAACTAAGCCAATTGCCTAATTCTGAATCATCTAATTTTGTCTTAGAGTTTGTGACTCTAAACTTTGCACTCGCAAACCACTTGCCTTCTTTTTCTTTACCTTTTAAAATATCGCTGGTTGCATAACCTTTCTTGAAAAAAAACCGCTTATCGTAGGTAGGTACAACAATGCCTGTGAGACCGTTTTTTTCTACAATATCGTAAGGCCAACAGTATAAAGTTTTCCAAAACTCTCCACCTTCTTTATTAAAAAAGTCGTTTTTGTATTTCGAGGTTATAAGCTGTATTCTTTCTTTTGCATTATAATCTAATTTCGTTCTATAAAAAGCAACCACATACGATTTATCCGGACTGAAATATACGTCTTTCATACCACCACGCATTGGCTCTCCATTGTCTACATATTGATATGATTTTGAACTATCTAAAATAGATTTTAGCGTAATAGTTTGCATATTCCCTTGTTTAAAATACGATGGCTAACGTTCTATCATCGTGGTTTCCTGTACTCCAAAAATCCATCCATTTTGATAGCTGATTGGCAATTTCTACACTATTTTTATCGAATTCCACTTTGGTTTGTGCCTCATTATTTCCTTCTAAATCTTCTACAAACTCCTTCCATTTATCGTGTTTTTCTAGGTTGGCTTCCACTACAAACTTCGCATCATAAATTCCGTCAGTCATCAAAAACAAGAAGGAGAAATCATCGATTATTTTCAAGTTGAAGCGTGTAACCATGATATCTTGTTTTTGGAAAATATCTGGCTGGGTTATAAATCTTGTACCACCGCCATATTCGCCAACATCAAGCCAATTGAGCAAAGTGGTTTCTGTTTTATCTATATTCATTACCGCAATTGGGCAGTCGCCAACTCCAAAACTCTGTATTAAGTAGCCAAACTCATATTTTTTAAACAAAGTAAAAATCAACGTAGCGTGTAAATATTCTATGTTGGTTTTTGCTTTTGGATTATTAAAAAGTTCTGGATTGCTAGCAGATGTCTGCTCTGCAAATTCTTTCAGTTTATTGTGCACAAATACAGTAGCCTTGTACAAATTTTGTTTCGACAATATTTGTATCTCCTTTAATTTTTCTTCTGATTTGGTCTGGTTATACTCCGAAATTTTCTCTTCAAATTCTTTTGCTTTTTCAGCATCCGCCACTTGTTCAAAATATTCAACTACTGCATCGCAAGCTATTTTCGAGCCTATTCTTGCCAGGTAGGCACTACCAGCACCATCGCTCACAATTACCAACGACCATTGTGTTTTTTCAAAATATTTTATAGCAAAATCATCATCTCTTGAAGTACCTTCTTTTCCGTGGCTTCGTCCTCTTTTTGAAGAAACTACTATATTTTTTGAGCCCAATTTCGCAAATATTTCCACATCGTCTGGTTTTGCAAAAATCAATTCTTGATCGCTTGGTATCAGTTTCCACAAGCTTTTTGGGTCGGGATTTACAACTAAAGAAATCTGTTTTTCATTTAGTGGTACTGTTTTATCTTCGCCATTCACTTTAAATAAAAGCTTAAATTTCAAATCTCCACTTTTTGTAGGTATGCCTTCGATTGCGTCTGTTGTTTTGTTGAAATTTAATCCTAAATCCTCCAATCCTTCAAAATTGCAAATCAATAGATCAGTCAAATTAAGTGCTGCAAAGTCAATTATTGCTGCGTAAGGTAATAGTTCCTTTGCATTTGGCAATACTATGTGTTGGGCCTGTATGTCGGCAATTCTATTTTTAATCATCCAATTTTCCATAATTTTTGCTTGATTTTCAAAGATACTTTTTACCAATTCTACAGTAAATGGGCTGGAAGCGAACGATTCTAACAAGGCAATTTTATTCGGCTTAATTTCAATATTTCTAGCCTTTAGAAGCGTTTGGATGTAGGCTTTAGTTTCCATACTTTCTTATTTCTGTACTTGGTCAAAATCAAAATATTCACCACAATTTTTAACTTTATCTCTACCAAAAATGGGGCTCCCAAAAACCGAAAAATAGCTATCGGATAACAGACATTCTAACCCAGTTTTCATGCGCTAAAAAATATTTAAAAGTAATAAAAGTGAAATCAATAAAATGATTTGAGTCAAATCGACCGACAATCCTTGGCCTACCTGAAATGGTTTTATGAATGTTTTAAGGAAGTTGAATAATGGCGTAAATACCGCATTGAAAAAATTGAATATTCCTGCATATTGCTTGTTCAGCTTGTCTTTGTAAGGCAATAGTTTTGCGTACAAAAACAACCCTACAACCAATACATGCAATAAAATTTTTATCACTATACTCATAACACTTGAATTACTGCTGGTGGAGGTGGTGGCAAAGCCACCGAATCAGTTATTCCCATACTGTTGTTACCTTGCTCAATGGTATCTGAAACCCATTTAAAAAATTGCCTTAGGGTTGAAGTATCGGCTGTTGCTAAATGAACTACATTTTCTGTAAGTTCTTTCAATTTAGAATCGTCTGCCAAATGACCTACGGCACAGCCAACGATTATCCCAAAATTCAATGACTGTATTTTGGGAATCATTTCATCGTACATTAAAGTGTCTGAAGGCTTACCGTCTGTTATCAAAAAAAGTAAAGGTTTCCAATCGCCCTTTTGATTTGCATTTCCTATTCTTACGTCTGTAGTAACTTTGGTATGCAATAGTTCTAATGCCTTACCGGTAAAAGTTGCCCCAACTGGGTCTGTAATTTCTGGCAGTTGAAAACTGGGCAATTCAGTCAAAGGTACTAATTCTGTTACCGTAGAGTTAAATGTAATTATACTTATCCACAGGGTTTCAGCTGCTTGTGGGTCTGAGCGCAACGATTGTATCATCCCACTTAATGCATTATTTAATGCCTGAATAGGTTCGCCATTCATCGAACCTGACGTGTCCAATAAAAAGTAAACGGGTAATCTTCGCATTATACAACAATATTTAATTCAGCTGGTGGTGGTGGCAATTCGTTTAATCCGATCACTTCTTTTCCACTATCTTCCACTTTAGTAGATGAAACTCCAATAGATGCAGTTACCCAAGCGAAAAATTTGGCGATGCTCTGGCTGTCTGCCGTTGCCAATTCTACTACGTTGTCCGTTATTTGTTTAAGTACATTTGTATCTGCAGCAGTGCCAGCGGCACACGCAACAACGATGCCGGTTTTCCTTTTTTTAAATTCCGAAAGTCCATTTTGCCAGCTATCGGTAGGATTTCCATCTGTCATTATAAAAACCAATGGTTTCCAATCCCCTTTTGTCTCGGGTGTTGTTTTGGTGATTTCTTTATCAATACAATTGCTTAATAATTTTAAACCCTCGCCAAGTGATGTTCCGCCCGATGCCTTAATATCTTTCATTTGAAAAGAACTCAGATCCGTTAAAGGAATGATTTGATTGGCAGTGGTATCAAAAGTAATTACAGAAATGTAAGCCGTTTCTTGTGCCTGAGGGTTTCCACGCAACGAACTTATCATTACTTGCACCCCATTTTTTACGGCTTCAATTGGTTCTCCACCCATCGAACCAGATGTGTCTAGCAGCAGATATACAGGTAATCTTCTCATCTTAATTTTTTATTTTAGTTTGTGTATTTTTTTAGAATTTCTACAAAATTATCTGTTTGAAGTGGTTCACCGAGGGCCCTGAACTTCCAATCTCCGTTGTGTCTATATAATTCAGAAAAAATCATCGAGCACATTCCGTTCAGCGAAGCATCTCCCGACAGACTGTATCTAGTCATTTCTTTGCCCTTGGCATCTACTGCTCTAATAAAAGCATTTTTGACTTTACTGAAATGCTGGTTGTTTTTAACGCCCTGATAAATTGAAACCATAAAAAGTATTTTTTGATACTTTTGATCTAATGCATCTAACCTAACTATAATTTGCTCATCGTCTCCATCGCCTTCACCGGTTTGGTTGTCGCCAGTGAGCCAAATATCACCTGATGGATGTCTTTTGGAGTTAAAAAAAATGATATCGCCTTCAAATAGGCCGACCTGCCTGCCATTTGAAGCCTTTTCGGTTCTGCCCAGATTTGCCACCTTTCCATTGGCATCTAAAAGAAATGCGACAGCATCAAGATCATAATCTTCTTCTTTGCTACCACCAAATAAATTGCCCAAAAATCCACTTTCCTTTTGGCTGATATCCCAGCCCAAACCTATCGTCACTTGTGATAAATCGTACACGCTTTCACCTTTGGCGTTTTTGCGTAAATCAATTGTCTGACCTTTAGAAAGGTTAATTACTTCTTGCATTCTCGTATTTGTTTATTTATTTATTGTGCCTGTAAAATATTTACTTAAAAAGAACGACAAATCTTCTTTGTAACCAATACCTGAAGCATCAAATTTCCATTCGTTATTTCTCAAGTATAATCTGCCAAATTCTATACCTGTTTCTATCGAAAAATCTTCCCCTAGTTCATATTTCATTACCTCTTTGCCCGTGTTTTTATCTACAAGGCGAATGTAGGAGTCTCTTACCTGTCCAAAATTCTGTTTTTTATCTGCGGCTCCTTCGATAGTTACCACAAATAGGATTTCCTGAATACTTGGATTTATTTTTTTTAAGTCAATAATTATCGACTCATCATCACTTCCAGCACTTGAAGTTCCATCCGGATCATCACCTGTGTGTGTCAATGCCCCATCAGGCGAATTGAGATTGCCATAGAAAACAAAATAATCTTTGGTGGGTAATTTCCTTGTGCTGTCGATCATGATCACAGAAACATCCAAATCAAAAGTTCCGCCAGTTCCTTCTTTTGGTTCCCAACCCAAACCCACAATAATATTTGAAAAACCAACCGCAACCTTATCTCCTTTTCTTAGATTAATTACCTCTGCCATGTTTTATTTTTTTTAATTGTCAAATTTAGTTCAAAATTTTTATTGTTTGCCATTCCTATTCAATGTTTGCAACAAGCATCCGAGGCTTTAAAAAGGCGCGAATCTTTGTTCCGTGTCCAGTGCCATCCAAATCGTTGTTGGCGCAGCGTGTGCCATGAAGTCATTGATGTGTATAAAATGCATTTTGTGAAGAAGGAACAAAAAACGGATTGTATGCAAGAAAATCCATTGCCCAAATGGTGGAATTTGGCTGATCGTTTCGAAAATTATTAATGGTCAGCGGCAAGTTGTGTTACAAAACAGTACTGAATTCGGTTTTTTGACCCATAACATGAATAAGGTCTGCACGGTTCTATAAGTTTGAAGGTTCGCTCTTTGCGTACATAGAGCGAGGTGTAATCAAATTGAATATATGGACCTTGATAATATTTATGCAAATCCAATGCTTCGATCGTGAAATCGGGAGCTTTTAATTTGATTTCAACACCTTATAAATTTGGTTAAATTGCTTCCAATACGCACTTGTACATCAGCGATTTGGTGATCAGTGATTTTCAGGGAAGAATCTACAAGCTAAAAATGAGCGGGAATATAAAAGAGTTAATGAGTGGACTGCCAGATAAGAAGGCGAATGTGATTACTAAAAATTACCCTTTTTCGGCCGACCAGTTTGAAAAAACTAAAAATAAAGGATGGAGGCGAGCAATATTTGATTGGATCTCAGAATAAAGGCGAAAAAAATGAGATTACGTTGGCAGAACTGGTTGAATTTAGTGATTCTAGGTAGAATCTTTAGTAGAAATTTTAAATAGTTTTGAAGCATACAATTTGTAAGCCGTGTTGCAATGACCCCTAAACTTTAGGAGCGAAATAATTTAACCGATTACGCATCGAACAACAGATGCAATAATGAAAAGATTTACAAAGATTTTTTGTGTAATTATTCATTTTCCGCTATGATCTCTCACTCATTAATTCAGACATATTCATGATTCAAGACTTTACACCTAAATTGCAGCAAAACACTCCGAATGATCCGCGAACTGCAGCTTACCCTTCCTCCTAATATTGCTTTTGATGATGAAAAGCTTGAAGATGAAGCACTAAATGCAGCAGGATTGCTTAAGGAAGAAGTAGCAAGGATTCAAAAACACCGCAGATCCATAGACGCTCGGGGCAGGGAAGTGAAGGTAAATGTGGTAATGAAATTATATGGTGTGGAAGAAACGCTTCCACCTCTTATTTCTTATGTTAAACCCAACACAGATCTATCGAAAGCCAAGCAGGTATTAATTATTGGAGCAGGTCCTGCTGGTTTGTTTGCCGCTTTGCGAATGCTGGAATTGGGCATAAAACCCATTATAATAGAAAGGGGCAAGAATATAAAAGACCGCAGGCGAGATTTGGCAGCTATTAACAAAGACCACATTGTAAATCCAGATTCCAACTATTGCTTCGGAGAAGGTGGTGCTGGTACCTATTCTGATGGCAAACTTTACACCCGAAGCGATAAAAGAGGAAACGTTCGCAGAATATTAGAAGTGCTAGTTGCTCATGGTGCATCTGAAGACATATTAATAGATGCCCATCCGCATATCGGTACAAACAAACTTCCCAAACTGATTGAAGAGATTCGTATCACCATTTTGCAATGTGGCGGTGCAATACATTTTGGAGAGCGGGTTGTAGATTTTATTATTACCGATAATAAAATCAAAGGCATAGCTACGGCCACAAATAAGGAATTTTTTGGAGAAGCCATACTGCTGGCTACAGGCCATTCTGCTAGAGATATTTTTTATTTACTAGACCGTAAAAATATAAACATCGAGGCCAAACCATTTGCATTGGGGGTGCGGGCCGAGCACAGCCAACAGTTTATAGACAGCGTGCAGTACCATTGCGAAGCCAGAGGCGAATATTTGCCCCCTTCTAGTTATGCCATGGTAGCACAAGTTCCATTTCGAGGGGTTGAAAAAGGGGTTTTTTCATTCTGCATGTGTCCAGGCGGAATTATTGCCCCATGTGCAACTGAGCAGGGAGAAGTTGTGGTAAATGGATGGTCGCCCAGCAAACGTAACAACTTTTGGGGCAATTCTGGCATAGTAGTTTCGGTAGATGAAACAGATTGGAAACCTTATGCTCATCATGGGGCTTTGGCGGCATTGGAATACCAAAAAGTGGTAGAAAAGAAGGCCTGTGCAGTGGCAGGAGGTACCCAAACTGCTCCTGCTCAATTGCTGAGCGATTTTGTAAACAGCAAACTTTCAAACAAGCTCTTGACCAGTTCCTATCAGCCAGGGTTGCAGTCTGTGGTGATGGATGAAATACTGCCTTTGGCTGTAGCTGCCAGATTGAAAGGAGGATTTAAGGCTTTTGGCAATAAAATGAAAGGTTATTTGAGCAACGAAGCCCAAATAGTGGGTGTGGAAAGCCGCACTTCATCACCCGTCCGCATTCCTAGAGATAAAGAAACTTGCGAGCACCCTCAAATAAGCCGCTTGTTTCCTTGTGGGGAAGGGGCAGGTTATGCAGGAGGCATAGCTTCTGCAGCTATGGATGGAGAAAGATGCGCTGAAATGATTAAAAAGCTGTATTGTTGATTTTAATTTGGGGAAACAACCCAATTACCCTGTCACGTAAAATGTATTCTCTCAGATCTATACTACAGAAAATTTTTGCTGGTTATGCACTGCTGGTATTCCTTGGCTTTTTTCTTTTGCTGTTTCCGTTGATGTTTATATGTGTGCAATTCAGGGCAATGAGGCGGATAAACCATTGGCTTTACAGAGTTTGGGGTCATTTGGTTTTCTTTTTTACAGGGATATGGGCCGGACGCGATTGGCGATTTAAACCACAGAAAGGCCAGGTGTATGTCTATTGCGCCAATCATACTTCTTATGTCGATATTCCTACACTTTATATCAATATTGAGCAAGATTTGACTTTTATTGGCAAGAGTTCTTTGGGCAAAGTTCCACTTTTTGGCTACGTGTACAGCCGAATACATATTTTGGTCAACAGAAGGAGCATCAACAGCCGTAAAGAAGTGATAGAACGAACAAAAAAAGCCATTGAGCTTGGTATTTCGCCTATTTTCTTCCCTGAAGGCACAATTCCCAAAGTGGGTAAACGACCTGAAATGATCGAATTTAAAGATGGAGCATTCAAAACGGCTCTAGAAATGCAAGTGCCCATAGTGCCTGTGGCCATTCTAAACAATTATTTGATCCTGCCCGACAATGAAAAGTTCAATATACAAATTAGACCAAGTAAAGCGGTGTTTTTGCCTCCGATTGAAACAAAAGGATTGGGTTTGGATAGTTTAAATAAAGTAAAACAGCAAACATACAACGCAATAGCCGCTGAATTGATGGCACATCTGCATGTTCAACCCTGAAAATAAGATGTTATATTAGCCGTGTAATTGAAATGCAATTGCCCCCATTTCAAATTGGCATTGTGGCAATATCAACGTAGTATTGCACAAACAACTTGGAAAGGAAAATAAGAATCAAAAACTAGAATATTCATCTCGACAAATCGAGACAAACCCTTGAATATTAAACCAATAAATAAGCCCACTTCGGGGTAGAGGGCTTTTACAACAATGAAATCAGATATTGAATTGGCAGACGAGCTTGCTGCATCTTACAAAAAGCTCACGCAAGAAATTGCCAAAGTAATAGTTGGCCAACAAGAAGTGGTGAAGTTGGTTTTGACAGGTATATTGAGTCGCGGCCATTGCCTGCTGGTGGGTGTTCCTGGCTTAGCCAAAACTTCCTTGATCCAAACGGTTGCTAACGCCCTTGACTTGGATTTCAAACGTATTCAATTCACGCCCGACCTAATGCCTTCTGACATTACAGGATCTGAAACTTTAGATTCCAACCGTAATATCAAATTTGTGAAAGGCCCTATTTTTGCCAATATTATTTTGGCCGATGAAATAAACCGTACCCCACCCAAAACACAAGCTTCATTGTTGGAAGCCATGCAAGAACAAAGCGTGACAATTGCAGGCCAGTCGTATATGCTCGACAAACCCTTTTTTGTGCTTGCCACCCAAAATCCAATAGAGCAGGAAGGCACTTACCCGCTGCCAGAGGCACAATTAGATCGATTTATGTTCAATATTTTGCTTACCTATCCTACTTTTGAAGAGGAGGTGGAGGTAGTAAAGAGCACCACCTCTGGGAAGAAACAGACTATTAACAAGATTATGAGCGGTGCAGACATAATACAATACCAAAAACTAGTTCGCAAAGCACCAATTGCCGATAATGTAGTAGAATACGCTGTGCGATTGGTACAAAAAACAAGACCTAATACTGATTTGGCTACCAAGGAAACCAACGAATATATTGAATGGGGTGCAGGCCCAAGGGCATCGCAATTTTTAGTAGTAGGAGCCAAATGCAACGCCCTATTGAACGGCAAATATTCGCCCGATATAGAAGATGTGCAAGCAGTAGCATTGCCTATACTCAGACATAGACTGCTTCGCAATTTCAAAGCCGAAGCAGATGGGGTGAGTATCGAAGCCCTGGTGAAGAACTTGTTATAGCAAATGGTCTGTTGTCATCGTAGCGAGCCTGGCAGCATCA
>Ga0163144_10012964_pt1 | contig 17436 bp, 8 predicted proteins | sample OliLak19BULKMAT1_FD_123175 | JGI IMG/M metagenome (GOLD analysis project Ga0163144, IMG submission 123175) | Freshwater microbial mat bacterial communities from Lake Vanda, McMurdo Dry Valleys, Antarctica - Oligotrophic Lake LV.19.BULKMAT1 | ecosystem: Environmental > Aquatic > Freshwater > Lake...
AAGAAAAACAAGAAAGAGAAGCTTTTAGAGTTTCTATGGCTGATTATTTAAGGCTAGTGGGAGTCAATCAATAAGGTAATTAATTTTTAGGTAAGTAACTCGTAATGAACACTTTAAAACCTAATGACTAACAAGTTGTATTTCATATCTTACTTATATGTTTAAACTTGAAGAATAAGCCTTTTTTTTGTAAAATTAGCAAAAAAACTCTAATCTTGCCTTCTCTAAGTAAAAGACTATAATAAGTTACTGGTTATTAAATAATGAGTTATAAATAATGAGTGATGAGTTATTCTATTAAAATACTAATAATCAGTTCTTTATAACAAGATTAAAGTACAAACTAATTTTGACCATCTACTTAGCCTGTAATTAATTACTAATAAGTATTTTAACTAAAAGAGTACTTTATTTTTAAAACTATACTAAACATATCATTTAGAATGAAATTATTTTAGAGAAGCATCTAAAAAGCTTTATGCTTCGTCATTTTATTTAAAAGTAAAAATAAATATTTCAATAGAGCTGTTACATACTGATTATCAATACTTTACTTTTTTATAACCACATAGATACATAGAAAACATAGGGAATTGCTTACGAAAAACTCCTGTATTGGGCAGCAAAGTTTATCATTCTAAGATTCTCAAATAAAAAATTGACATAAATAATTGAAAATCAAAAAGTAACAATTCTAATAAGTAAAATGCTAAAGATAAACTAATCACCATCATCTATTAAAACACTGATTATCAAATAATTAATATTTCATAACTCAATAAACACCTAATTTATATATCATCTTGTATCTAAAATTCATCATTCATCTTATAGGAGTCAGCCTATTTTTATCAAGTTGCCAGAGTAGCAATGACTCTAACACTGCCCAGAAAAAGGGTAAATTACTTGCCTCAGTCTCAGAACATCAACTTTATGAGCGTGATTTAGAAGGGATGATTTCCGTGGGAGTATCTTCTGAGGACAGTACAACTATTACCAACAGTTACATCCAAAAATGGATAAGGGAAATGCTTTGGATAGAAGAAGCACAAGAAAATCTTAAATCTAATGCAAAAAGTGAAATAGAAAGTAAAATAGAAGCCTACAAAGCTGACCTCTGGGTGCATGCCTTTGAAGAGCAGTACTTAGAAGAAAAGCTTGGTGAAAAAGTAAAAGATGCTGATATTCAATCCTTTTACGAGGAGAATAATGAAGATTTTGTTTTAAAAAGTCCTTTGGTAAAAGTTTACTGGGTAACTCTGCCTAGCCAAAATGACCAAAAAGAAACATTAAAATTACTCCTCAGCAGTAATAAGCCTGACGATTCTCAAAAACTAAAAGAATATTGTATTAAATTTGCCCAAAGCTATCAAATCAATGACAGTCTTTGGTACAATCTGGAAGAAGTATTGCAATCAAAAGGATTTGGAGAAACTCAAAATAAAGAGCAATTTTTAGTCAAAAATGGCGTATTTGAGCAAAGTAGTAGCGAAAATATTACCTACTTGCTCATTCGTGATTTTAAGCCCGAAGGCTCTACTGCTCCTCTTGAAGCTGTCAAAGCACGCATCAAGACACAAATCATGAATAGAAATAAAGTTAAACTTCTTCAAGATTTAGAAAAAGAATTATTTGAAAAAGCTCAAAAACAAAAGACCTATAAAATTTATGAATAACACGAAATATCGCCCAACAACATATCAGTGGATTTGGATTATCCTCTTGATATGCTCTTCTTCACTTTATCTACAAGCACAAGAGCAAAAAACTGTAATAGACAAAATAGTAGCCAAAGTGGATAACTACATCGTCTTACGCTCTGATGTAGATAAGTTTTATTTTAACCTCCTTTATCAAGACCAACTAGAGGGGATGGATGAAAAAACTGCAAAATGTAAAATCTTAGAGCAAATCATCGTAGAAAAAATGATGCTTGCTAAAGCTGACATAGACTCTATAGTAGTAGAAAGCAAACAAGTAGAGAATCAGCTCAATGGTCGTATGGCTTATATACTCCAACAATTTGGTGGAGATGAAAAGAAACTAGAAGAAATCTATGGCAAAACTGTAGATGACCTCAAAGATGAGCTCAGAGGTGATATTCATAGCCAACTCGTAGTCAAGGAGATGCAAGGGGAAATTACTTCCAAAGTAAGCCGCCCTACGCCTAAGGAGGTTCGTAAGTTTTTTAATGGCTTTCCTAAGGATAGTATTCCTTTCTTTGGGACAGAGGTAGAGGTAGGTCATATTGTCAAAATACCTGGAGTCAATAAAGAACAAAAACAAAAAATTAAAACTCGCCTCGAGGAGCTCAAACAGAGAGCATTGGCAGGAGAAGATTTTGGAGAACTTGCTAAGACCTACTCTGAAGATTATGGCTCTGCAAAGCAAAATGGTGAGTTAGATTGGCTTTCTCGTGGCACTTCTGTACCTGAGTTTGAGGCAGCTGTTTTTAGAATGAAACCGGGTGAGCTATCCAAAATCGTGGAGTCAGAATATGGTTTTCACTTGATTAAGCTTAATGACAAACGAGGAAATGAATACAATGCTTCGCACATCCTCCTTCGCCCCAACTATGATGAGGTAAACTCAGAATATTCTATTAGTTTTTTGGATAGCCTCAGAAATGATATTATGAGAGATAGTATTTCTTTTGAGAAAGCTGCCAAAGAGTTTTCAGATGATAAAAACAGTGCTTCTGGTGGAGGTATCATCGTGGGTCAAGAAGGCAGTAGCCGTATATTCTTAGAGGATTTAGACTCTTATCTGTTTTTTATCATAGATACAATGAAAGTAGGACAGGTTTCACATCCAGTTACATACCGTACCGATGATGGCAAAAGTGCTGTTAGGATTATTTATTATAAAGAAAAAACAGATCCTCACCAAGCAAACTTAGAACAAGATTACGACAAAATGGCCAGTTATGCCTTTAATATGAAGAAAAATGAAGCCGTCAATGATTGGTTTGTCAAAACAAAAGAAGAACTTTATATTAGTATCGATGAAGAATACAATGAATGTGATATATTAAGTAACAAAGTCCCTTAATACCTTTTGTAGTTCCCTAATATTCTCAAAAAAATCTATTGGACATTGCACTTATGCAGTGTCCTTTTACTCTTTATTTATTTTATTAATTTACTTATAAACCATTATCCCCATAAAACCTTTTAATATGGAAAAATTTAATTCCGATGTAGAAGCAGCAGATGCACTCAAAGATGTCTATCAAAAAATCCGTACTGAAATTTCAAAAGTAATCATTGGTCAAGATGAAGTAGTTCATTTACTTCTGAATGCTATTTTCTGCCAAGGACACTGTCTTTTAGTAGGTGTGCCAGGGCTAGCCAAAACACTCTTGATACAGACCATCGCCAATGCACTTGAGTTAGATTTTAATCGGATACAGTTTACACCCGATTTGATGCCCTCAGACATCTTAGGTTCGGAAACACTTGATAAAGAAAGAAATTTCAAATTTATACAAGGGCCTATCTTTGCCAATATTATCCTTGCTGATGAGATTAATCGTACTCCTCCTAAAACTCAAGCAGCTTTGCTAGAGTCTATGCAAGAATTTGCTGTTACAATTGCAGGAAAAAAATACGAACTCTCACGCCCTTTCTTCGTTTTAGCTACCCAAAACCCCATAGAACAAGAGGGTACTTATCCCCTTCCAGAAGCCCAGCTTGATAGATTTATGTATAACGTAATCTTAGATTACCCTAGCTACGAAGCTGAGACAGAAATCGTAAAAAGAACCACTTCTGACATCAAACCTGTGGTCAATAAAGTAATCTCTGCCGAAGAAATTCTTTATTTTCAGCATTTGGTTCGTCGTGTGCCTGTGCCTGATAATGTTATAGAATATGCAGTAAAAGTCGTACACAAAAGCCGTCCGCTTACACAGTATGCTGCTCCAGAAGCCAATGAATATTTAGAGTGGGGGGCTGGTCCTCGTGCATCCCAGAATCTCATCTTAGGAGCAAAATGCAATGCTTTGCTTAGTGGAAAATACTCTCCTGATATAGAAGATATTAAAGCTGTAGTGTTGCCTATTATGCGTCATAGAATTGTCCGTAACTTTAAAGCAGAAGCTGAAAGAGTAAGCCTAGAAGATATTATTAGAAAATTGCTTTAAGTAGAGTAGTCATACTTTCAAGTGTGTGTGTAGCTTGAGGCGATGCCCCAAGTTTTGCTTCAAGCCTTTCAGGCTATTTAGAATAGATTTTAGGAACTATTACAAATAAGTGATGAGTTATGAGTGATAAGTCATTCTGTTAAAATGCTGATAATCAGATTTTTATAGTAATATCAAAATACAAACTACTTTTGAATATCTACTTATTAAACTTTAACTGACTAGATTAGAGATAGTATGAATTATAAAAAAGAGAGCCTTTTACTGAAAAGGCTCTCTTTTTATTTGAAAGTCTAAATATTTTAGATTGTGCAACTAATCTCACTCGAAATAAAGTACTTATTTAGATTGAATAAAACGCTCATTGTCAGAATATTACAAACCCATCATTCATAACTTAACTAACGTTCTAAATAGCTTTTCATCCTTGAGACGCGTATCCGTGAAGAAGATTGTAAAGATTTTACTTCTAATCCTTTTTTGATTTTAAAATAATATAAAATCAAACTAAAAGCAGTAGCCATAGAAAGTAAACTTACCAATAGAATCAGTTGTGGTAACATCTGAAGAGACCACGCCATCCCTATAAAAAATAAATTAACTACGTATAAAATCACAGAAGCTTGTAAATGACTAAAGCCTATATCTATCAAAAAATGATGTACGTGATTTCTATCACCATGAAAAGGAGATTTACGATTGAATAAACGAATAGAAATCACTCTTAAAGTATCAAAAAGAGGAATAATCAAAATAGCAAAGGCAAATACAGGGGCAAAAGTTGGTTTGAAAAGAAAATTAGTTTCGTGGCTTAGTTCAATAAACTTCATAGAAAAAATCCCCGAAATCAAGCCAATAGTGAGCGAACCAGTATCTCCCATAAAAATCTTATTCTGAAAGTTAAAAACCAAAAAGCCTCCTACTGCACCACCCATCGCAAAAGCAAATATAGCTAAATTAACTTGATTCATTTGCCAAAATAAAATCCCAAAAGTAGCACTGATAATCACTGCCAAACCACCTGCCAAGCCATTGATACCGTCTATGAGGTTAAAGGCATTGATAATCCCTAGCAAAGTAACCCCAGAAAGAAGCACACTCCAAAAGTAAGAAATCTCTTCAACCCCTAGCACACCATACATATTAGTCAAACGAATATCACATTTAAAGATAATGATGGCAACGGTAAGTAACTGTGCGATAAATTTTTTCTTAGGAGTAAGGGGGATAATATCATCTTTAAGACCTGTGAAAAACAAAATAGTGATAGCTGAAAAAGCATATCCTAATTCAGGATTCTTGCCAAAATCTAAGAAAAAAGTACTTGTGATTACAAATCCTCCAAAAATAGCAATGCCTCCAAGTGCTGGGATTTGATGTTTGTGGTCTTTGCGAGAGCCATCGGGTTCATCATAAAGCCCTTTTTCATCTGATAACTTAATAATTGCTGGTACACTGATGTAGGTAATCAAAAATGCAGTGATACTTGCTAAGAGAGTAGTGCTTATTTCCATAAAAAAATTTGGTTTGACTTGTCATTTGTCTAACGTTATTTTGTTAAATAATTACAAAGTTTATGAATAAAACTATCTTCTATGAAGATAATAATCTTACATCTATACAAGTTTGTTACTTTTAAAATTGAGTATAAATATCTACTAAAAGAAAGACCAAATTAACGTTCCCAAATATACTAAAATTTATATATCAATTGATAAATTTAGTCATTCTTAGATTAACTTAATATTTGGTTAATTCAAAGATAGTCTTCATTTAATGTAGTCACTTATATTTACTATAACTAGTATTTTATTAGATGAGTTACTAGATTAGTAAGGTTATTCATTTATTGATATAAAAACTACCCTTTTAAAAGTAATGAATCAGCATTTTAAGTATATATTAATCCGATATATGTCTTTGTTTTTTCTTTTCTTACGTCACGCAAATATAGGCGAATCGTATCAAAAAAAGCCTTAAACTTTGAATAATCAAAGTTATTCTTCTTAAAGCATTATTTAATTATCTATTTCCTTTAGCTTTTTATTTTGATTCTTTGATTGGGTTTTTTATAGCCAAAAGGGCAATGCCGACAAGCACTTTTACAGCAATATCCTCTTTTTGAAAGATAGACTTTGGTAAAAACCTGTGAGGCTTTTTCTATATAAAAATCTTCTCCTTCTATTAATTTTTCAGACATTTCTTAAATAATTAATTAACTCGCTTATAGAAAAAACAATAGTGTGTTTTTGGGCTTGTCTTATAGACCAAGAAAAATCTTGATGATGAGATGTTTTTATTTCAATACAAAAATCAAGATTTTTCTCATCTATTATATAACCATTTTTCTCAAGTGCTTGTTTTGTCCAATAAAATGCTAACCCCTCCCCTTTAAGCTGCAAAGATGCTTCAAAAGCGTGGTGAATATGAAAATTACCCGTGTTTTTATCAAAATCAAAGCCTTTCTCTGGAAAAGCACTTATAAATTTATCTTGTAAAATAAGGTCTTCAGGAGTGCCTGTGTCTAAATTTCCTTCTTGGTTTAAAAGCCATACTTCATCACTTACTTGCAGTGCTAAGTTAAGCTCATGGGTACTTGTTAATATGGTTTTATCTTGTTTTTTGCTAAGTTGCCTAAGCATCTGAAAAATCATGACTCTGTTAGGTAAGTCTAAATGTGCAGTGGGTTCATCAAGCAAAATCAAAGGCGTATCCTGTGCCAAAGCTCTTGCAATCATTACTTTTTGGTGTTCTCCATCACTTAATGTATATAATTTTCGCTCTGCAAGTGGGGTAAGTTCTGTCAGTTCCAAGGCTCTCTCTACAAATGTCTTATTAGAAGAAGACTGCACTAATTTCTGCCAATTTTGATGTGGATATCGTCCAAGTTCTATTACTTCATAGACACGTAGTGTAGGTGCAATGGGGCGAGGAGCAAGTACCAAGGCTAATTTTTTTGCCCTTTCTCGTGCAGTAGATTCACTCAATGTCTCATCACCCCAGAATATTTGCCCTGATAAGGGAGGTATCAGCCCAGCCAATGTATGCAATAAGGTAGATTTACCTGTCCCGTTTGCCCCAAGCAGACTCACAAATTTCCCTGTTGGAATCTGCAAACTCAAAGGTTGATTCAGTAATGGTTTATGGATATGATGCCCTATTTGTAATTTTTCTGTGCGAAGCATTTAGTCATTTTTAATCTTCTTTATCAGATGATAATCGCTACAAAATTAATGAATTATGGGCTATTTGGACTACTTCTTTAATGCTTCTTACATTTTTCTAAAGACTATGCTATACAATTTTGATGAGAATTAACAGCGTAAGGTTTTTTAGAAGATAATTTAAAAATATCATAAAACTCATTTATCACTATCTCAATTACAAGGAAAGTAAGTACCTCAATAAGGCTTAACTTTCCTTTTTTGGGAAAAAATAAATTCAAATAAAAATATAAAAACCTGATAGCCAGCACTTTAAAATTGTGGCAAATTTTTAGAATAAACATGATATGTAAATAGAATCTATTTTTTTTGGAAAATAGACTTAAATCTTACAAATCAATTGTACCTAAATAAATTATCAAAATACAGAGTATTACACTTAAATCTATTCAACAAGATGAAAAAAAAATCTACCAACACTATCTATTCATTTCTAACCATCAAGAAAGTCTTTGTTGTGGCTATTTGCATGGTAATGGGTTTACTAAATATTCCTACACAACTTTTTGCACAAGAAAATGCTGTAAGTTTTCTTAGAAGCCAAGTAACAGGACTTACTATTAATCGTCCTACTTCTCTTCAGTTTGGCCCTGATAACAGACTCTATATCTCTCAGGTCAATGGTTTAATCAAAGCATTTACCATTGAACGTGTAGCCGCTGGTCAGTATGCAGTAACTGCGACCGAAAACATCAACTTGGTTCAAAATATCCCTAACCATAATGATGATGGTACACTTAATACCAATGTGAACAACCGTCAAGTATTGGGGCTTTTGGTAAAAGGAACTGCTGCTAATCCTGTCTTGTATGTTAGCTCTAATGACCCTCGCACAGGAGGCGGTAATGGAGATTTGAACCTAGATACTAACTCAGGTATTATCTCTAAACTAAGCAAAAATGCCCAAGGAAACTGGGTAAAGATAGACCTCATCAGAGGCTTACCCAAATCAGAGCATAACCATGCTACCAATGGACTTCAGATAGATGAAGTAAATAATGTGCTTTACATCGCACAAGGAGGACATGCCAACAAGGGAGCCCCTTCTCACGAACTTGCTTGGCTACCAGAGTATGCCTATTCTGCGGCTATTTTAGAGGTAGATTTAGATGTCATAGAAGCCCTACCAACACAAGGTGCTGGCAATACTCAATATAAATATGACTTGCCTACACTCACTGGTGTAGGCCCTTTTGGTGGAAATAATGGACTTAACCAAGCCATCTTAATACAAGGTGGACCTGTTCAGATTTATGCTCCAGGGTTTAGAAATGCCTATGATATAGTACTTTCTGAAGAGGGTAAGCTTTATACTTGGGATAACTCTTCTAATGCCAACTGGGGTGTACCTCCGATTATGCGTACTGCAGATAATCTAGCAACCAATATCACTGAAAGAGATTTCAATAACAATGTAGATAATATACAAGCTACACACTATAAAATCAATGACAATGTAACTTATTTTGACCCCTTTCACTATATCTCACACAAGGGATACTACGGAGGAAATCCAAATCCTACCCGTGCTAACCCTAGTATTAATACCTTTAATGGTCTTCCTGCGATTCCTGATGGTTTTGATTTTAGATTTACGCATGGCACCAATACAGCTGCAGGTTTAGAAAATAATTTTATACACTCTGGTCGAAATGGTATTCCTAAACAAAACCAAAGCCTTTTTGGAGTAATGGGTTCTACCAATGGACTTGCTGAATACAGAGCATCTAACTTTGGCAATGTAATGAAAGGCAGTATCTTAGGCACTTCATTCAATGGTATCTTATACCGTGTGGTACTGAATGCTAATGGCACTGACTTAGACAATACTTTGCCTCATAATGGCTCGGGAATTAATGGTGTAATCCATTTGGCAGAGGGTTTTGGTACTTGGAATATTTTAGATGTAACTGCCCAAGGGGATGCTGATATCTATCCTGGCACTATCTGGATAGCAGAATATACCCAAAACAAAATCACTATCTTAGAACCTAATGATTTTAATGAGTGTGTTACTCGTAATCCAAATGATTTCCCAAGTGAAGATTTTGATGGAGATGGTTTTACCAATCAAGATGAGATAAGCAATGGCACCGACCCGTGCTCTCCTGCAAGTATTCCTAATGACTGGGACAATGATTTGCTTTCAGACCTTAATGATCCAGATGATGACAATGATGGTATTCTTGACATCAATGATGCTTTTGCACTAGATGCCCAAAATGGTACAGATACTTATTTACCCATTGAATATGAGTGGGAAGCGACCAATAGTGATTTGGCTGGTTATATTCTTAATTCAGGTTTTTCTGGGCTGATGATTAATAATCAAGACAACTACCAGAATTTATTTGATGTAGATAACATGACTGTCATTGGTACGGGTGGACTTTTCACGGTCAGTACTACTACGGCTGGAACAACACTCGGCAATAGCAATAACCAAGAATATGGCTTTCAGTTTGGGGTAAATGCAGGGGCGTATCCAGGTAATTATATGTTTCATACCTCTATAGCAAAGCCATTTGAGAATCTAGCTATCAGTGATATGACCAATCAAAACATGGGTTTACATATCGGCTTAGGTGATCAATCTAATTATCTCCATATCCTAACAGATGCCAATAATGGCACAGGCGGAATTAGGGTAATTTATGAACTTAATGATGTAATCCAAAACAATACAATATATCCTATCAGTATTCTAGGACAGCAAAATATCAATCTATACTTACTAGTAGATAAAGCTACGAACCAAATCCAGCCTGCGTATGCTATAAATAACAATCCAATGACTAATCTAGGTACTCCTATCACCGTCCCTAGTACTTGGCTAGAAGGCGTATTGGCTACGGGAGTAGTTTCTACGGCTGGCACAGGCACTCCGATAGGAGCTACTTGGGAGTTTTTTAAGGTCATTCCAATTCCTTCTACTTCTCAGGCAAGTGTTAAGATTGATTCGGGCAATGACCTTGCCTCTAGTACGATTGCTGCTAGTTCATTTAAAGTAGTAAATAACTCTCCTAATGGTCAAAAAATCACTCAATTAGTCATTGATTTAAGTACTACAGTATTTCCTGATATGGTTTTTGACCCTGCCAATTCGATTGAAGATACTGCAATGCCTAAAGGCTTTAGCATTGATGCTGGAGAAACTGCCACGGGATTTATGAGTTTTCAATATACTTCCCCTCATTTGGGTGATGTAGCCAATGGATATGATAAACTCATTGTTAATTTTAGTGACTTTGCTTTAGGTGAGTCTTTTGAATTTTCGATAGATACTGACCCTCTAAGTATTAAAACAACTTCTCCTCCTAATGAAAATGGACAAGTTTCAGGTTTAGAACTCTTAGGAGCAAGTGCTTCGGTCATTTTTGATGACGGCTCAGGACACATTTCTCAACTCTACAGACAAAGTACATCCTTAGGAAGTAGCACTAATTTACTCAAACAACAAGCTACTAAATCTATCAGCATCAGGGCTGTAGATGTAAATAATACGCCTGCCGAAGTAACTAATCCTAACCAGACCATCAGAATAGAAGGCGATAATGGCACTCAAGTCAAGTTATTGGTCTTAGAAGGTGGTCTATTTAAGAATGGACTTACAGATGGAGGCTTTAATTTACAACCTTATCTAGCCAACCGACTCCTAAAAATAGTAGATGAAAAAACGGCTACCCTTTCTAATAATGGCAATGTAGAACTGGCAATTACGCTTTCACGCACTGATTTAGGAAATGTAGAAACAGGGATTCACTACATCGTAGCAGTGGCAATAGATAGTGATGGTAGCACCAGTATTCTTTCTAATGTCATAAAACTTATTCTTAGAGCTGGCCCCCCTGTGGCAAGTTACAGAATCAACTCAGGAGGGCCTGCTTATACTACTTTGGAAGGTGCAGCCTTTAGTATAGATGGTAATTTTAGTACATCTACTGCCTATAATCCTAATACTGGACTTGCCATAGCAGATACAGAAGATGACCTCCTCTATAACAGTGAGCGATATGGCAATAATTTCACCTATAATCTCCCTGTAAGCAGTGGCAATTATCAGGTTATCTTACACTTTGCAGAGATTTATCATGGTGTTGCAGGTCGTGGAGGAGTCAATACAGGTGCAGGAAGCAGAGTTTTTGATGTGAATATAGAAGGGAATAATGTACTCGATAACTTTGATATATTTGCAGAAGCTGGGGCAAGTGCCAAGGCTATTACAAGGTCTTTCTTTGTCAATATCACTGATGGGCAATTAAATATAAACTTTGTAAGAGTAACTGACAATGCCAAAGTAAGTGCTATTGAGATTATCCCTATGGGAAGCAATACTCCTCCTATCTTGAGCAATCCTTTGGTGGACTATCAGTTTCCGTATGACCCTGATTTGGAAAATCCTTTTAGCTTTCAGGTACCAGCCAATACTTTCTCAGACTTACAGAATGATGCTCTCACCTATACAGCTACTCAAGTGGATGGCTCTCCCCTACCCGATTGGCTTAATTTTAATGTAAGTACAGCTACTTTTAGTGGCTTTGCCTCTCAGTACCAAGTTGCTCCTAATTTTGTAGATGTGAAAGTAACGGCTTTTGATGGACAGGGACTTAGTACTTTTGATGTATTTAGAATTACACTTCTTGACCCTACTATTTTTGGTGTGCAACGCATCAATACTGGTAAAACTACTGGAGTAGCTTTTAGCTCTATTGATGGACACGTATTTCAAAATGATACACACGTTACAGGAGGCACGATTTATAACATCCCTAATGCTCAGATAGCCAACACTGATGATGACGAACTATATCGCACCGAAAGATATGGAAATATGACTTATAACATTCCTGTTAGTGATGGTACTTATCAGGTAATTTTACATTTTTCAGAAAATTATTTTGGAATAACTGCTGTTGGAGGAGTAGGAAGCAGGGTATTTAATGTAAATTTAGAAGGTGTGAGACGATTAACCAATTTTGATATTTTTTCAGAGGCAGGTGGAGCTACTACAGCAATTCAGAGAAACTTATTTGTAGAAGTTAATGATGGTTCTCTTAACTTGCAGTTTATTAGTGTAACTAATAATGCACTCATCAATGCTATAGAAATTGTTCCTTTTGCTCCTACTTTAACTTTGCAGAGCAATCTTAATACAGTGTTGGCTGGCACTCCAAACAGGAAAATGCTCAGAGTAGAGATTCCTAACTTTGAGGTCAATGCTGCTAGAATATTTAATTTTAATACACAGGGTACTAGCCAAGCAGGTGATATTCTCAAAGCAAAGTTATTTTATACAGGCACTAATCCTAATTTTATTACTCCAAGTATGTTGGGCGAAGTCAATACACCCAATGGTAATTTTAGCTTCACAGGTCTAAATCAAACACTCAATACAGGAAGCAATTATTTTTGGCTAGTTTATGACAGCAGCCCTACAGCTACTTTGGGCAATGCTCTAGGAGCAGAATGCCTTAGTGTAGAACTAAACAATACCACCGTATCTGTAGCTAATCCACAAAGCTTTCGAAGCACAAGGGTATTAATACAAACTGACCGTAAGCCAGGTAAACTAATTGATTTTGATGGAAATAATGATTTTATTACCCTTCCTAATGAAGAGAAATTTGATTTTACCAATCAAATGACTGTGGAAACTTGGGTCAAAATAGATGCCTTTAACCGTAATTGGCAAGCTGTCGTAACCAAAGGAGACAATAGCTGGCGACTACACCGAAATAACAATACCAACAAATTAAACTTTGCCTTTACTTCTAGTACAGGAGCATTACAAGAAGTCAATAGCATTACTGATTTAAATGATGGTAAATGGCATCACGTAGCAGGTGTCTATACAGGTACTCAACTCCAAATCTACATAGATGGTGTAAAAGAGGCTGAGTTAAATACAACTGTACTTATCAGAAACAATGACCAACCTGTGATGATAGGCAGTAACTCTGAGAGAAATAATCGCTTTTTTAGAGGGCAAATAGATGAGGTACGAATCTGGGATATTGCTCGCACACAAGCAGAAATTCGCCAAAACATGCACCTTACTTCTAAGGGTAATGAAACTGGATTGATAAGTTATTTACAACTCAATGAAGAAGCAGGAAACATTGCATACGACTTGGTAAGTGAACTAAATGGAACTTGGAGTGCAGGAATGACTGCTGCTAACCGAATAGACGCAACGATGCCCGTAGGTGGTGGAGTCGCTTTTAGAGCCAATGCCTCTGCTCAAAACAATGTTGAGTTTACAGATACAGATATCAATATCACTTTTGGAGCAACTGCTCCCGAAGGTGAAGTAGTCATCTCTAAATTAGAAGCCCTCTCCCCTGCGATGATAGACCCTGCAAACGCTGAAACCAAGAACGCCGATTACTGGATTATTAATAATTATGGTAGTAAGGACAATCTAAGTGAGATGACTCTCCGCTTTTATTTACCTGTTGAGTTTTTACTTAACTCTGATTTGGGAGCTTACAAAATGTACAAAAGAAGTTCCAATGCCCATAATGAAGCTTGGCAGATGTTTGAAGCCTCTGCACTCAACTTAGATGAAAATTACTTAGAGTTTTCTGGAATCACTAGTTTTAGTCAAATACTACTAGGCAGTGATAATAGTAGCCTACCAGTCAGTTTGGTTTCATTAGAAGCTTCTCGCCAAAGTGCTACTCAAGTAACACTCAACTGGACGACTATATTAGAAGATGATAATAAAGGCTTTGAAATAGAAAAAAGCTTAGATGCTATTAATTTTACAAAAATTGGATTTGTAGAGGGTGCTGGTAATCACATAGGAAGAAAGAGTTATGAATTTGTAGATAATAATGCTCCAAACCTTAGCTATTATCGCCTCAAGCAAATAGACCTTGATGGTAAATTTACCCATAGTTTTGTGGTGGTAGTGGATGGTACAGACCAAGATTTTATCCAAGTTTATCCTAATCCAGTTTCTATCCATAACCTCCAAACACTAAAAATAAAGGGCGGGGATAATACACTTACTCAAAGTAGAATTACTCTAGAAGTGATAGACAAAGATGGAAGAAATTTTGAGAAATATCAAGGAACACTAGCAGAACTAGAAACAAAACTAAAAGAAGAAATTTCACAATGGGCTAGTGGCTTATACATCTTAAGGTTTCAAACTGAAAATGGCAAGTCCACAGTTTTAAAAATAGTAAAATACTAGGTAAGAAATTTATTTTGAAAAATTTACTAAAAAGCCCTCAGAAAATTATTTTCTGAGGGCTTTTTTATTTTTCAATTTTCATTGAAAAAGCGCAACTAAAGTCGCTTATTTTGTACTTTTCTTATGATAATATTTCTTGGTATTTGAATTTTATAACATCTTTTGCTGAATGATATATTTAGAATTTGTATGTGCGTTTTAGACTTTCCAAGTCTGACAGACTTGGAAAGTCTAGTATCGTCTAAACTCTCCGAAAAGTGTTTCACTAAAATTAGATTAATAGAGTTGTTGCTTTTTGATTTTCAATGATTTACTTGGATTCAACAAATAAATGCAACTATGAATGATTTATACTATATTGTTATTCTTATCAAATCCAACTTTATAACATTCAGATTTTTGAACATTAAGCTTTTTCTCTGGACTAAACAAATCAAAATTGAAGACCTCAAAAAAACTATATTTCACAAGTTTTTCTGTAGATTTTCCGAATCTTGATTCTCTAACACTATATGCAAAACTATGTATTTCCGCAATTGTAGCATCACAATTTTTAAGGTCTTGATTTTCGTATTATTCACAAAACATCAGTAGTAATGAGATAAATATTAAATGCATTTTCATTAGCTATCTTATCTATTTTAATAAACTTGAATGTGTGATTAGTATTCTTATTCCATAGGAATACGACGTTTATAGAAAATAACAAAACGGTATTGTACAGTCCCTCTTGGGGTCGCATTAGCTATCTTGATTTTATTTCTACAAACATGAGATACCTCTAGCATCCTCGCCAGTCAGAATTTATAATCCAGACTCAAAGAGCAGAAGATTTTTAATCTACTCAGAAAGCCTAAATCTGCACACCAATCAGAAGTACATCATCGGTTTGGGATTGATCTTCTTTCCATTCATAAAATTCATCTAAAAATTTCTTTTTTTGCTCAGCCATCGGGAGATGACTGTATCTTAGGAGCAAGGCACGGAAACGCTTGGTAAAGTATTTTTGGTTTTTAGGTCCTCCGAACTGATCTTGAAAGCCATCTGAAGCCAGATAAAATACATCTCCTTCTTGTGCTTGAAACTCGTGAAGTTCAAATTGCTTGGGTATTTTATTGTTATGAATCCCGATAGGAGAGGATGAACCTTTGATTTGGTGCATCTCAAAATCACGCACATAATAAAGTGGATTTTTAGCCCCTGCGTAGCGCATAGTGTAGCTAATTTCATCAAAAACAATGGCTACTAAGTCCATTCCATCTTTGGGATGTTGCCCAAGCGTTTGCTTTTGGATGGTCTGAATTACTTTTTTATCTAATTCATATAAGATTTCATCAGGGGCGGTGATTCCTTCTTCATTGACTACGTCATTTAAGATAGAATTGCCTAAAACGGTCATCAAAGCTCCAGGAATACCGTGTCCTGTGCAGTCAGCAGCGATTAAGATTCTGAGATGCCCTACTCTAGAAGACCAATAAAAATCTCCTGAAACGATGTCTTTAGGTAATAAAATCACAAAACCATCTTTAAAATTAGTAATCGCCTCAGAAGCATCTCCTATAATGGCACTTTGTAACCTTTGAGCATACCTTACGCTATCTTGTGTTTTTTTATGGCTTTTTTCTAGCTCATTGCTCTTCTGGACAAGGCTCTCATTTTGAGTTTCTATCTCTTCATTTTTTTGAGCAATTTCTCTGGTTCTTTCTTGGACTTTATGCTCTAACTCTCTATTGACTTTGGTTTGTAGATTTTGGTTGGCTTCTAATTGTAAGATGAGTTTGCGTTGATTTTCTTTAGCCTCTTGGATGCTCTCTTGGTAGCGGTAGCTGAGTGCCATCATAAAGATAAATAACTGTGCTACGATTCCCCCCAAAAGATAATACAAGCTAAATGGAATTACTCCTAGATTACCCATAATAATCAACAAAGCTCCTAAAACCATTGCAAAATTACCAAACACAAAGAAATTAGCAACTGTATTGTTCATCCAAAGCACCGCAAAAATAAAGAAGAACAGTGCTAGTGCATAAGCAATGTGATAAGTAAGACGCACTTGCATATAAAGCTGAAAATCATAAGGAGCTAAGGCAAACAAGGTAATCACAAAGATGATACTCACCCAAAGCCAAATTTTTAGAAAGATATCCCAAGTCGGAAATTTTGTAGGAATATTGAGAATATAACGGTTAAACTGCAAATAGAAAATAGTAGCTACATAAACCAAATTACCTAAATGAAAGCTTAAAACGGGCTGAGTAGGTAAGAAATATTGCTCAAGATACTCGTATTCATTTAAGAAGTAAAGAGAAATCGTAAAGATATAAGCCACAAAAACCAAGTAAGTCAGGTCTCTCAGCGAAAAATATAAGAAAAGATTATACAATAAAATCAGCCAAAGCAAGCCCTGAAAAACACCCTGTATCAAATTAGTCTGGGCAATGTCTTCTTGCCAAGAAGGCTCATCTTGGATACTAAAACTTGGCTCAGGAGGATAATTAATACTATTCTTAAAGCGAACCAAAATACTATTCACCTTTTTGGATTGGAGGGTAAGTCTTACTTTTTGACCCTGACCTTGGTGTGGGTTTAACTTTTTATTTTCTACAAAAAAACCAGCCGAATATTCAAGATAAGTTTCATTATCATAGACCACGTAAACCGTTGCCTCACTGATATATCCTAAAAACAGAATATAATCTCTATCAAAAATAGCTTGATTTTTTAGGTTTATCTTTGCCCAGTAAGTTTTATTACTTTGAAAGCCACTTGAATAAGATTTTAGATTGCTTTGAAGGCTATCACTTTTGATTAGATCAGCTATTTTTTGCTCTCCTTCAAAAAATTTTACTTGTCCAATATTATTGTTA
>Ga0163144_10012968_pt1 | contig 17434 bp, 12 predicted proteins | sample OliLak19BULKMAT1_FD_123175 | JGI IMG/M metagenome (GOLD analysis project Ga0163144, IMG submission 123175) | Freshwater microbial mat bacterial communities from Lake Vanda, McMurdo Dry Valleys, Antarctica - Oligotrophic Lake LV.19.BULKMAT1 | ecosystem: Environmental > Aquatic > Freshwater >...
CACCGCCGCATAAATATCCAATCGCGGGTAACTCACGCTCGTGTTCGCGACGTTGTCGTCCTCATCGTCGCCGTCAAAGATGATGTCGGACGTTGAAATGAGCGTCGAGACCACTTCCGCCGGCGTCAGCAACCGACCACCGAAGGTGAGCGCAGCATCCTGCAAAAGGGCAACCGCGCCCGCGACCACCGGCGACGCCTGTGACGTCCCGCCCATATCGCCGTAGGTGTTGCGGGGCGTGGTGCTGCGGATGAACGCGCCCGGCGCAAAGATGGTGTTGGAAGCGACAAGGCGCTGAGAGAAACTGGTGACGCGGTCCGGAGCGGTGGTAAAGTCGATGGCGCCGTCGCCCCACTCGATTCGACGCGAACTGGTGTCTTCCCAGACCGCCCCCACAACCAGCGTGCTGGCGACGCCGGGGCCCCCGAAGTTCTGGTACTCGTTCCCCTTGTAGGAATTGCCGCCTGCGGCGACGACCGTGACGCCGACGGACTCCAGCCGACGGATCTCGCGGACCACGGGGTCGCCGGAGAGTTGCGAAGCGCGGGTGTAGAAACCGCCGCCCAGTGACATGTTCACCGCGACGATGGTGTACCGCTCGCGGTTGTCGTAGACCCAGCGGAGCCCTCGGGCGATGTCGCCGTTGCTGCCGGAACCCCCGTCGCCCAGAACCTTGACGCCGATGAGGCCGGCCGATGGGGCGACGCCGATGGACGGATTGGTCGACGCCACGATTCCCGCGACATGGGTGCCGTGGCCCTGACGATCGACCGGAGACGACTCGCCGTTGACCGCATCGAAGCCGGCCCGGTAGTTTCCGGCGAGGTCGCGGTGGCCGCCGTCCAGGCCGGTGTCGAGCACCGCCACGGTAACCCCGGAGCCGTCGATCGACTGAAAGTCGGCGTCGGCTCGCAATTGGTTGAGGCCGATCTGGTCAAACGCCGCGAGGAGTTGCCGCGACTCGAGCGCGTCGAGCGCGTCGGCGGGCCGCCCGGCCAGCGCTGCGAGCAGCCGGGAAGGGCGGACGACGTTCCACAGTCGGATCAACATGAACAAATCTCCTGAACCGCCAGCCATTTTTCGTGAGGTCCCGATCGAGGATGGTATTAGACGTTCAACGCCGCTGCTCGGTTTGTGATGCCCTCTGAATCGGTCAATATCGGGTACTCAGGTCGTTCGAGGGCCGAATTTCCGCTCGTTCGGGTGTCGCTGGGTGTAACGCCTCACTCCGGCGAGCAGCCCGCACCCGATGACGATCATCAGTACGCTGAGCCATTGGCCGCGGGAAAAACCCAGAAACCGCTGGACTTGAACATGGGTGTCGGGGAGGCGCACGAACTCGGTGAGGATGCGGCCAACACCATAAATGATGAGGAACCATGCGGTAATGACACCAGGGGAGCGTTTCTTCCGCCAGATGAGGAAGAGGGCGGTGCCGACGACGACTGATTCCGCGAAACATTGATAAAGTTGCGTCGGATGCCGGGAACTGATGAGCGGCTGGAGCTGAGTCGCGAGTTCGCGTCCGACGGGCGAACCGGACTGAATGACAGCCAACACGTTCTCGTAGGCGGCGTCGAACGATTCGCCGTTGGACGCGGTCATGTACGGTCGCACGATGGTGGCGAGGGCCGCTTCTTGGGCGGCGCCCAAGGGCGGCGCGTGGCCCGAGAGAATCTCCTGCGGAAACTGGACACTCCACCAGGGGCCGGTCGTGCCGGGGGAGGTGGCGATTTTTCCGAGCAGTTCGCCGTTGATGAAGTTAGCAATTCTTCCCAATCCGAGCCCGGGTGTGCACGCGAGGGCGGCGCAATCAAAGGGGTGCAGCATCGGCACGCGGTCGGGGCGGGTGCCGTCGGCGGCCTTGGGCCCGCGCGCGATCACCCAACTCGCGATGGCCACTCCGAGGACGCCGCCGTGGCTCGCCATGCCGCCCTTGTTGACCTGGAGCAGGCCCCACCAAGGCACCGAATCGGTGAAGGTGATGAGCAACTTGGGCTCATAGAAAAGGACGTAGCCGAGCCGCCCGCCCGCCACGACCCCGATCACGAGCGCGAGCATGGCGTCGGTCATTCTGGCTTCGGACATCGGCGAGGTGCCGTTCTTTGACAGCCGCCGCAGCCACATCCATCCGAGCAGGAACCCGAGGGCGTAGGAGAGCCCGTACCAGCGGACGCCGACGCCGGGTGAGAACTGGATGAGGAACGGACTGATGTCATGGAACCACCCGAGTGTGGGCGCAAGTGTGTGCGCGAGTATGTGCGGCATGGGATGGCAGGATTTCTTGGGTTAGCGGATTCCGAAAAAGCGCTCGGTGTTGTCGTTGATGGCGGCGTGGAACGCCGAGAAGGCCTCGCCCCGGGTTTCGGCGACCGAGAGAGCGGTGTTCCACGCCATGAAAGGTTCGCAGGGGCGTGTGCCCCGGTGGGGCTCGGGGGAGAGGAACGGGGCATCCGTTTCAATCATGATGCGGTCCAGCGGAACCAGCCGGACGGCATCCTTCAGTTCCTTGGCGCTGCGATAGGTCGCGACCCCGGTGAACGACACCATGGCTCCAAAGTCGAGAACCTTGCGAATGTCTGCCGCGGACCCGGTGAAACAGTGGAAGATGAAGCGCTGGGGAGAAAGCCCGCAACGCGTTAACACCGGCAGCAGGTCGTCAAAGGCTTCGCGGCAGTGGATCACCACCGGCTTGACCAGTCCGGCGCGGGCGTGGGTGGCGATGAACTCCAAGTGATCTTCGAGCACGCGGTCTTGGATGTCGCGAGTGGGCGTCTTGTAGTGGTTGTCCAGGCCCAACTCTCCCCACGCGACGCAGCGCGGGTGCCGTGCGACCCGCAGCAGGTTGTCCCATTCGTGCGGGCCCTCGTGCGAGTGGAGGGGGTGAATACCCGAGGTACACCAGACGCGCGGGTGCGATTCCGCGATCGCGAGTGCTTCCAGACAGTCGCGCGTGGTAGTCGAGATGGTGATACAGCCCGAGACACCTTTCTCCGCGGCCCTGGCGACGACCGCCCCGGTGCCGCCGGGGTAGGCGGGCTCCTGAAAATCGCGGAACGTGAGATGGCAGTGGGTATCAATCATGCTGAACGCGCAAGGGTAGAAGTGGGGTCAGTCGGGAACAGGCCTTGGGGGGCCGTAACGTTGGTCGTGGCCGGCGCAATAAGATTACGTCGATCGGCGAACGTCGCCGCAGGGAGCCTTGCATGAATTGTTTTTCTCGCTCGTTGTTGGGATCGTGGTTCGGGTCGTCATGGGGGTGGCGTCGATTCATGCTGGTGATCGCTGCGGTCGTGGCTGTTTTCGGCCCTGGCGCTACGGGCCGCTGGGGGGGCGTTGCCGCGGCGGTTCGGCGGGAAAGTGCCGATCCCCAGGTCGTCGAGCGGTTCTATGTGATTGAACTCGCGGGTCAACGGGCTGGCTCCATGCGAGGCACGGAGACGCGCGAGAACGATCGGATCAGCACGCGAACGAACGTGTCCTTTGAACTCGCCCGCGGCCCGGTGAAAGTGAAGATCAAGATGCAGGGCGAGTTTATCGAGACCGCCGCGGGCCAGCCGGTTTCGATGAGGTCGATCAGCGACACCGCGGGGATGACGGTCGAGCAACTCTTCACATTCCACGAAAACGACGTCGAAGTGACGACCACGCAGGCGGGCACCACCCGAACCTCCAGGCTGCCATTGCCGGACGGGTCGTGGCTCACGCCCGCGGCCGCCGAGCGGTATATCAAGCAGCGGCGCGAGAGCGGTGCGGAGGAGATTTCGATGCGGATCATCGATCCGCAGATCGGCCTGACGCCCGTCACCAGCCGGCACTACGACTTCGCGCCGGCGACACTCACCATTGATGGCATGCCCATCGAAGTGACGAAGGCGAAGGTGGAAGTGAGCAACGCCCCCGGCATCATCAGCACCGAGTTCGTCGACGCCGAGGGCGTGCTGGTCCGATCCGAAACCGACATGGGCGGGATGACGATGGTGATGGCGGCGAGCACGGAGGCGGAGGCGGGGGTCGCGATCGAAGCCCCGGAGATCATGCTCAGCACGTTTGTCACGCCAGACCGCAAGATCAGGAACCCGCGTTCGCTGGTCCGGGCCGAGTACGTCGTGAGCGTCGACGGGGGCGAGCTCCCGGACTTTCCGGTTACGGGTACACAGCGCTTCGAGCGGATCGACGCCCGATCCGCGACCGTCACCGTGGACATGACGAACTACAGCGAGGCCCCGCTCGAAGACACATCCAACGCCAACTATCTGGGCTCGTCCGCCGCGCTCGACACCCAGGACGACGAGGTCCGCTCGATCACCGCGAGGGCCATCGCCAAAGCGGGTGACGACGACATCGCCAAAGCCCGCGCCGTGCGGCGCTTCGTCTACCGGTACATCAAGGAAAAGAATCTGGGCGTCGGCTTCGCCACCGCGTCGGAAGTCGCGCGAACCAGAGAAGGCGATTGTTCCGAGCACGGAGTCCTGACGGCCGCGATGCTGCGTGCCGCCGACATCCCGTCGCGCGTGGTGGCGGGGCTGGTGTACGCCGACAGTTTCGCCGGCGCCAACGACATTTTCGGGTATCACATGTGGACGCAGGCGCTCCTGACGATCGACGGCGAGAAGCGCTGGGTTGATCTGGACGCGACCTTCCCCGCCTCCGTGCACTACGACGCCACCCACATCGCGATCGCGGTGAGTGCCATGCAGGACGGAGATGGGATGAGTTCGATGGCCGCGCTCGCATCGGTCCTCGGCCGTCTCAAAATCGAGGTCGTGGACCTGGAGTACGAAGGGCGTTCTTCCGAACGGCCCCGCCGTCCCGGCGCCGAACCCGCGGGCGCAGCGCGGTGACCGGTCCCGCGATCGATGATTCGCCCCCGCCGCGAGTGCCGGCCCGTTCAGCCGATGGGCATAAGGGCACGTTCGGCACCGTGCTGATTGTGGGGGGGTGCGTCGCCGGGGGGACACGGATGATCGGGGCCCCCGCCCTCGCGGCCGCCGCGGCGACCGCGGCGTTTCGGGCGGGCGCGGGTCTGGTGAAGGTGCTGGCTCCCGCGCCGGTGCTCGACGTCGTGCTGGGAATCGCCCCGAGCGCGACGGGCCTTTCGTTCGCGGTCGATTCGGAAGGCCTGCCCCGGCTTCCCGAATGCATCGAATCGTTCGACCGTGCATTGGCGTCGTGCAACGCCCTTGTCGTCGGCCCCGGGCTGGGTTCGTTGGGAACGTCTCCGCTCGTTCTCCGCGCGATCCAGCACGAAGACGCCCCCGTGGTGCTCGATGCGGATGCGTTGAATGTGCTCGCCGAGATCCCCGAACTATGGCGCGATTTTCGGTGCGCCGCTGTCATCACGCCGCACCCCGGCGAGTTCCGCCGGCTGGCCCAGGCGTTCAAGATCACCGAAGATCCGGACGAACCTGAGCGCCGCGGGCACGCCGCGGCGGCGTTGGCGCAGCGGCTGGGGTGCATCGTTGTGCTCAAAGGCGCGGGAACCGTGGTGACGGATGGGCTGCGAGCGTGGGTTTCGAACGCGGCCAACCCGGTGCTGGGAACGGCCGGCACGGGCGACGTTCTGGCCGGGCTGATGGGGGGGCTGCTCGCGCAGCACGCGCGGCGGCCGAAGGCCGACCTGGCTTTATATGACATCGCCCGCATCGCGGTGCGGGCGCATGCTCTCGCGGCGGAGGCGTGGGCGGGCACCGCGCGAGCGAGCGGTGGGATGCTGGCGCTGGAACTGGCGGCGTGTCTGCCGGCGGTGCTGGAATCGCAGCGAATGAACTGAGCTCGGTATCAGTCCTCCGCTTCCAGCCGCCTCGGGGAGACGCTGGAGACCAGCCGGATCGTCGGGGTTTCGAGGTCGTTGTGGAAACTGGCCTCCTGGAAGTCGTTCGGCCGCACGGTGAAATCGACGGTCGCGCGTGCCAATCTCGGCCCGACGTCGTACTCGAGCGTAAACCAGAGGTCTTGAACGCCGGTGATCAGCGGGCGTTGCTCGCGCGCGGATTCAACGCCGTCGGTAAAGTCCACCTGCACATACCAGAGTTCGAACGGGCCCTGGGCCGCTTCGGTGGCCGCCCGCCGTTCGAGGCTCACGATCCGCCAACGGTTGGTCGCCTCGTCGCGGAACGTCTCGAACTCAATCGAATTCGAACGGACCGGGTTCTGATCGACATCCAGCGGATCGATCGGGTACGGCCCGAAGTTTTCGCCCGTTCGGATCATCGTGATCATGCGGTGCATGACCATCCGCGAGATCACGTTGGTGGAGGCCCCCTCGGTCGTGATTTTGTAACTCTTGTACGACGAGTCGAGCGCCACCATGGTTGCGGTGAGGAGCGTGGCGGTGATAGAGAGGGCGACCAGCATCTCCACGATACTGAACGCGCCGCGGCGGCCGGCCGCGCCGGAATGCCGGCGTGAGAATGTCAGTTGGCGCACGGGTGTCCCTCCCTGTAACTCTCGGCCAGTTCCTCAAAGTGCATGGGGAGCATGATCCCGCTGGGGAGAATCATGTCGCGGTCGAAGCGGAGTGAGATCCGGCCGTAGCCGTTGAACGGGACGGCGATCGCGCCGGGCGGCTGAGGCTGATCGGGGGCCACGTCCGCGAACCCGTCGCCGTTGGTGTCCCAGCCGACGATCTTGACTCCGCCCACGATGGGCAGCAGGTTGGGGTCCATCGATTCCTCGTCGCCGTCGGCAGGCCCGAAATAGCCCAGCGTGGTGTTGAAGGAGGCGGGGTTACCGATCGGGTTGCCCTGCGTGTCGACCATCGGACCTTCGCCCAGGGTCGGTGAGAAGGTCAGCAGCAGCGCGCCGTCGATCGACGTGTTGCCGCGGATGTCGATCACACCGGCGATCACCGCGCCGCGGAGCGCGACGTCCTGCTCGGCGGGGCTGTTGAAGGTCCCGATGTCCACCGAGTAGTTGGGGAGCATCATGGAGCTCTTGGCGATCTCGGATTCGTCAATGGATTCCGGATTGAGCGCGGGGTCGTCGGGGCTGGAGGGGTGGGCCTGAACGAAGCGCGTGGCCCCGGTGAACTGCATCTTGTTGCGGGACTGCGTGAAGTTGGAGGGCGCATCGCTCACGATGGAACCGACAAAGAGACAGTCGTGGAACCGCAGGTTGTTCGACATGCCCTTGGTGTCGCTGATGCGTTGGCCGCCGATGATCAAAGGGTCGGGTAAGAGGGCGTAGCCGGTAGTCGTCGAGACTTCGTTGGCCGGGATGTCGGCTTTGTCCAGCGGGGGCTCCGCCATCAGGATCATGGCCGACGGGGGAGTCGCGGTCGCCGGGAGCATCGTCGGATAACTGGTTTCTCCACTGCTGTCGCCGTAGATGATGCGGCCGGGCGTCGGCTCCGGGCGGCCCGTGCCCGAGTTGAGCGTAAGTTTGCCATACTCCGACCAGATCGCACTGGTGTTGACGGTTGACGTGCGAACCCACGTGACCCCGACGAACGTGCACCCTCGGAAGAGGGCGTTGGTGCCCACCGGAATCTCGACATCCTTGAAGATCATGTTCTCGAGCACCGGCCGGAAGTAGATGTCGGCGAACGAGGGCGAGTTGTACGGCATTTTCTCAAAGTACGCCGTGGCGTGATTGTCCGGCAGAGAGTCGTTGTTGGCGTCGGGGTCCAGCCGCAGATAGCGCGGTTGGGTCGAGCCTTCCGGGCGCGTTTCGATAAAGCTCGCGAGAGCACCGAGCGAAACGCCGCGGTTGCTCGCAATCTGGGCGCTGAACGCCGGGCCGTCCGCTGCGTCTTGAAGGGCGGTCTGCTCGGAGCCGAACATCGACATCGTGATCGGCGGCAGATGGTCGTCGTCCACGCTGAACTCCACCGGGGCCTTGTTGCGGCCGGCGATCACCGGCCCGCGGACCTTGGGCTCGAGAGCCCCTTGGGCGGATTGCCACGCCGCGGCGTCAGTGCGGAACTTGAGTTCGCCCCGCACCTTGGCGTACTGATCCTTGCGGTCCACCCAGCCATCGCGGTACCCGAGGACTTGGTCGCGGTAGCGGTCGATCTGTGAGTCGTAATCGAGCATGACCTCGCCCGCATCCCAGCGGCCGTTGCGGCTGCTGTCGATGAACCCGTAGACCCCGTTCCTGTTGCGGTCGGGGTTGGCGGTGTCGATAAGGAGCGTGAGGTCGTCGTCGAGGGCGTGGCCCGAGCCGTCCACGAGTTCCGGGGTCATCCCCGCGGCGGGCGTACCCGCCGTCAGCGCCGAGGCCATCGTGATCTTGCCGTCGTTGTTGCGGTCGAATTGCTTGATGAAGACGTCGAACTCATCGACGAAGCCGTCGCCGGTGACGTCGGCGAACGCGTCGTCGGCGGTGCCGTCGCCGTCATAGTCGGTGGTGCCGGCGGGGATGGCGGCCCCCTCGGTCGGGTGCCCGACGCGCAGGCGGTTGTCGCCGTCGACATCGGCCGCTTCCAGGGCGGCAAAGAGGTCGTCGAGTTTGTCGTTCAATACGGGCGTCATGCCGACAAAGTCGCTCCGCATCAAGAGCGGATCGCCGTCGTTGTGGGTTACGGCGTCGAAGCGGCAGCCGAGATCCCCGGAGATCATCACGTTCTTGCCGACCATGATCTTCGAGGGCGCGATGATGGCGTGCTCGACGCGTTTCACCATGCGGAAGTCCTGCATGATGGTTCGCGTGATGGGCGTTCCGCCCCGCTGATAGGCAAAGTCGTAGCCGGTGACGATGACGCGGATGTCGGTCCCGTTGGCGAGCGGGGCGTACGTTACCGAGTAGGAGAGCGGGTCAGGAGCGCCCTCGTCGCCGTGCCGTTCCTCGATCGTGACGGCGGGAGTGAAAACCCACTCGGTGAGCATGTATTCCGATCCCGAGGCGTTCGGCAGGGCGTTCCCGATCGTGGGTGCGCTGATCCCGGCGTCGGTCGCGATGTCCTGGTCAAGGGCGTGAATCTGGGCAACCGCTTCCGCGAGACTCGTGGCGTCGGCCAGGTCTCGGCGTCCGGCGTCCGGGGGGAGCACATCCACCGTGCCCAGGGCGCCCATGTCGCCCGACCACAGCGCCCAACCGAACCCCGCATCAACGTCGCTCCGGGAGACGACAAAGCGTCGGGCGGCCTCACGCAGGCGCGACCGGGCGATGGCCAGACCGGTCTCGGCGGCCGACTGCGCACGTCCCACGTGCAGGTGCGTCGCCGCAGTGGTGATGTTGCCCTTGCTCGCGATCGCCATCGCCACCGAGAGGCTCCCGAACAGGATCAGAAACATCATGGCGAGGACCGCGGCGATGCCCTTGCGGGGCCGCTTCATCCGGGAGCGCCGCCGGGGCGGAAGGCCCGCCGTGTCCACCGCTGATCCGCTGCGACGTTGAATCGTCAAAGGGCAACTCCTGCCACGCGTGGGCGGGGGGTTCGGAACAGGAAAAACTAATCGACGGGCACGATCCAGGTCGCGCGAGTAATCTCGGTCGCCTCCCCGGTGGAGGCGTCGGTGTATTCGACCACCACCGTGACGCGCACCGGGAACTCGTCGACATCGGCGGCGCTCATCTGCGAGGTCAGCGGTTGGACGGCGGAGTTGGCGAGAACGGAGTTGAAGTCATAGAGGGACACTTTCTCAACAGTGACCCGCTGCGACCAGCCCCGCAAGGCGATGATCGCCCCGCCGTTCATGCGGACGGTCCCGTCTACGTTCACGTCGGGAACGACGTCGCCGAAGGCGTCGATCGGACCCGCGAACGCGCCGGCCTCGCCAAAGGTCGTGCCGTCGAGGTCATCCAAGTCATCGATGTCGTCCACCGCGGTTTCGCCGGGTTCGCGCCCCCATCCGGAAAGGGTCGAACCGCCGCCGCCCACGGTCGTGAGCGAGAGACCGGTGACAGGGTCGTGGCGGTGGAGGCGGCGAGAAAATTCGCGGACCTCGTTCGCGAGGAGCATCCCCGTGGCCGCCCGGCTCGACCAGTTGTTGCTGGCGGTAAAGGCCGCCTGAGCATCGACGAAGGCCAGCACCCCGACCCCGATGATGACCAGGGCCATCATGGTTTCCAGGAGAGTGAAGCCGCGGCCGCGGCGGCCGCGGCCCCGCTTCGCCTGTTCCAACCACTCAAACGTTCGCCCGCTCGCCGCCCTCATGTGCCTCTCCCGCCGGAGCCCGCCCTCGGAAAAAAAGAGCCCGGGTCCGTGAGCGGCCAATCGGCTATTTCACGATCTGGCTCATCTTGAAGATGGGAAGAATGATGGCCATGGCGATAAAGCCGACGACTGTACCCATCATGAGGATCATGATGGGCTCGATCATGCTCGTCACCGCCTTGATATGGTCCTTTAACTGCTTCTGGTAGAAGGTCGAAATCTCGTCGAGCACCTCGCCCAACTTTCCCGACTCTTCACCCGCCGAGATCATCTGAGTAACGGCCCGGGGCAGGATGTTGTCTTTTTGAAGAGGTTGGGTGATCTTCTTGCCCTGTTTGACGCTGGCGTGGACCCGCTTCCAAAGGCCGCGGAACATCGAGTTGCCGGAAATCTCGCCCGTGATGGCGAGGGTGTCCAGCATGGGGACGCCCGCATTGATGAGTTGGCCCATGGTCTGGAGGCTGCGGGCGATGTAGAGAGACTTGAACATCGTCCGGACAACCGGCACGCCCAGTTTGACCTTGTCGAGCCAGAACTGCCCGACCTCGGTTTTGAGGAATGCGTAGAGGCCGCCACCGACGACGACGATCCCCGCCAGCAGCAGGTACCAGTTCTGCGTAAAGAACTTGCTTGTCCCCATCAGAAACTTGGTCGCCCAGGGAAGAATTTCCTCTTTGCCCTCGAAGACGCTCGCGAACTTGGGGAGAACGAACGTGAGCAGGAAGATCGTGACCGCGACCGCGAGCGTTCCGATAATGGCCGGGTAGATCGCCGCTCCCATGACCATTTTTCGGGTCTCGAGTTGCTGACCGATGTACGCGGCGATGCGGTCCAGCATCTTGGAGAAACTGCCCGACATCTCCGACGCCTTGACCATGTTGACGTAGAGGGGGTTGAAGAGCTTCGGGTGCCGCGAGATGGCCTCCGAGAATTGCTTGCCCGATTCGACGTCGTTCTTGAGCTGCAGGATCACCTTCTTGAAGCCCGGGTGCGTGGTTTGATCGCCGATCCCGTCGAGCCCGGCCCGCAGGTTGATGCCGGCCCGGATCATGACCGCCAGCTGGGTGGTGAAGTCCAGGACGTGCTTCTGCGTGGGCCGGCCGGTGTTGAGTTCCTTGAACTTTTCCGCCCAGCCCATGGTGTTGAGGCCGCCCGCGATGGGCGTAAGCGAAAGAACGTGCGCCCCCTGATTGCGCAGAATCACCGAGGCGGTCGCGGCCGTGTCGGACGCCAGCACGCCCACCTGGACTTGGCCGCTGGAGTTTCGGATCTGGTATCGATAATTCGGCATGACAGAGGGTGCCTCAAAGGTTTGATCCCCCGCCGTTCAGGGCGATCGGGGAGAGGGTTCGGGCGGGGTCGGATTCACGCGGCGAGCTGACGCTCGAGTTTGTCGGGGAAGGAGGACTGCGCGATCGCGTCTTCGCGGCTGATCAGGCCGTTGAAGTACAGCTCAGCGATCGAACTGTCGAGGCTCGCCATCCCGATCATCCGGTTCGTCTCGATGACGTTGGGAATCTCGAACGTCCGGGCCTCACGGATGAGGTTGCGCACCGCAGGCGTGCAGAGCAGCGTCTCGACGGCGGGAACCATCCCGGGGCGGTCGATGCGGGAGAAAAGCGTCTGGCTGACGACCGCCTGCAGCGTGTTGGAGAGCATCGAGCGGATTTGGTTCTGCTGGCCCGCGGGGTACATGTCGATAATGCGCTCGACGGTCTGGCTGGCGTTGACGGTGTGGAGCGTGCTGAGGACAAGGTGGCCGGTCTCCGCGGCAGAGATCGCGAGGGCGGTGGTCTCAAGATCGCGCATCTCGCCGACGAGGATGATGTCCGGGTCTTGACGAAGGGCGTGCTTGAGCGCACTCGCAAAGGTGGGCATGTCCTGCCCCAGCTCCCGCTGTTCGATCACGCATTCCTTGGACTCGAACGTGTATTCCACGGGGTCTTCAAGGGTGATGATGTGCTTCTTATAGCGCTGGTTCATCGCCTCGATCATCGCCGCCAGCGTGGTGCTCTTGCCCGAACCCGTGTCGCCGGTCACGAGCACCAGCCCGCGCGGCAGGTACGTCAGCCGGGCGATCACCTCGGGGAGGCTGAGTTTCGCGAGGGGCGGAACCTTGGTCTTGATGATGCGCATGGCGAAGGCCACCTTGCCGCGCTGCATGTGGGCGTTGACGCGGTAGCGGGCCAGACCCTCACAGGAATAGGAGAAATCGGCGTCCTTGACCTTCTCGAACGTGGCCCGGGCCTCGGTCGGCGCCATTTTTTCCAGAAAGTCCTTGGCGTCGTCGTTCGTGATCACCGGCATCGGCAGCGGCGTCATCACCTGATGCACCCGCATCATCGGAACGTGCCCGGCGATGAGGTGGATATCGGAGGCGTCCGCCTCGAAAGCGGCCTTTAAGATCAGGTTGAGTTCCACGGTCGGTGTTCTCCGGAGCCAGTCGGGTTTGGTTGATGAGGCGATAAAGTCCGAACTCCCGCATCCCTATCGGCCCATCGGTTGTCGGGCTTCCGATTCGCTCCGGGCCGCCGCCCAGGGCCGATACTCCTTCGCCGTTACAGTCCGGACAGACGGTCCCGCCGGTCGGCCCTTCGCCCGAGTGCCTCCCTCGTCGCGTCCCCTCGATACCCTCGTCGATCAGATTTTCCAAACCCCGCGGAACGCCTCCATGAACCGTTTGTCGGCAGAATCCAGCCCGTATCTTCTCCAGCACGCCCACAACCCGGTCGATTGGTGGCCATGGTCCGACGAAGCCTTCGCGGCGGCTCGGCAACGCAACATCCCGGTCTTTCTCTCGATCGGCTACTCCACCTGCTATTGGTGCCATGTGATGGAACGCGAGAGTTTCGAGAACCCGGCGATCGCCGCGCTCCTCAACGAAAAATTCGTCGCGATCAAGGTCGACCGTGAGGAGCGGCCCGACGTTGACGATCTGTACATGGCCGCCACGGTCATCTCGAACGGCCACGGGGGTTGGCCTCTCAGTATTTTTATTGATCCCGCAACGAGGCGACCTTTCTGGTGCGGAACGTACTTCCCGCCTTCGCCAAGCCCGCTGGCTAGGGAGCGGCCCACGTTCCCCCAGGTTCTTACTGCGCTCTCTGAAGCCTTCAAGACGCAGGCATCAGCCGTCAAGGAACAGTCGGAAGCGATCGCCGCGGCCGTCGTCGAGCAACTCTCGGTCACCCAGCCCGCCGCCGCGCTCGATGCGCCGACGGTGACGAACGCCGTCCATTCGCTGCTCCGAATGTTCGACCGGAACCACGGCGGTTTTTCCGGGGCTCCAAAGTTCCCCCAGCCGATCCTTCTCCTGTTCTTGCTCGACGTCCGCGATGCGACCGAAGATGAACCGACGCGCCAGGCCATCGACGCCGCCCTGCGACGCACGCTGGACGGCATGATGATCGGGGGAATCTCCGATCACGTCGCGGGCGGCTTTCATCGGTACAGCGTTGATGCCCACTGGACGGTGCCACACTTCGAGAAAATGCTCTACGACAACGCGATGCTGATTTCGGTCTACGCTCGCGCTGCCGCGGCGTTCGGCGATCCACAGTACGAGCGTGTGGTCCGCCGTGCGCTCGCCTGGCTCGACCGCGAGATGCGGACCGACAACGGTCTCTTCGCCGCCGCGCTCGACGCCGAGGTGGATGGTCGCGAAGGCGCGAGCCTGGTGTGGATGCCCGCGGAGGTCAAGGCGGCCACCGGCGACCTGAACGAGTTTGCCCTCGTCGCGTACGGGCTTGACCGGGCCCCCAACTTTCGCGACCCGCACCACCCGCACGAACCCGCCTCGTACGTGCTCAGGCTTTCGGGGCGGCCCGACGAAATGTCCGGCTCCATGGGCCTGTCCGCAGCCGGGTTCGTCGAAAAACTCGACGCCGTCAACGACCGGCTGCTGGCGTTCCGGAACGAACGTCCCAGACCGCGCCGGGACGGCAAGGCGATAGCCTCGTGGAACGGGATGATGCTCGTGGCCCTGGCGGACGCCGCGGAGTCGCTCGGAGACGACGCCATCTGCCGCCGCGCTCTTGAACTCGCCACGGCCATCGAGTCCGGGCTGCTGGCGCCAGGCGGCGCGATCCTGCGGTCCGTGACGATGATCGATTCCCGGCCGGTCGCGGGGCCAGCGGCAGGCCTCGAAGACTACGCATGGATCTCGCTCGGCTTTTCCCGCACCGCTGCGATTCACAAAGGCGCGACGGCGACCCACCTCCGCGCTCTCGCCGACGCGTGTCTGCGCCAGATCGACGCCCGCTTCCGCGACCCCCAAACCGGCGAGCTCTTTGACGTCGAATCCGGCAGAACCGATCTCTTCGTTCGGCCCAAGTCCACCCACGATGGTGCGACACCTTGCGGTACTTCGGTGGCGCTGCTCGCGATGCTGGAGGCGGCGACCGCTCCGGGTGGCGAGGCCCGGCGTGAGTCCGCGATGAGGGCCCTGATCTCGATCAGCGGGGCCGTGGCCGACAGCCCGGTTGGGTGCGCCAACTCTCTGCGGAGCCTGCTGCGGATCGTCGCCGAATCATCGACCGATGCGGAGCGATTGGCCGGGGCGGGCCCGCCGATGGCCCGAGCGACGGGTGTTGCCGAATCGTCTTCCGTTGTGCAGATTCTGTGCGCCGATGACACGGTGATCGTTCCGCTCGATACGCCGGTCTCGCTCACACTGCGGGTTATGGTCGCGGAAGGCTGGCACATCGCTGCGGCCGAGGCGGCTGCGGCCTCCGCGTTCCACATCGATGTCTCCGGGGGTCGGGGCGTCCGCGTCTTCGCCGACTATCCAGCAGGTGTCCTGGGCCTGGCCGGGGTCGCGGCCGGCGATCGGGGCTACGCCGGGTCGTTCGACATCCCCGTCGTTTTGGAGCGCCACGGGGAGTGGTCCGGCACGCCTCTCCTGACCGTGGAGTTTCAGGCGTGTAACGACACCGTGTGCCTCGCACGCTCGACGCTCGAACTGGATATCGCGATCGAGCGGGCCTGACGCAGCGCGTCAGCGCTCGGTGTCCTTGGCCTCGTCGGTCGGAGCCTCCTCTTCCGCCACCGCCGCCTCGACTTTCATGATCTCGCGCAGCACGATCGTCGCGAAACTGCCCTTGGGCAACTCAAACGCGCAGCGGACGTACGCCCCGAACTCGTCCACCCCGCCCTCCGTCTCGGGGTCGATCAGCGGCACCCGCAGCGCGCGGCGCTCGCCCGCTATGAGCGACCGGTTCCGCTCGCTGAACGCTTCCAGTTGCTCGCGCGTGACCCCCTCGGCGGTCAACGAAGCCAACTCCAACTCACCCGACCCGCCGCCGGCCGTTTTCATCCCGCCGGCCCACATGGGGCCCGAGGGGCTGATCTCAAAGGTTCGGAGGCGCGTCGCCGTCCCCGGGTCCGCCAGGACGTCACCCGTGACGTCAAAGACAGACTGGTTATCGTGCTTGATCGCGATGTCCCCTGCCTCCAGCACACCCAACGCGGACGACCGCAATCGGGCGTCCAGCACGCGGTTGAAAACCGCTGATTGAAACGCCGACACATAAAACCGCAGCAGGGTCGGCTCGATCGCGAAGAACGCTCGTTTCGCATTGGCACCCTTGGCGACGGCCCGCAGCACCGCCCTTTCCGCGTGCGCGGTCCTGGGGAAAGCGTGCAGGGCCTCCCCGAACGCACCGGCCGCAAAGAACGCCCGCCCCGCCTCGTTCAGGTGCGGATATTCGGCGTTGGGGCCGAGCAGCTCGCGCACAGCGCTCTCAAAGTCGCCCCGCACCAGGTGGCGCCCCACGATGTGGTTGTTCCGCAGCATCCCGAACCGTTGCTCGCCCAGCGCGTTGGGCACGCCTTCCTTCTGCAACCGCAGCATCACCCGGTTCGCGGCGAGCACGTCCGTGGGCTTCACGCCGCGAATCCGTACCGAGAAGCGGTTGCCCACCAGGTGCCCGCGCCGCAACTTGTTGGTGTGATAGTCCGTCCACAAGATCTGGATGCGGTCGTCCGTGAGCGAGCGTGTCTCGTCGAGTTTCCGCCCCGGGGAGTGGATGCTGATCACCTGGCGAGTGATCGCCGCCTTATCCTTGAGCCCCGCGTACCCCACGCACTGGCGATCAACGCCGAAATGCTTCGCGAGGATGGCGAGCAGGTCGAGCGTCGAGAGGTTCCGTTTCTGAACGAGCATGTAAAAATGCTCTCCCTCGCCGACAGGGTCGTAGGCGGGGATCTCATCGACCAGGAAATCTTCCGGCCGCGCTTTGATCGTCCCGCCGATACCCGGGATGTCGGCGGTCAGGTACTGCGCCGGCAGGGGTAAAGTTGACACCGGGGTTCAGCCCTCGTCCTTGGCCGCAGCGTCCAGGACAGTTTCATCGACCATGACCGGAACGTCGGCGGCAACAGCGAGTGCCAGGGCATCGCTCGGACGAGAGTCGATGCGCACCAGCGCGCCGTCCTTCATCACGTCGAGAGTCGCGAAGAACGTCGAGTTGGAGAGCGAGTTGATGGTGATCGATTGCAATTCGCCGCCCAGTGACTTGATCACCGAAGCCAGCAGGTCGTGCGTCTGAGGCCGCTTGACGGTGACGCCCTTGAGACTGCGCTCGATGGCATATGCCTCGGGCAGGCCGATCACGATCGGAAAGGCCCGCGCCGGGGGCGCGTTGGCCACGGCTGCTCCCTCGCGGAACTCGCGAAGTTCGATGATCTGGTAGTCGTTGAGTTCGCGGATCAGAATCCGCGACAACTCCATCAGAACGGCCATCTCCCGCCTCCCGGTTGCTGTTTCCCCGAAGCCGTTCAGGATAGCGGCGCCCGGTCACACTCGCAAAGAAAACGGCCCCGGCGAACCATTTTCGTTCGCCGGGGCCGGGATTGTCCTTCGTCTGCCGAACCGCTGTTACTTCGCCGCCTTGGCGTCCTCATAGCGCTTCAGCGTCGCCTCGATCTCGCTCTTCATCGAGTCGTCCGCCAGATCGACGGCTTTCTTCTGGACTTCGATCGCCTTGTTGAGATCGCCCTTCTCAAAGTGGGCACGGGCCAGAGTATCCATGATCGCTCCATCCTTGCCCTCACTCGCCTTGACCGCCATCTCGGCGACCTTCATTGCGAGGTCCAGGTCACGACGGGGCACGCCCGCGTCGTCGAGCGTCGTCCACGCGATGCGGTTCAGGACCATCGAGTTGCCGGCCAGTTCATCACCCTTGGTCCACTTCGTCGCGAACGCGTAGGCCGCGTCCGGGTCCTTCTTCGTGATCAGGACGTTCTCGAAGGCCACCGCCGCGAAGTCCGCGTACTGCTTCGCATCAACGGTCAGAATGGCATCGGCCGCCGCGATCACTTCTGCGGAAGTGCCCG
>Ga0163144_10012970_pt1 | contig 17432 bp, 18 predicted proteins | sample OliLak19BULKMAT1_FD_123175 | JGI IMG/M metagenome (GOLD analysis project Ga0163144, IMG submission 123175) | Freshwater microbial mat bacterial communities from Lake Vanda, McMurdo Dry Valleys, Antarctica - Oligotrophic Lake LV.19.BULKMAT1 | ecosystem: Environmental > Aquatic > Freshwater >...
ATTAAGTAAATTCGGTCGGAAGAAAAATTATTAACACGATGCTAACGAAAATGCCTGCGACCGAGGCCTTCTGAACTGTCTAAAAAAGCATTTGGCAATTTTCTTAAGTTTCATGCCTCTGGAGGCTAGACCTAAGACTGGCTTTAATCAAAGTCTGGGTTGGTACGAGCCTTAAGGCCGAATGCGCCCCCCTGATCCAAGAATTAATCATGAATGGCCTAAAACTATTCCACAAAACCAATTCATAAAACAGAGCAGTACCATAATCACAGGCGCTGTTGAGGGGGATGTTCTCAACAATTTAAAAGGTCCGCTTATCTACGGCAAAAAAATGCTCGATAGTGGATTCGAACCACCACGGGTTTCCCCACTAGACCCTGAACCTAGCGCGTCTACCAATTCCGCCAATCGAGCAGGACTTAAAGAGAAGCGGATCTTTGTCTAATTGCCAAGTCTCTCGTACGTCGACTCAAAAATTGGTCTCGGATCTCGGCCAATTCACGATGGTTATAAACCATGAAGTCCTTCTCAGAATCTTTAAGATATTGATCGCCACCAAAACCATAGGCCGCAGCAATAGCGGTTAAGCCCGCTGCTCGAGCGGCGGCCATATCGTGACAGGCGTCGCCAACATATGCAGCCTTGTGAGCTGGGATTTCTAATATCCTCAAAGTCTTATGCAAAATCTCAGGGTCAGGCTTGTATTTCATTCCTGCATCCGTGCCCTGAATGTGGTCGAAGTAGCGATCTAACTTCAACTTACGAAGTACCCGTCGCGCCTGAGGACTATGCTTGGTCGTGGCCACCGCAAGAACATGAGTTCTCTTCAAACTATCGAGGGTGTTCGCGATGCCGTCATAAGCGACAATACTATCTTCTCCGTGAGCTTCATGAAACCAACGAAACTCAAAGATGAACCTTTGCAACGACTCGACTTCGGTCTCGGCACTGAGCTCTGCCATGGTAACGCTATAAGTTGTCGCCAGGTCCCGTTGCAAAGAAAGAACGGGGCAAAAGGTATGATCCTTCAGCCCCACCGAACTAAACGCATGGCGCAAGCTAGCCATCAAACACTCGCGCGAATCGGCAAGCGTTCCATCTAGGTCGAAAATAAAAGTACTCACGAAAGGCCCAAGTAACTAAGAACGTCTCCCAATTGAAGGCCCACAATAAGAACTAAGATACATCCTGCAAAAAAGAAAAAGTCAGAAACTTTCTCTAACCATCGCATGCTCGAAATTCGCTGAGCGAAATATGAAATCAGCGATGACATCACAAATACCGAAGTCGCTAATCCGAGATAAACGGTAACGGTTGAAAGAGCCGAGCTCTTAAACAATACCGCTAAAGCGACTAAGCACAAGCCCGCCCCATTAATGGAGCTGGTCAGCAACGGACGCTGAATTCTTCCACCCGGTCGCATGCTATGACCGCCTCGATGACCACCGCGATTTCCACCGCGATCACGATTATTTCGGTTACCTCGATTAAACTGGTTAAAATTTGGGTTACGAGAATCTCGCGGTTCTCGCGGTTCTCTTGGTTCTCTAGTGTCTCTATTATCTCTGTCTTCTGACATGAATCACCTCGTTGAGATTGAAGCCGGTAAAAAACGCCAAATCAATCATTTATGCCTTCCGCTCTTCGTCAAAATAGTAAGGCTTTTTTCTGGATTGATATAATTTAGAACGGAGAGGCCGGCCTAGGCGTCCTTCCATCCATTGTGAGGCGTCTAAAAGTTTTTCAAGATTTACGCCAGTGGTAAATCCTGCAGCTTCTAGAAACCAAACGACTTCTTCGGAGGCGACATTGCCTGAAGAACCTGGTGCGTAGGGGCAGCCACCTAGACCACCCGCAGAACTATCAAAAATCCTCACCCCGACGTCTAAAGCCTCTCTAATATTTAGAAGGGCGGCCCCCCGGGTATCGTGCAAATGGGCGGCGATCTGCTTTAGTCCGAAGCTCGTCTTAAGCTTCGAAAAAATATCCCGAATCTGTCGTGGATGAGCCACCCCGATGGTGTCACCGATGCTGACCTCAAAACAGCCCACATCAAATAAAGTACCTGCTATGCGCAACACTTCTTCGGGGTCTTGTCGCCCTTCAAAAGGACAGCCAAAAGCGGTCGAGACATAGCCTCGAACTTTCATCTTTAAGGCCAGGGCTCTTTTGGCGATATTAGAAAAATCTTGAAGTGATTCGCTTACAGTTCTTTGAATATTCTTTTGCGTAAATGAATTGCTAGTAGCAGAAAAAATAGCGATCGAACTTACCCCAGCCGCCTGAGCCCGCTCTAAACCCTTTTCGTTAGCCACCAAAAAACTCAAGTCGAGGAGGCGATCATTGAGTTCAGCCTTAAGGACTTCGAAAACTTTTTCAGATTCGATCATTTGTGGAATCGCTTTAGGAGAAACAAAACTTCCCCCTTCGAGCCAAAGATTACCCGCTTGAATGAGACGCCGAATAAACTCGACCCGGTCAGAAACCGACAAAGTTTCTTTTTCATTTTGCAGGCCGTCACGCGGTCCGACTTCTACAATTTTAACAGCCTCTCTATTCACTTCCGGATTCTCTATTCACTTCGCGGGTTCCAATTCCTTAACTCGTTCCAACTCCAAAAGTAGATCATCAGGAAGAACCTGCTGACCAGCACTGACTCTTAAGTCTTTTACTCGGCCGTCAAAGCCAGCCCGAACTTGATGTTCCATTTTCATGGCCTCTAAGACCAAAAGCACTTGGCCCTTCGTAACCGAGTCCCCCTTTTTAATATGCAACTGAACAATCTTTCCGGGCATAGGGGTACGAATTTCATTCTGAGCCTCTTGCTCGCCGCCCGAGCTACGAGAGTGTTGTCGCTTTTTATCGATTCGCTCCGACCAATCCGCAAAAGGAAAAAAGTAATAACGTCGATCAGAGAATTCTTCAACAAAAGCATTAGAATCCGAACGGCCGACACCACCCCAAGGAGAATCAAAATCGAAATCTTCAACTTCATCGTCCGAGTAGGTAGAAGATACAGTCTGAAGAGAATTTACGGCTCTAGCGGTCTCTATTAAATCTAAACGGTAAGGAAATTCACTCAGAAATGAGGTTCGCAAATTTCCCTCTCGCACTGAAGTATGCAATAGAATCTGACGCAAATAAGCGCGATTCGTCGAAGGCCCTAAAAGAATCGTTTTCTCTAAAGCCTCAACTAACTTGTCTAAACATTCTTGGCGAGTAGGCGCAAAAGCGATTAACTTTCCTAACATCGAGTCAAAGCTTGAACTAACAACGTTGCCCTCGGCAAAACCAAAATCTACCCTGACATTCTCTGGCAATCGAAGTCGCTGAATCTTTCCGGCACTAGGAAGAAAATCTTGTGAGGGATCTTCAGCACAAAGGCGAACTTCGAGCGCATGACCCGCTGACTTCAGCTTTGGAAACTCCTTTAACTGATCGCAAGCTTCTCGCAACTGCAACTCTACCAAGTCGACGCCCCAAACCATTTCTGTAACGGGATGCTCCACTTGCAAGCGCGAATTCACTTCTAAAAAGTAGATTTGATCTTTTCCGTCCCAAATCCACTCAATGGTACCAGCGGATCGATACTTACTTTTCTCTCCGATCTTTCGAGACCAATCTAAAATCCGAACCCGGAGCTTCTCGGGCAGCGACTCACAGGGAGTTTCTTCTACCAATTTTTGATATCGGCGCTGAAGTGAGCACTCTCGCTCCCCAAGAGTAAGAATATTGCCCTTTCCGTCTCCAAAAATTTGCACTTCAATATGTCTGGCAGTTTCTAAATATCTTTCAGCAAATAAGCGATCGTCTTTAAACGAAGCCATGGCGACTCGCCGAGCTGAGGCCACGGCATCTCTAATTTCGCTAGGCTGTCGGACAATCGCCATTCCTTTGCCGCCACCGCCCGCCGAAGGTTTTACTAAAAGCGGAAATTCTATCTTGCTGGCTTCGAATTCGAAAAGCGCATCGTCTTGAGTTTTTTCTTCGTAAGAAGGAAGTAGCGGAATCTCTAAAGTGCGAACGAAATCGCGCGATGCCATTTTATCGCCCAGACTACGAATGGTCTCGGGTCTTGGTCCCACAAATCGAATTCCTGCCTTCTCTACCGCTTCGGCAAAGTCGGCGCGCTCGCTTAAAAAGCCATAGCCAGGATGAAGATGGGTCGCCCCTAACTTCTTTGCCGCATCAATCACTCGCTCCGCATCTAGGTAGGCGTCCCTTGGCTCTGAAGTCTGAATCTCTAAAGACCGAGAGGCCTCTCTCACAAATGGCAACTCCCGATCTTCGCGTGCATAGCCAACAACAGCGGTCGCGCCGATCTTTTTCGCCGATCGAATAATGCGGCGGGCGATCTCAGAACGATTGGCAATATACAGAATCATGACCACTCAATTTTCTGACTCCAAGAGGGCTTTCGTCTTTCTAGAAATGCGCCGACTCCTTCTTGCGCTTCTTGACCCACCCTAATCTTAGAGAGAATAACCGAAGTCTGATCTGCAATTTCGGGCTTCCACAAATCAAAGCCCTGCAATTCGCGAATTAGTTTTTTTGCATAACGAACCGCCTCGGGTCCACTCGATGAAAATTCTTTAAGATAATCCGCAAGCTTTGACACAAGCTCGCCTTTTTTAACTAGCTCGTGAATCAAGCCGATGCTCTTGGCTTCGGCAGCAGAAAATCGCATTCCTGTGAGATACAATCGTCGGGCCTGACTGACTCCGATCTTTCTCATAACAAGCGGGCCGATCGTAGCGGGAATCAATCCTAATTTTACTTCAGAAAGCGAAAATAAAGCATCGTCTTCAGAGATCACGATATCGCTGGCCGCCACTAAACCCACGCCGCCTCCAAAGGCGCCACCCTTCACGAGGCTGATTACCGGAATGGGACATTCATCGATCGCCATAATCATCCCGGCTAAAGTGCGGGCATCGGCTTCGTTTTCTAGTTGCGTCTTTTGCAAAGCACTCTTCATCCAATTCAAATCTCCGCCAGCGCAAAAAAATTCACCCTCCCCATGAAGGACGATGACTCGTGCACTCGAAGGAACAGATTTAAAAATGGAGGTCAACTGCACCATGACTTCGGCACTCATCGCGTTCTTTACTTCGGGACGATTGAGTCGAACTTCTAGAACCGCATTTTTTTCGATCGTTTTAACCACTTCAGCCATTGAGATCCCTCACATTCGGAACACGCCAAATTTGGTGTCGCCAATACTTGCGTTCAAGGCCGCCGACAAAGAGAGCGAAAGAATCTGCCTCGTTGAAGCCGGATCAATAATTCCGTCATCCCAAAGTCGCGCCGAAGAATAGGTGGCCGCGCCTTCGTGATTATATTTTTCTAAAATTCCTTCTTTAAACTTCGCCTCGTCTTTCGGATCGTTATTCGTTTTAACCGTCCACAAAACGTTGGCGGCTTGCTCGCCGCCCATTACCGATATCTTTGCATTCGGCCACATATAAAGAAATCGAGGCTGAAATGCGCGGCCGCACATTCCGTAATTTCCGGCCCCGAAAGACCCTCCCACCACCAAAGTAATTTTTGGAACCTGAGCGTTTGAAACTGCCATCACTAATTTTGCCCCGTCTTTGGCAATACCGCCGGATTCATATTTAGTGCCCACCATAAAACCCGTAATGTTTTGCAAAAACAAAAGTGGAATCTTTCGCTGGCAACAAAGTTCAATGAAATGGGCGCCCTTTACGGCACTTTCAGAAAATAAAATTCCATTATTGGCAATCACACCAACGGGATAACCATGCAAATGTGCAAAAGCACATACCAGCGTTTGTCCATAGAGCGGCTTGAATTCTTCGAACTCAGAAGCGTCCAGAATCCTAGCCATGATTTCGCGAATATCAAACGGTGTACGAAGATCTTGCGGTATGACTCCGTACAATTCTTTGGCATCATACTCGGGATCTCTGGGCTTTTGAGCCAAAACCGAAAGACGCTTCTTTCGATTGATTTGCGAAACCAATTGTCGAGCCAAAAGCAAAGCCTCTTCATCATTCTCCGCCATATAATCGGCGACCCCACTTTTTCGACAATGCACATCAGCACCGCCTAGAGTTTCGGCATCGACGTCTTCACCAGTGGCAGCCTTTACGAGCGGTGGCCCGCCCAAAAAAATGGTGGCCTGATTTTTTACCATAATAACTTCATCGCTCATGGCGGGAACATAAGCTCCGCCCGCGGTACAACTTCCCATGACGACACTAATTTGTGGAATACCGGCAGCTGACATTCGAGCTTGATTATAAAAAATCCGACCAAAGTGTTCTCGGTCCGGAAATACTTCTGCTTGCAAAGAGAGAAATGCGCCGCCCGAGTCGACCAAGTAAAGGCATGGCAAATTATTTTCGTAAGCAACCTCTTGGGCTCGCAAGTGTTTCTTCACCGTCATCGGAAAATAAGTGCCGCCCTTAACGGTGGCATCATTGGCAATAATCATGACTTCGAATCCAGAAACTCTACCTATTCCGGTGACCAAGCCCGCCCCGGGAGCTTGACCCTCGTAAAGATCGTAAGCTGCAAAAGCCCCTAATTCTAAAAATGGGGAGTCAGCGTCTAAAAGTTTTTGAATACGATCCCGCACGAAAAGCTTTTTTCTAGATTCGTGCTTTTGCCGCAGCTCGGCACCCCCACCCTGCTCAATTTGGGAGCGGATGTTTTGATAACGCTTCGCTAACTCGAGGTGATGCTCTTGGTTAAGTTTGAATTCGGTAGATTGTGGATCGACTCGTGATTTCCAAAACGACATGCGCCATCAGACTAGTTAAATTACCCTGTCTTTGCAGCAGGTTTATTCTGAGAAAGCTCAGATTTTTGGATCGGGGGCACTCGCCGACTTGGGCGCCTTCTCTAAATCCTCGTCGATTAGATTTAAGAGTTTCTTTTTGGGATCATCAGGCAATGAATCTTTAGAAGCTGTCTCAACAGGTTCGGCCGTAGCTAAGATTCTAAGTGCTCTTAGAACCTTTTGATTGGTTTGATTGACGTCTGCAGAAGATTTCTGGGTCAGAAAATTTATCACCTCAGAAAACTTAGAAGCCAAGGGCGTGCGAACTTCAGAAATGCTGGGAAAGCTAAAGTTGTCGTCCTTCAACCGAAGAAACTTTAATTGGGCGTTCTCCACTGAAATCTTGAAGATCTCACTCGCCTCCGATCGAACGACTTTGAAGCCATCGATCAGGCCGGTCGGCTTCACCAAGATGTCGATTTGTACAACGGGCTCGCCGCCGTCACGAATGAGCCGCACCAAAGATTCAGCATCGACAGAAGGGCGAAATCGAAGAATTTTTGCATCTCCCGAGCTAAAGAGCTCGACCCGCTCGTCTGCGACGCTAGACAATGAGATCTCTCGAAGTCGCAGCTGTGGATCGGGTTGCGCTGCCGGTAAAGATCCTTCAGCGGAATTTAAAACTATAGCAAAAGACAAAATGTTTAATAACATGCACCAAGCCCTCGTTCTCTTTTAATAGCAAAAGTCGTTCCCGCCTCTGTCCAGCTTAAGCCATTGAAATTACTCATATTTTTTATTTGATCTCGGAGCGTACTGCGCACATATCTTCGTGTTTGCAATTACTTGCTCGAAGCCGATAGAGCGTCTATTACGCCCAAGCTATGACTAGCTCGATCGTTCTATCCATCTTCCTTCTAACTTCAGCCCCCGAAACCTCGCCACCAAAACCCTCCATCTTGGTTTCGGTTCAGAGCTTAAAGTGGATTATTCAAGAACTTTACCCCGATGAGAATATCGCCGTGATTTGTCCGCCGGGAAATTCTCCCCATACTTTTGAATTAAAACCTGAAAACTTGAAAAAGGCCTCGCGAGCCCGCTTCGCCCTCTCGGTCGATAAAGAATATGACGCTTGGTTCGATAAGTTAGGAATAAAAAAACAGGCGCGGGCCCTCGATCTTTTGCCAGCCGCTTTTATCCAGAAACCAGAATTCGAAAAATATCATCATGACCATGAAGGTCATGACCACCAAAAACACGATCACCATCATGGCTCGCGCGATCCCCATTTTTGGATGAATCCCCTAGCGGTCGTGGCACTTTTGAAACCACTCGTAAAACAAATTTGCAGCTGGGAGCCCACCGACTGCGCCCGGGTTGAAGCCCGCTCTAAAGATTTTTCAAGCCGATTAATTTCTTTGGACCAACAGATTCAAGCGCTGATGCTCCCGGTAAAGGGAAAGCCCTTTTTATCTTCTCACGACGGCTTTGGATATTTTGTAAGACGTTACCAGCTAGACTATCTTGAACCCTTAGAGCCACTCCCCGGACAAGAGCCAAGCCCTAAAGATATTCAAAGAATTTTAAAGAACGCGAGCAGCAAGGGCGTGCTTACTATTTTTGGAGAGATTCAACTCCCCACCGCGCCCGTTGAGGCTCTTGCCCAAGCCACAAAAATTAAGGTCGAAATTTTAGATCAATACGGGGCCGAAGCACATATCAAAAACTATCGCGACTTACTTCTCGATACCGCACAGAAAATTAAAAAAGGCTTAGGACCCGTTGGGCCGTAACTAGGAAGACTCGAAGATGATGATAAAAGTTCAGAATTTATCTCTTAAAATTCATGGGCTATCAATTCTAGAAGATCTGAGCTTCTCAGTGCCGGCTGGTTCGTTTTTTTGTGTCATCGGTCCGAATGGAGCCGGCAAAACCTTACTCACAAAAACTATCTTGGGCGCCCAAAATCCAAGCGCTGGTGAAATTTATTTAGACGAAAAAAAATTGGCACACTTCGATTTTCGCTGCATCGGTTACGTGCCTCAAACAAAAACTTTTGATCGCCGCTTTCCCGCACTTACCGAAGAGTTGGTTGCCTCGGGCATTCACGGAACTTGGCCTTGGCGACTTTCGACCTCCGTAAAGACGGGAGTAAAAGAAGCCCTTTCAAAAGTGGGAGCAGAGCACTTGTTCGGAAAAAATATTGATACGCTTTCGGGAGGAGAATTGCAGCGAGTCTACTTGGCCCGTGCATTTATTCGACCTAGAAAAATTCTGATATTGGATGAGCCCTCCAGTGGCATTGATACTTTTGGGGAAGCTGATCTTTATATTCTGCTCGAAAATTTTCGCAAAGAAACTGGCTGCCTCATCATGATGATCACTCATGACCTGAAAGTTGCCGAACACCACTCTACCCATGTTTTAGTCTTAAATCGTCGACAACTCGCTTTTGGAGCCCCTCAAAGCGCCCTTTCTAACGACGTGATTGAGCGAGCTTTCGGCCATTCTCAACACGATCACCATTCTGACCATGGAGACCTCCACCATGCTTGAGATTCTGAGCTACCCTTTTATGCAAAGAGCGATTTGGGCCACTTTATTAGTGGGTACTCTAGCCAGCTTCTTTTCCGTTTTTATCGTCCAACGAAAGATGAGCTTTGTAGGCAACGGATTAGCTCATGCCAGCTTTGGGGGAGTGGCTTTAGCCCTATTAATTGGAGTTTCACCCTTTTGGATTGCGACGCCTTTTACAATCGCCGTGGCGCTTCTCTTTGTTTGGTTTTCAAAAAATTCTAAATTGGAATCGGACAGCTTAATCGGAGTTTTATTTTCGGTGTCAATGGCATTAGGAATTATTTTCTTATCTTGGCGATCCACTTACAGCCAAGACGCTATGAGTCTTCTATTTGGATCGATTCTAGCGGTTTCAGAAGAAGATCTATTCTGGGCTCTCGGCCTACTCTTGATTTCAATCTTAACCTTACCGCTTTGGAGTCGATGGGCTTTTTCTACATTTGATCGAGAGCTGGCAGCGATTGAAAAAAAGAACTCTTCTTCTCATGACTATTTATTGGCAGTTTTTATTGCCAGTACGATTGTGGTCGCCATCAAAGTCTTTGGGATTATTTTGCTGTCAGCCTTTTTAGTAATTCCTGCTGCCAGCGCTCGACTGATCTCAAAAACTTTTTCTGGCATGACGGTAAAAAGTATTATTCTGGGGTTAGGATCTTCGTTCGCAGGAATATTTCTTTCTTACCTTTGTGATCTACCCACTGGTGCCACTATTATTTTGGTAATGGGCTTCGTGTTTGGGCTTTGCTTTGTTTCGTCTAAATTATTCACCACGATACATCGCTAAATTATTTTCTGTCTCTCGAAGTCTGACTTCATAGAGGAGTCCCTTGGGAAGCTCAGGCTTCAACCAATCCCAAAACACTCTGGCGATTACTTCAGCCGTTGGATTTAGTTTAGCGAATTCGGGCACATCTAAATTCAAGTGGCGATGATCCACGCGACTCAAAACCACTCTTTCGATGACGACCTTTAAATCGCTAAGATTATAAATCAATCCAGTAGCTGCATTGATGCTGCCACGCAAAACGACCTCGAGCTCATAGTTATGACCGTGGCCATTCAGATGGTTGCATTTTCCAAAAATCTTAAGATTCTCTGCTTCACTAAGATCCGAAGAATGCAATCGATGTGCGGCTGAAAAAACTACCCGTCTGCTTAAATATCCAATAGCTTCTTTAGTCATCACTCAGAACCTCAACATGCCCTGTTAAGGATTCGGTGAATGATCTTTCAATCACTGACAAAAACTTCGGTACCACATCTTCGGGTTTCGTTTCGGTTTTAAGACTAGGCAAAGCTTCACGAAGCATTTGGGTATCGACCGCCCCCGGGCAAACAACATTCACCATAATTTTTTTTGCTCGGCCCTCTACGGCGAGGGATTCACTTAAGCCCACCACGGCTGCTTTCGCCGCCGTATATAAACTAAAGCCCGCAAACTTCTGCAATCCCATTACCCCCGCCAAAGAACTCACATTCAAAATCGAGGTTTGGGTTTTCGCACGACGAAAAATCTCTTGGGAAATCAGAAAACTGGCCAGTAGATTTACTCTCATCATGAGCTCGTAGTCTTCGAAGCTCTGGTCTTCGACTTTCTTCACGCGAATGACGCCAGCATTATTGATGACAACAGTCGGAATCAATCCTCGGGATTCTATGCTCTCAAAAAGCTGCTTAATTTTCTGGGGCTCCGAAAGATCGCAAGAAAAGGCCAAGAAGTTTTCTCCGCATTGCCTTTGAGTGGCTGCTAATTCGTCGCCACTCCGAGCTACCCCCAAGACCTGGGCGCCACGCCTGCATAATTCGATGGCCAGAGCCGCACCAATTCCCCTGCCGGCACCGGTAACTAATACTACTTTTTCTTTGAAATCGAAGCCCGTTGTTTTCACGGCTTTCAGCTTATTCCTCCTTCAATTTCTATGATAGGCTCAAATTGTGACACCTCAATTGGCAAGCGAAATACGACTATTTGAGGAGGCTGGCAAGACCGCCTCTCGAACTCTAGACCACATTGCTGCACATATTCGCGCGGGCATGACCACCAACGAGATCAATCAGATCGTACACGATTTTATTTTGACGAATGGAGCGACTCCCGCGCCTCTCGGCTATCATGGATTTCCAAAATCGGTTTGCACTTCACCCAATAGCATCATTTGCCACGGAGTTCCTGACCAGACGTTATTGAAAGACGGAGACGTTGTGAATGTCGACGTCACTGTAATTAAGCATGGATATTACGGTGACACCTCGCGAACTTTTTTTATCGGAAATGTCAGCGAAGGGGCTAAGAAAATCGTCGAAGTTGCTAAAGAAGCCATGATTAAAGGAATTGAAGAAATTGCACCGGGTAAGACCGTTGGAGATATTGGATTCGCCATAGAAAAATTTGTGACTCGACAAGGCTATTATGTGGTCGAAGAACTTGGCGGGCACGGAATCGGCAAAAAGTTCCATGATGAGCCCTTTGTGCCTTCGTTTGGAAAGCGCGGTAAAGGCGCTAAACTCATTCCTTGGCGAGCGATCACCGTCGAACCCATGATCAACGAAACTGCGGCTCCGATTAAAGAAATTGAAATTCCTGGCTCTACTATTATGATTTATGAAACCGGTGACGGAGCCCTATCGGCCCAGTGGGAACATACCGTTTTAATCACAGACACCGGCTATCAGATTTTGACTGTTTCTTAAGTCTCGTTGAGATCATTTCTACACTTTATGAAAGCCTGCTCGTCACGAGAGCTCAAATTGTTTAAAATCTGAACAAATGAAAAACAAGATTCTACCTTTAAGCCTAGGCATTATACTCGCTTTAAGTATTAACTCCGCGACCTCTCAAACTAAAATTCCGCCGCAAGCGCGGGTGACGATGAATCAGTTCCTCGCCACCTTTTTAGATCTTCAGCCCTTTATGGTTTCGGATAAGAAAATTGAAACCCAAAAAGAGCGAGAAAAAATTTCGAACGAACTAAAGAGACTGGCCCGACTTTCGGTTGACCTGCGAAAAATGCACAGCTTTGAATCTACCGGATTTAAAATATCAGCCGAACTGCTCACGCAAGAATTAAAAAACGCTTCGCGAGCTTTTGCTAACGGCAACCTGGGTTATGCTCGGCGCAGTCTAAGATCGACCCTCGATGTCTGTAGCTCGTGTCACAGCCAAGTTCCTCAAAGCCCAGCCGTCAATTGGAAGTTTGATGAGAAGGCTTTGAAAGGTTCAGATATCGAGCGCGCTGAGTTTTTATTTGCGACTCGTCAGTACGCACCCGCCGAAAAACTTTTTTATGACTTCGCAAAGAATTTTAAAAAAGATCAAAATGTCCTAGACGTAGAGCGGGGTCTTGTTCGAATTCTCGCCATTCATCTGCGGGCTGGTCGCAATCCTAACCTGGCTCGAAAAAAACTTTTAGAGCTCTCTGAGAATCAGAACTTCTCCTCACCTCTTAAAGAAAGACTTGCAGTCTGGATCACGGAGTTAAGAGCGCTCGAAAGATTGAATCCACCGGATGTAGAAAAAACTTCGGCTGGTAGACTGGTGAGATTTGTATCTAAGCGACTCGATGCCAAAAAAACCCAGAGTTTTGGCGACAGTGAAATGCCTGATGCCCTGTACTTCTCTGGACTTCTCTATCAGTTCTTAAATACCCGACGAGAAAAAGATGTCATCGCCGATCTCCTTTATTGGCTGGCCCTTTACGAGAAGCGTTTAGGAGAGAATTACCCCCAAGAATTATCGCGTTTGTATTTCAAAGAATGTGTTTTGCGTTTTTCTAAAGACCCGACAGCGAAACTCTGTTTTCAAGAATATGAAAGCATGCAGAACCTCGAATATACAGGCTCGAGTGGGACGAAGATTCCGCTAGACGTTAAACGAGATCTCGAGTCGCTTAGAAACTCAATCGAACCCAAGTAGAATGAAGGAGATAAAAGTCTATCTATGAAGTCCTATCTGCAAGAAAAACGTGAAGCCCGCGACAGACACTTCATAGATGAAATTGTTTTGGCTGCGCCTCTTGAGAAGGTTTTTTATTTTTTTTCTGATGCCAAGAATCTAGAAAAACTGACGCCGCCATGGCTCAATTTTAAAGTTCTTTCGCAATCGACTCCGAAGATTGAAGAAGGCACTCTTCTTGATTACCAACTTAAGATTCGAGGATTCCCGTTAAAATGGCGAACCCGTATCGAGCTTTGGCAGCCGAACAAAGCTTTTATCGATACTCAACTGAAAGGACCCTATCAGAAGTGGTACCATCTTCATGCTTTTAGCTCTGAAGCCAATGGAACTCAGACTCGTATGCGAGACGAAGTTTTGTATCGCCTCCCTCTTGGCTATGCAGGAGATTTAGCCGCGGGTTGGTATGTCGATAGAGATGTAAGAGCTATATTTCGCTACCGAGTTAAGAGCATCTCAGACATATTCAAAATCGCATGAATTCTCGCCCTATTTTGGTTTGGCTCCAATCCGATCTTAGACTCGACGACAATCCGGCTCTTTTTGAGGCGACGAAATCGAAGCGGCCAGTGATCCCCATCTTTATTTTAGATGAGAATCTGAACCAGAAATGGAAGCCAGGGGGTGCATCTCGATGGTGGCTGCACTACGTCTTGGAGGACTTTAATTTAGAACTAGAAGGCCTAGGCTCTAAGATTCTTTTATTTAAAGGCGAAGCCCCAAAGGTTCTTAAACAACTCGTCACCGAAACCAATGCGGCAGGTATTTATTTTCATCGACGCTATACGAAGCCGGAGCGAGAACAAGATGAAGAGGTTCGAAATCTTTTTTCAGAAATTGAAGTAAAGGATTTTTCAGGCAACCTCCTCTACGAGCCGCCTCTCATTAAAACTCAGCAAGGTAAACCCTACCAGGTCTATACTCCGTTCTGGAATGCGTGCCTCAATACTGGCCAGCCTGCCAAACCTTTAAGCTCTCCAAAATCTCTGAGCCCGCCCTTAAGATGGCCGAAGTCGCTAGATCTTAATGCGCTTCAGCTCTTGTCAAAGATCTCTTGGGACCAGGGAATCAAGGATTTCTGGGAACCAAAAATTTCTGGAGCGCGAAGTTTATTTAAAGCGTTTCGAGACTCGAAGTTTGATCATTATAAAATAAGTCGGGATCTTCCCGGCAAAGATGGAACCTCTAAGTTTTCACCCTATTTACATTTTGGCCAGCTCAGCATTCGTCGACTCTGGAAAGAACTCTATTCTCGGCCCTCAAAAAGTAATGATTCTAAAACGCAGTATCTCAAAGAATTGGTCTGGAGAGAGTTTGCTTATCATCTGATCTTTCATTTTCCGCACACCGATCTTTTAGCCTTAAGGGAAGACTTTAGAAAATTTCCTTGGATCGTCGATGCAAAATCTCTGCGTGCCTGGCAAAAAGGCGAGACCGGCTACCCCTTAGTAGACGCAGGCATGAGACAACTATGGAATACCGGATGGATGCATAATCGAGTCCGAATGCTAGTGGCCTCGTTTTTGGTAAAGCATCTATTAATTCGGTGGCAAGACGGAGCCATTTGGTTTTGGGATACTCTTGTCGACGCAGACTTGGCGAGTAACACGCTTGGATGGCAATGGTCAGCCGGTTGCGGAGCCGATGCCGCTCCTTACTTTCGCATTTTTAATCCAATTACTCAGTCCCAAAAGTTTGATGAAACCGGAGACTACCTTCGCAGATGGGTTCCCGAACTTGCCAAGCTGGATAACAAATGGATTCACGAGCCGTGGAATGCTCCTGAAGGGGTTCTAACTAAGGCAGGAGTTGTTTTAGGTAAAACCTATCCCAAACCCATTGTGGATCATAAGATGGCTCGAGAACGCGCTTTAAAAGCGTTTGAAAATATTTCTAAGGGAAAAAAGAACTTATGAGCGCCGATTTTTTAATTCTAGGAGAAGGTTATACTGGAACCACTCTAAGAAAGTTGCTGGTCAAAACCTATCCGCAATCCAAAATACACTCCACAAAAAGGCAAAACACTAAAATTATTTTTGACCTTGAAAAAGAAGATAGTTGGAAGAATCTTCCAACGGCTAAGAATATTTTTTGGACCTTTCACGCCAAAGATAAAGAAAAGGCAAAAAAGTTATTCCGCCTTCATTTTAGAAACGCGCGAGTGGTCGTCATCAGTACTACCTCTCACTTCTTGGCCGGGGACGATGTCGAAGTTACAGAAACTACTCCAATTGATTTAAGTTTGCCGAGAGTCCAAGCCGAAGAAGCCCTTCGAGAGGAGGGTGCGACTATTTTGCATGCCGCAGGAATTTACGGTCCAAACCGAAACCCATTAGATTGGTATCAACAAGGCCGAATCACAGATCTGAACAAATACTTGAATCTCATCCATGTTGATGATCTTTCGCAGGCTCTAATACTAGCTGCAAAGAACGGCGGCAAAAGTCAGCGCTTCATTGCAGCTGACGGGCAGCCGAAGCTCTGGTCCGAGATTGTTCGTCGTTGGTTTAAGCCCGAAATGCAAGACTCCGAAGAGCCAAGAACGGGAAAGCAGATCAATAGTCGTCACAGCCTAACAACTCTAGGCCTCCATCTTAAGTATTCCGACATGCATCAAGGTATTGAAGCACTTCAACGACTCAAGAGAGAATGAGACACCCACCATTCGGTTCCATTTCGAAAACCGAAGGTTTCTTCGCAAGCAATAAAGAACAACCTCCAACGTTGAAACCATAGCGGAGCTGCCGACTTTCCGTACGCCTTCTCTAATATCGGCATAATTTTTATTTTATTAGCGTCCATACGATCGAGCCAAGCTCGACTGGTTTTGGCGTAATGCTTACCATCTACGACCCAATTCTTCTCGAGCCGCAAAGAGTCTTGAAAGTACGAAAAAATATCGTCGAAAGGCATCATCCCAGCCGTAAAAAAATACTTGCCCATCCAGTTGGCAGAACCCTCTGTTTCAAAAAGATAAGGATGTTGGCGATGACAAAAAATATGCACAAAAAGTTTACCGTGAGGGAGTAGCCAATTCGACACTCTCTCCAGCAAACTCTTGAAGTTTCGCATATGCTCAAACATCTCTATGCTCGTGATCCGATCAAACTTTTCGTCTATCGAAAACGTATTCATATCATTCGTAATGATATGAATATTTTTAATCCCCAGGCTTACAGCCTTCGCTAAAATGAATTCTCGCTGCGGCCTCGAGTTCGAAACCCCTGTCACCTGCGCTTTAGGAAATTTTTGGGCGACATATAAACTGAGACTCCCCCAACCACAGCCCAAGTCTAAAAATTTCATGCCATCAAAAAGTTGGGCACGCTCACAAACTAAGTCCAACATCGCGTCCTCTGCAGCATCGAGAGAGTCAACGTTGGGAGGGTAAAAAGCCGAGCTATACTTCAAGCGATGTCCCAAAACTTGAACAAAAAATTCTGGCGGCAACTCGTAATGTTGCTCGTTGGCTTTCTCCACTTCTAAGGCCAGGGGCTCATTTGAAATTCTAGAGATGAAGTCCCATCTTCGCTCCCTTCGCTCTTCCTCGTTGCCAAACTCTAAGTCTTGAAGACGCCGATGAAGGAGCTGTCTTGCGCCAACGCGAATGAGTAAGTCTGGCATTAAAGCTTTTTCAGCGAGTTCCATTAAAACGTTCATCATTTCGCCGATCCTTTCTTTGGAAACCAGGGAATGAATGCACTGGTTCGTCGCTGGTACTCTCGGTATTCGTCCCCTCGCGAGCGGAGTGATTGCTCTTCGGCAGCCGGAATCCCAGTAACTTTAATCAGAAACCAAAGCATCAGAATCGGACCCCCTAAGGCAAGAAGTTCCCAATCACTTCCCCACGCCCAAAAAACATAAGCAAACCAATGAACCCATTCAAAAAAATAGTTCGGATGACGAGAATACCGCCAAAGACCTGCTTGCAGAGTTTTGCCGGTTTTTTTCGCTTTAAAATCTTTTAGTTGCCGGTCGGCTAAGGCCTGACCTGTTATGGCAACCGCCCACAGGCTAAGGCCCAAATAGTCGTACCAGGCTCCAAACTTTGTAGAATTTATGAGACTAGGCCAAATGAACGATGAAAGAGCGAAAACTAACAAAGCTTGAGCCTGAAATAAAAACCAAAAGTTTCGATCCGCATTCCCGCCCCAC
>Ga0163144_10012971_pt1 | contig 17432 bp, 18 predicted proteins | sample OliLak19BULKMAT1_FD_123175 | JGI IMG/M metagenome (GOLD analysis project Ga0163144, IMG submission 123175) | Freshwater microbial mat bacterial communities from Lake Vanda, McMurdo Dry Valleys, Antarctica - Oligotrophic Lake LV.19.BULKMAT1 | ecosystem: Environmental > Aquatic > Freshwater >...
CGAATCGACGGGACGCGGAAAGCAAAAGACGGGCGTCGCTGGGTCGCCGCACCAGTCGCGCACCTCGGCCGGCCGACTCATCGGCGAACGCATCTGGGCGACGGCGGGAACGACGAACCAATGGGTTGCGAGCGTCAGGCCGAACCAAGCGATGAAAACCGCCCCAACCCATCGTGGGGCATGATGGGCATCGCCATAGCGTCGCGCGAAGTAGGTTCCCAGCGCCAGCGCCAGCGGCGGAAAGGCAGGCAAAATGTAGGTGGGCAGCTTCGACCCCGATAGCGAAAAGAATCCGAAACACCACAGACCACACAGAAGCAAATAGCCCAGACCCGGCGTGCGTGCGGCGACATCTTCGTCCTGCGCGGAGAAAAGAAAACGCACTCCCGCGATCAACCAGATGGTCGCGGGCAACAAGCCGGCCAGCATTAGGGGCACGAAGAAAAAGAGCGGACGTTGATGATCGAACGGATCGGTAAAACGTTGGACGTTGTGCTGCCAAAAGAAGTAGCGGGCGAACTCCGGCTCGCGCAGCATGATCGCGACATACCACGGTAAATTGATCGCCAATGCGACGGCCGCAAACCCGAGAAGATGCCGCCTCGGCAGGAGACAGCGCCCGGATTGCAAGCGCCGCGTCAGCCACAAGGGCGGCACGAAGAGAACTAACGCGATCGGCCCCTTGGCGAGCAATCCCAGACCGCACGCCGCCGCCGCGAGATACCACCAGCCGCGCTGAAGCCTTGGGCCGGTCTGCGCGAGATATCCCGCCAGGAGGGAAAGCGTGACCAGAAACGTGAGCAGTCCGTCGAGCAACAGCAATCGGCTAATGCCCACGAATCCCGGCGCCAGCGCCAGCAGCAGCGAACCCCAAAATGCCGCCCGCGTGCCCACCAGCCGTCGCCCCAGGAAAAAACACAGTAGGATCGTCCCGTGTGTCGCCAACGCGGGGACAAGCCGCGCGGCCCAGGCGTGCGGGCCAAAAAGCGCGTAGCTCAGCATCGCGCACCAGTAGAAAAGCGGCGGCTTGTCGAGATACGGCTCTCCCTGAAGAGTCGGCACGATCCAGTCGCCGCGCGCCAACATCTCTGCCGGGATCTGTGCGTAGCGTCCCTCGTCCGGTTCGAAGAGAAAAAAGGTCATGCACGGATACAGCAGCAACGCCGGCAAGATGAGAAGTGTCCAAACCTGCCAGGCCGCCGGGCGGTGATTGTCCGCCTTGCCCGGAAACAGGACGCGCGACCACCAGAAAGGAATCCATCCCAACGTCGTCGCGGGCAGCAGAGACGCATGGGCCGTCTCGTGCATGGAGGCACGCGGAGTCGGTTCACGCAATAACGGAACCAACCATTCCCGGCGTTCCAGGGGCGTTTGCCCCCGAACCGAGGCATCGTCGACGCGATTCTCTTGACCCTCCCGCACCGGCATGGCACGATCTCCTTCCCACTTGGCATCCGAACCCCAAACAGGGTGCCAAAACTTGCCCGTGCCAGTCAATCAGTCTTAAGATGGGTAAGCTGCGCCGTGGTGCCGGTATCCTACCGGCACGAAAAAAATAACCCAAACGATCAGATCCCACCGCCTGACCGAGAAACCAAACATGAAAAAACTCCCCGCCCTGTTCTTACTCACGTTCGCAACCCTCGCCTTCGCCGGTCCCAAAGGTGAGAAGAAGGACGATTTGGCGACTTTGGAGAAGACGTTGCTGGACCTGACGAACGCCGAGCGCAAGAAGGAAAGCCTCAAGCCGTTGCGCTGGAATGTCGTGCTCGCCAAGGTGGCGCGGGCGCATTCGGACAACATGCGCAAGCAGAAAAAGGAGTTGCATGAACTGGACGGCAAGAAATCGTCCGACCGCGTCAAGGCCGCGGGTTACAAGTATTATCGCACGGGCGAAAACGTCGGCTCGATGCCGCTGGGCTTCAAACTCGCGGACATCATGAAAGCCTGGATGGGCTCGCCGGGACACCGCAAGAACATCGTCCAGGATGATTTTCAGGAAGCGGGCATGGGCATCGTGCGCGACGGGGAGGGCCGACTCTATATCACCCAACTCTTCGGCTGCCCGCCGAAGAAATAGAACCCCGCTCTTGGACACGTTGACGAAAAAACCCACGACGATTGGTCGTGGGTTTTTGAGTTTGCAGTTGGGCGAAACGAGGCGGACGATCAAACCTTGCCCCCGACGGCGATCTCCTTGAGCCAGGCGGCGGGGATCGGTCGGAAGGTTTCGTCGTCGGCGAAGTGCCAGGCGTGCAGGCCGTCCTCGCCGTGCCGCCAAGAGAAGTAGGCCCGGCGGTTATTGACCATGGTCGGGAAGCCGACCCGTCCCAGTTCGCCGTCCAAAAGCACCACGCCCAGGGTATCCAATTCTTCCACGATGGCGTTCATCGTCGCTTCCGCCGTCGCGAGTTTTTCCTTGATTTCGTAACGTCGTTGACGCTCCGGCCAAGTCAGAGAACTTTTCCCACGATCAAGACTCGCCTCCTCCGGCTGCAAGTGCAAGACGGAGCGTTGGCTTGCGAGATAATCGCCCAGGATGCGCTGCACCAAGGGCAGCATTTTCTGGACGGTCGTCAAGCTCAAGATCGGCAAACTTTCCACTGACTTTTCGGAGGCGTCCGGTGCCCGGTATCCTTTGGAGCCGTTCATGGGTTCACCCCCAAGAGAAAAGGGTTTATGAAACCTTCTACTTCTATGATAGGTCGGAAATCCAAGACTTGCGCGTGAACGTATTCGCTTTTTTCCAAAGAAGTGTAAACCCGCGACGACAAACCATGACGACAGGCGAGGTCATCGCGATAAGGACAGTTTGACAGGGGGCGGATTTTCGGTCCTACTTCATTCGTTGAGAAGTGGTTCGCGTTAGCGCGCCTTCAGCGTACAATATAGCCCACCGTCGCTTGGCGGCGGACGGGAACCATTCGAGAGCTTGCGCTCTCGGTCTGGTGGGTCAGGATTGTTCTGCGAGGAAAATGCACGATGCTGCGTACGATCAGGCCGGACGAGTTGCTCAAGGGAATGACTGCGGCCCAGCAGGAGGCGGTCCAACACATGGAGGGGCCGCTCCTCATTCTCGCGGGGCCGGGCAGCGGCAAGACGCGCGTCATCACCCATCGCGTGGCCCATCTCATCAGCCAGGGTGTTCGGCCGCACGAAATTCTCGCCATCACCTTCACCAACAAGGCCGCGGGCGAGATGCGCAATCGCGTCGCCAACATCCTCGGTCCCAGCGGCGTCTGGATCAGCACGTTCCACAGTCTCGGCGTTCGCCTTTTGCGCATGTTCGCCGACCGCATCAATCTCGATAAGAACTTCACGATTTACGACCAGTCCGACCGGCTTCGCGTCGTCAAGACGGCCCTTGAAGTCGCGGGCATCGACAACGTCCGCTTCACCCCAGAGACGCTTCAGTCCGCGATCAGCAAAGCGAAGAATCAACTGCTCTCGCCCGATCAATATGCCCGCAAGGGGACGGATTTCTTCACCACGGTCGTCGCCAAAGTTTACGCCGCCTATGAGAAAAAACTGCGCGAGTGCAACGCCCTGGACTTCGACGATCTCTTGATGTGGCCCGCGCTTGCGTTGCGCCACGATCAGGAGCTGCGCGCCGATCTCGACGCCCGTTTTCGTTACGTTCTCATCGACGAATACCAAGACACCAACGAAGCGCAGTACGAACTGGCCCGGCGCATCTCTCAAGACTATCCCAACCTGTGCGTCGTCGGCGATCCCGATCAGTCGATCTACAAGTGGCGCGGGGCGAACATCCGCAACATCCTCGACTTCGAGCGCGACTTCGCCGGCGCCCGCACCATCACTCTGGGTGAGAATTTCCGCAGCACCAAGTCGATTTTGAAGGCCGCCGACACCGTCATCGCCCACAACAAGCAGCGCAAGCCCAAGGAGTTGTACACGAACAACCAGGCGGGCGATCCGATTCACGTCCTGCTCTACGAGACGGGTCTGGACGAAGCCGAGCAAGTGGTGCGGAAGATCCGCGACATGGTGGAGGAAGAGGGCAAACGCCGCTACCGCGATTTCGCCATCTTCCTGCGCATCAACGCCTTGTCACGCAACCTGGAAAGCGCGTTCATCCGGCAACGCGTGCCCTTCCAGATCGTGCGCGGCCTCGCCTTCTTCGACCGCAAGGAAAACAAGGACGTCCTCGCGTATCTTCGTCTCCTGCTCAATCCGCGCGACACGGTGTCCTTTCTGCGTGTTGTCAACGAACCGGCGCGCGGGATCGGCAAGGTTTCGCTGGAGCATTTGCAGGATTACGCCGAACCGCGCGAGTTGCCGTTGCTCGCCGCCGCCGCCGAGGTCGACAAGATTCCCGCCATCAAAGGCAAGGCCGCCACCGGCCTGCGAACCTTCGCTCTCATACTCAATGAACTGCGCGGCATGGTGGAATCGACGCCGGACGAAGTGATACGCCAAGTCATCGAACGCACGGGCTATCGCCGCATGCTCAAATCCAGCGACGACGCCGAGGATCAAGAGCGCTTGGCGAACATCGAGGAACTCATCACGGCCGCCCATCAGTTTCATGCCGAGGACAATAGCCGGACGCTCTCGGACTTTCTGGAAAACATCACGCTGGCCAGCGACGTCGACGGCTGGGACGACGCGCAGGATTGCGTGAGCGTCATGACGCTGCACGCGGCCAAGGGGCTGGAGTTCCCGGTGGTCTTCATGCTCGCGGTCGAACAGGGCATCTTGCCGCATGAACGCAGCCTGGGGAAGAACGAGGATCTGGAGGAGGAGCGCCGGCTCGCCTTCGTCGGCATGACGCGGGCCAAGGAAGAACTCTTCATGTGCTATTCGCGGCTGCGCGAGTTTCGCGGCCAGGTGCTTTACGCGGTTCCCAGCATGTTCTTGGAGGAACTTCCTCGCGACGAAGTGGATGAGAAGGATCTGTCGAGTTCCGGGACGGGCCGGATGAGCGCGATGAATGTATGGCGCGCGGGCCGACCCTCCGACGATCACTACGACCCGGGATACGCCATGCCGAAGCCGACGGAGCGAAAACGGACCGAGTTTTCGCCCGCGGCCGTGGCTGAGTTCGACACGGGCACCAAGAAATTCGCGGTGGGCATGTTGGTCGAACACGAGTCATACGGCAAAGGCCGCGTCACCGACGTTTCCGGCCAAGGCGTGTTGCGCAAGCTCAAAATCCGTTTCGCGACCGGGGAACGGACGTTCATTGCCGAGAAAGCCAAACTCAAAGTGTTGCAATAGTATGGCGAGCCGGGAGCGTTAGCGACCGGAGTGTATTTGTTCTTGAAGGAGACATTCATGCTTCGCGTCCTAGTCGTCTTCAGTTTGCTCGCACCAGGGGCAATGGCGCAGCCCGGCGACCCTCCGCCGGAACCGCCGCCTTCGTTCATCATTTTGTCCAAGGTGGATAAGGAGCGGCAAACCGTCTCCTTCGCCGCCACCGTGACGGTTCAAGTGCCTTTGCAAGTGCGCGTAATAGTGCTCGAAAATGGAGTCCAAAAGATCGTGGAGAAGGTGCAGCTCGTGACTGAGACCCGAGTCAAGGAGACACCCATCGACCTCAAAGCCGCAACGTTTTTTAACGCGAAGGGTGAAAAAATCACGGTGAAGGAAGCACTGAAAAAGGTGCGCCCAGGGGACGCCATTCTCCTGAGTGGGACCAACGGCATGGTAGACCGGCGCTACGCGGCACTGTTGCGCGACGACGCGTTGATTCTCGTCCATCCGCTGGGCAGCGCGTTGACGGTCGGGAGGCCGCCGATGCCGAAAGCTCCGGTGCCTCCGCCGCCGCCGCCGCCGCCACCTCCGAAATAACATTCGCGGCGCGGTCACGCACGTTAAGCCGCAAGCGACTCTTGCCCTTTCGAGGTCTCTGCCATGTTCATCCTCAGCGCCTTCGCCGACGAGATCGATCCCGACCCGCAACAGCAGATCGACGTGCTCAAGGCGAGCGACGTCCGCCATATCGAGTTTCGCTCGATCCTGGGCACGAACGTCCTCGCCCTCTCGGATCTGCAAATCCAGGAGTTCAAGTCACTGCTGGATCAGCATGGTTTTCGCTTGAGCGCGATCGGCTCTCCCATCGGCAAGATCCGCGTCGATGAACCGTTCGAGCCGCATCTGGAGAAGTTCAAGCGCGCGATCGCGCTGTGCAAGGTGTTCGGCACGCCGAACATTCGCGTCTTCAGCTATTACCCTCCGGAGGGCCAAGACTGGGATCAAGCGGCGACCCAATACCGCGGCGAGGTGTTAAATCGCACCTTGAAAAAGTGCGCGTTGGCGAAGGCGCACGGCGTCCGCCTGGTTCACGAGAACGAGCATCGCATCTACGGCGATTCGCCGGCGCGGATGGTCGACTTGTTGAGCGTGGTGGCACAGCAATTCGACGGCAGCGTGTTCGGCGCGGTTTACGACGCCGCCAATTACGTCTACTGCGGCTACGATCCCTGGTTAGGCTGGGAGAAGACCCGCAACAAGACCGTGCATTTGCACATCAAGGATTGGAAGAAGGGCGAGAAGCACGGCAGCATCCCCGGCGAGGGCGAAGGCCAAATCCCCCGCTCCATCGCCGACGCCGTCCAGCGCGGCTACGACGGCTTCGCCACCATGGAACCGCACCTCTTGGGCGGCGGACCCACGGGCGGGCAAACCGGTCCCGACCTCTTCCCCAAAGCCATCGCCGCGTTCAAACGCATCGTCGAAGCCGCGGGTGGAACGTATCGCTAGAATCCATATCAGCGCAAACTTCCCAGAACGGCTGCGCGTGGCCCGACGTTTTGTGGTAGCATACAATTCCCACCTGGAAACACCTTCCTTGACCATCGGACGACGCCATGGATTCCGCTTTGCTCGACGAACTGCAACAGACGCTTGAAAAAAAGGGCCCGGCCGAGGCCATCGACCGCTTGTGCGCGTCGCTGAAGGAACGCAAGGAGTATTCCGCCCTGTTCTATGCGCTGCTCATGAAGAAGCGGCATGAACTGGGCGTCTCGCCGATTCCCACCGGCAGCAACCAAGATCTGCCCGACCAGGCGCATGCGGGCTTCGAGGAAGGCATTCGCGACGCGGCCCGGACGGTCGGCGGCCTGTTTCTCGCGGACGGCAACATTCCCAACGCCTGGGCGTATTACCGCATGCTCGGCGAAACCCAACCGGTCGTCGACGCGCTGGAAAAGACGAAGCTTGGCGAGGGCGAGGATTATCATCCGATCATCGACATCGCCTTTCATCAGGGCGTGTTGCCACAAAAAGGGTTCGACTGGATCATCGAGAAGTACGGCACTTGCAGCGCGATCACGAGCTTGGGCGGCGGCGAGGCGCCGATTCCGCCGGAGGTGAAGAACTACTGCGTCCGCCGCTTGATCCAAACGCTGCACCGCGAACTCATGGAGCGCCTGCGTGGGGAGATCAAGAATCATCAAGGCTTCGACGCGACCGGCAAGACACTCGCGGAGTTGATCGAAGGGCGCGACTGGCTATTCGCGGACGACTGTTATCACATCGACCTGTCGCATCTTTCCTCGGTGGTGCAGATGAGCATGCAGATCGATCCGTGCGAGGAATGGACGCTGGCGCGGGATCTGTGCTCGTACGGAAAGAAGTTGTCGCCGCGATTTCATTTCACGGCCGACCCGCCTTTCGAGGATCAGTACGTCGATTTCGACGCGTATCTCAAGGTGTTGATGGGCGAGGACGTTGAAAAGGGCCTGGCACATTTTCAGGCGAAGTTGGAGAAGGCGGAAGAGGATGTCGGCACGTTCCCGGCCGAGGTGTACATCAATTTGCTCTTGCGCGTGGATCGGCCACAAGAGGCGCTGCAAGCGGCGAGGAAGTATCTAAGCCATGTCTCGGAGGCACGACTATCCTGTCCGAATCTGGTTGAGCTCTGCCAAAAGACGGGAGACTATAACGTGCTCGCGGAAGTGGCGCGGGAGCAAGGCCACGCCATCAACTTCCTTGCCGGCATGATCGGCGCGGGCAAGAAGTAAGCGAACTCAGGCGGCGAGATCTTCCGTGCGGCGAGAGGGCGCGTTCGTGCCGCCATACAGCCCGCCGCGGGTGACGCCGAAGATTCTCTGCACCAGCGCGAAGCGATTCGCCCAGACGCTGCCCTTGGCGGTAATCTGGAAGCGGTCGTGGTCGGCGTGCGCCATGCCGCCCTGGACGAGAATGGCGATGCGTTCGTGAAAAAGCGGAGCGACGTAGCGGGCGGTGATGTCCGCGACGGGGATCCCGTTCGCGCCCGCGCGATCCAGTTCCCAAAGAATGCGTAACGAGACGGACTTGTAGACGGCGCTGAATACGAACAGGAAGCTGTTGAACAGAAACCAATAGAGGGCGGCGCCGTACCAATAGTTCATGCCGGCATGGACAAGCGACGCGACGGGAATGGAGAGGCCGTGGACGAAAAGCCCGAGCAAGGCGAGACGGGGCACAGGGGCGGCTTCGCCGCGATAGCGCAGCACGATCAGAGCCGCGCCGAAGAACACAGTGAAGCCGACAAATCCCCAGAGGAACGAAGCAATCGCCATGTTCATGGTTTGACCGCCAAGAGCCAACTCAGCAGGGTTCCGACTTTCGCGCCGAACTTGCCCTTGGGAGTGGGCAGGACGCGTTCGCCTTCGAGTCGGCCCAGCCTGGACTTGAGAAGAAGGGAGAGCCGATCTTTGCCGAAGGTGTGGAGATTGTGTCCGCCGGTGTATTCGACCACCCATTGGTCCATGGAAACCGGCCCTTTCGCACTGGCGAGGGCGCGGAGCATGGTGAGGGTGAAGCCCCAGGCGATGAGCGTCCAGAGCGTGAAGCCGACCAGGTAGGCGGTGAGGAGGACGAGTCCGCCGGCGGCGAGATCAGCGCGTTCCCATTCGGGCTGAAGGAAAAGCCAACCAAGCCAAAGCGTGAAATCCAGGCCGGCCGCGACCATGAAGCGACGCCCCGGTCTGGGCTCGCGCAAAGGTCCGTGCGCGAGCGCCATGAGCAAGAGCGGCAGCAAACAAGCCGCCAATAACGCTCCAAACAGGATGGGGGGCGGTAGGAAATTCATCTCGATTGCCCAGGACCAAAAACAGGGGATCCGAGACGAATCATCGCGAAAGTCGCCCGCTTGAGGCAAGAGCAATCAAATCAACGGTGCAAGCGCTCCAAATAGAGGGCTTCCCGCTTGACTTTCTCTCTTCCACCGTGGAAGACAGGAAGCAGGCCGCATTTTGTCGATTGCCCCCTGATCCCAACTTCGCCTTGGAGATGCCTCATGCCGCGCCGTTTTCTTTTGCTGCTCTCGCCGTTATTCCTCGCCGGCCCAGCCTGGGGGCAAACGCTCGCGCCGGGCGACAATCTCGTCATCGAAAACGTGCCGCCCATCCCCGCCGCTTTGGCCGCCAAGGCGTATCCCTACGGCAACGTCCGTTCCGCGACGCATGTCGACTGGCATCCGCAACGCGAGGAAATGCTCATCCTCACCCGCTTCGCCGACACCGCGCAGGTCCATCTCGTGACGTCGCCGGGCGGCACGCGCAAGCAACTCACCTTCCTGCCCGAGAGCGTCGGCTCCGCTTCCTACGAACCGACGGCCGGCAAATACTTCATCTACACCCTCTCCCCCGGCGGCAGCGAACGTTATCAACTCTATCGCTTCGATTGGGATTCCGGAAAAAGCACTTTGCTTACCGACGGCAAGTCGCGCAACTCCGGCTTCCGCTGGTCGAAAAAGGGCGACAAACTCGTCTACGGCTCGACGCGCCGCAACGGCGCCGACGTCGATCTCTACTTCCTCGACCCCGCCAACCCCAAGAGCGACCGCCTCTTTCTGGAACAAAAGGGCGGCGGTTGGGCCGTGCTCGACTGGGCGCCGGACGATCAGTCGCTCCTCGTCGGCCAATACATCTCCATCAACGAAAGCCATCTGCACCGCGTCGACATCAAGACGAAGAAGTTGACCCGCATCACGCCCGAGGGAAAAGAAAAGGTCGCCTACATGGGCGGCAAATTCAGCAAGGACGGCAAGACGATTTACACGATCACCGACGAGGGGTCCGAATTCCGCTACCTCGCCGTCCTCGATGCGACGACCGGCAAGATCACACGCTTGAGCGACAATAAAAAATGGGACGTGCAAGATTTCTCCGTTTCGTCCGAGGGCAAGATCGCGTATCTCGTCAACGAGGATGGCCGGGGCACGCCGCATCTTCTCGAACCGGGCAAAGGCAAGCTGCCCGCGTTCAAGACGCCGCCGGGTTCGATCAGCAATCTGGAATGGCATCCCAACGGCAAGACGCTGTCGTTCCATGTGACGTCCGCGACGACGCCCCTCGATGTCTATTCGACCGCCGGCGGGGAATCGAAACGCTGGACCTACAGCGAGACGGCCGTGCCCACCAAGGACTTTGCCGAACCCAAGAACATCGCCTGGAAATCGTTCGACGGCACGGAAATCACCGGCTACATCTATCAGCCGCCCAAGAAATTCACCGGCAAACGGCCTGTGCTGATCCTTATCCACGGCGGTCCGGAAAGCCAATCGCGGCCGGGCTTTTTGGGGCGGTACAACTACCTGATACAGGAAATGGGCGTCGCCATGGTGTTTCCCAACGTGCGCGGCTCCTCCGGCTACGGCAAGACGTTCCTGCAAAAAGACAACAGCTTCCAGCGTGAGGATTCCTACAAGGACATCGGCGCCCTGTTCGACTGGATCGCCAAGCAACCCAACCTCGACGCCGACCGCGTCATGGTCATGGGCGGCAGCTACGGCGGACACATGACGCTCGCCGTCTCGTATCTGTACGCGTCCAAGATCCGTTGCGCCATCGACATCGTCGGCATCTCGAACCTGCGCACCTTTTTGGAGAACACCGAAAGCTATCGCCGCGACCTGCGCCGCGTCGAATACGGCGACGAGCGCGACCCGAAGATGCGCGCCTTCCTCGACAAGATCGCGCCGATGAATCATCTCGACAAGATCACGAAACCCCTGTTCATCATCCACGGCAAAAACGACCCGCGCGTCCCCGTGAGCGAAGCCGACCAGATCCGCGACGCACTCAAGAAGCAAAAGACGCCGATGTGGTATCTCGTCGCCAACGACGAAGGCCACGGTTTCGCGAAGAAGCGAAACGTGGATTTCCAGTTTTACGCGACGATCATGTTCGTGGAGGAGTATTTGCTGAAAGGGATGAAGAAGAAAAAACGAATCGAGGTGTGAAAACACGGCGAGCCCGCAGCGCTAGCAAGGGCGAGCCGCGCGATGGTTTGCGGCGGTTCATCCTAAACGAATCAACAAGGATTTGATTTGGTGAATACAGGTTCCGGCGAGTCCGCAGCGCTAGCAAGGGCGAGCCGCGTTGGGAAATCGATGTCGCAAACACTCCGCCTCGCCCTTGCTAGCGCTGCGGACTCGGCGGGAATTGGGACGCGCGGACTTTTTCTCGAATTGAACCGTAGCCCCGTCGGCAGGGTCTTTATGATAGTCGCCCACGGAGTTGACCCTTTCTTCGCGATCAAGATGCCGTCTACCAGGAGTTGCTCGTGCTGCGCTGCCGACGCGGCGATCCCGCCGCGCTGGAAGAGTTGGTTCGCGCTTGGGAAAAGCGGTTGCACTACTTCATTCGGCAACTGGTGAAGAATGAGCAGGACGCGTGGGACATTTTGCAGCAAACCTGGTTGCGGGTGTTGCGCGGCATCCGTTCGCTCAAGGATGCGGACAGGTTGACGCCTTGGCTCTACCAAATCGCCCGCTATGCCGCGTTCACCTACGCCCGGCTGCAATCCAACTATCGGGCCGGACTGGAAGAGCACGCCAACATCGACTGGGCCGACGAAGACCCAGGCGCCTTCCAGTTCGATCACGCCGAGCAGGTGCATCACGCGTTGCGGCAGCTCTCCTTGCCGCATCGGGAGGTGTTGACACGGGTGACAAGGCTTTTTTTCGTGCCTACCGCTTCGTCTCAACCAGCCCAACGTCGATGGTGCGGCCGCCGCCGGTGTCTCGGCAAGTAACGGCGAGGACGTTGGATCCCGGTCGCAGTGTCTTGCGGGCTTCCTCCGAGATGAGGAATTCCATATATCCCGGCGTGCATTGCGTTACCTCGGCCGGCAACACGGCGGCGATCGCTTTGACGATCTCGTCGGCTTTGGCGTCGTCCAATTCCCCTTTACGCAGGGCGAAGTTGGCGCTGACCTTTTGCCCGCCACGCCGACTGGGCGGGTAGACCACCACGGTCACGTCGGCCTCCGCCGCGATGGCGTAGGCCGGCGGAGGAACAACGATGCCGAGCGCGACTTGTTGGATCTTTTCCTTCTGCGCCAAAGTGCGGAGCCCCACGTCCAGTCCGGGGGCGTCGTTCATGAACATCACATAGGCGCCGAGACGGCGCGGCGTCTTGTTCACCGCCCCGACCGGCGGCCCCGACTGCAACGGCTCGACGGCGTTCAAGCCGCCGGAGAACACCAAAAGGGAACAAGCGACACCGGCCAAAAGACATCGGGACATGGCAACGCCTCATAAATGGAATGGGAGGGTGCGAGGGTTTCTGTTGTGTTAGCGTAAATGGGAGCGAGGAGACGCCAAAAAATTCCGAGTTTTTGTCGTCCGGATGGATGTCTAGAAAACGCTCGAATCGTAGATTCTCAGAGCGTTCACGCAATTAATCACTTACGTCGGTCGGGTGGCCCCCGTCGGACCGGTCTGAGCATTATGACTGGAAAAACATGTTCCGCATTCGCATCGTCGCTCTGTTTTGTTTCGTCACGGCGCCCGCACTCGCTTACGCGGACGGTCCCGTGAAGACCAGCGCCGCGCTCGTCGCCGCTGTTCGCGATGGGGCGGAGGGAGACACCATCGAGATCGCCGCCGGCACCTTCGAATTAGAGGCCCCGCTGGAACTGAAAGCACGCATGACTCTCAAAGGCGCCGGCATGGACAAGACCATCCTCACCCATGTCGCCGCGTGGCAGCCTTCGACCAAAACGCTTCCCGACCCTGAGATGACGACCAAGGGCATGGATACCCAGGCATACCTCATTCGGCTCAAAGACAAGGCCGCGGGCATCACGATTTCCGATCTCACGTTGCACGGTCCCCAGCTTCATGGCGCCATCTTCGGCGTTGGCAATCACGACCTGCATCTGCATCATCTACGCATCAAAGACACTCTGTGGACGGGGATCCGCACGTTCTCGATGAAAAGGGCCAAGATCCACGATTGTGAGTTCATCGATGTCGGTGGCCGCTGGCGGAAGGGCGAACAACCCGCCAAGGGCGGCATCACCGGTGGGGCGATCTTCGCCATTTGGATGGCCGACTGCGAAATCTTCAACAATCGCTTCCTCCGTACCGCCAAGGGGAGACCGTTTTTCGGCATCAAAGTCCGGCAAGGGAAGCGATCTCGCATCCACCACAACACCATCGAGGTGAACTTCTCCATCGAACTGCCCTTCGAACTCGACGAAGACATGGAGATCGACCACAACATTTTCCATGGCACGGTCTCGATTCCGAAATACGCCGGCGGGCCGGTCCCCAAGAGTGGCCGGACGTTCCACATCCACCATAACTGGTTTCGCGACAGCTACGCGATCGAGTTCGTTCGCAACGGCGTCGAGATCGACCATAACCTGTTCGACTTCGACCTCAAAAAGGACCACGGCAATCTCATCTCCGGATTCGGCAAAGCCGCGGCGAAAGGGCCCGCCCGCTTCCACAACAACCTCGTCAACAATCCGGGCCGAGGCGTCATCTGGATCAACGAGGTTTTCAATAACCTCGAAATCCGCAACAACCATATCGTCACGCGCACCACCCAAACGCCGCGCAAGGAGGGACTCTTCGGCTTCAACCCCGCTTGCGATTTCAAAACCATCGCGATTGAAAGCAATCTCATCGAACGCGAGGGCCAAGCCAGGCCGCTCCTTCGATCCAAGGAAAGCTACAAGTCGACGATTCGGAACAACACCCTCACCAACGTTTCCGATACCGACCGCTACGAAAACCCGCAAACCAAAAACCCGATCGGCCTCGAAGCACCGCTCCGGTTCGAGTGCGGCGTCCATGGCGAAATCACCGTGGACGGCTGGAAAACCAGACCGTCCGCGAAATAGCCGGTTCGCGCCCTTCCCCGTTTCGCGCCCGCCCGTTCCAACCGTGCGAATCGTCTATGACTTCTCTGAACCAGCCTCGGCCGCGCGTTCCGTTAGCAAGGTGCTGCGAAGATACTGCCCGGTTTCCGCGAACAACGCCAACAGGTTGATGATAATGGCTTCCGAATCGGATCCGAGAATTCCCGTCCAACGTCCGCACACCCAACGACCAGCCAATGGTTCCGGCGAAAGAATCGCATACATGACATTACTGGTCGAATGGATTTCACATCGAGGTGAAACGAATTAAGCGCCGCGACAGAAACCGGTTGCGTCAAAGTGGCCGAATTGGATTTCAGATCGGGTGGGGGTGGGTGAATGAAATGAAACGTTGTCGTGATTGGATGTCCAGTGCAAGAACCGGACGGCAGCAACAAGCTACCACTTCCCGCGTCCAATGCGACGTGCCTGCCGGGAGTCCGTGACCTCGAGGTCGCGAAAGCATGTCGGCGTGTGCTACAATTACCGGAGGAAGGAGGTGCCTCATGTCCACCACAATTACCGGCGTAGTCTCCAACGGCGTAATTGTTCCCGACCCGCCCTTGCCCGAAGGAACGCGCGTAGAGATCCACCGCCTGGCGGAAGAAGTTCCAAACGCGAATCCCTTGCTTCATATTCCCGGCCATCTTGACCCCAATGACCCAGTCGAGAGGGAATTCGTGGAGGAACTAGCTCATCGCCGCCGGCAAGAGCTTGAAAGGTGGATGTAGGCATCGAGAATGCCAAGACTCAATCAAGGTCCATAATTGCCGCGTTGCCATGCCGTCCAAAGTTCAAATCCCGACCCCTGGTCGTCCCGTCGTTTATTCGGGGATCTTCGTTCCCCACTGGGAAATTGCCCATATCCGCATTCGCGTCTCTCGGAGGCGTCTGCCGATATTTGAAAGCGTGGCCCTCAGCGTCGGTTGCCTTTTGTTCTTTTTTGGTTTTCTCGAGACTGTGGCCTTCCTCGTCCTTGGGGGCTACGTCACGGTTCGATTTGCTCTCCCTTGCTATGAGCTTTGGGCCACGCGATTTCCCGATGGTTTCGTCAAATCGTCCTCCCGGGAAAGGGCGTTTGAATATTTGTTGGAATGCGGCCAACACGAAATTGAGTTTGAAGGCATCGTGAGCGAACGAGGCCGTTTTGGCCACATAGGAAGTATGAACCGTCAGGTTGAGATCGTCCGCGTTCTAAAGTGGATCCGCAGGCCGGCGTGAAAATCGTCGAGACTCAACCCGGAGGTATGGATGGAAGCGCCGTTTGCCGATATTGGCCGGGACTGACGACGGTGAAAAACCCACGCAATTCCGGACTATTCGCGAAGAACGCCTGCACACCGAACTCGAGGTCGTTCGGCGGCAGTTGATGTAAACGAAAAAGCACAATTCCAGGGCTTGGCGGCTGATTGTGGCGAAAAACCAACTCCCCAAAATCTTGGTCGAACGTCAGCAAAACGCGGTCTTGATCCAAAGCGGTTCGCAGGATGATCGAATCAGGCTCCCCAACCAAAACCTGGGCTGCATGAACGACATCGTCGCCGTTTGCGATCAGCCACCGAACAACCCCGGCAGGGAAGTTCTCGTTCGCAAGGTAACGCTCCTTCATGCGGATCTTGCCCCGGGAGAAAGCAAATAGAATCGTTCGTTCTTCAAAATGTCGGCCACATACGCATGAACCGCGCGAATGCGTTCCTCCGTCAGATTCGGGTAATGAACGCTTAGCGCCGACTTATCCCAGCCCGCAGCAAGCAGGTCCAGGACAAACTCCACGGAAAGCCGAGTACCCCGCAAGGTCGGCTTGCCGCACAGAATTTCCGGATCCGTAATGATGTGGTCGCGCCAGTCCATCGAGGGTTCCTTGAGTTCAATGAAATTATACCTTGGCGCCTGTCTTCGAGGGAATCATGCCACCCAGTTTATCGTGTGTTGCGGGGCGTGATGCTAGTTCAATCGCCATTCCCCAAAAACCCCAGCAGCCCCGAATAAAAATCGTGTCCCAGGCCGTCGTTGTGATCTTGGCCTTCCAGTTCGACGAAGGTCTTTGGCTCGTTGGCGGCTTCGTAGAGGCGTTTGCCCAGGGCGAAGGGGACGATGCGGTCTTGGGAGCCGTGGGCGATGAAGACGGGGGTGCGGACGTTTTTGATTTTGGCGGCGCTGTCGAAGCGATTGCGCATCACCCAGCGCACGGGCAGCCAGGGATAGAACGTCGCCCCGACGTCCGGCGCCGACGTGAACGTCTTGACCAGGATCAAGGCGCGATGTTCCTTGCGGCTGGCGAGGTCGACGGCCACGGCGCCGCCTAGCGACGCGCCGAAGAGCAACAGCTTGCCGGGCGCGATCGTCTTCTCTTGGGTGAGCCAGGCGTAGGCGGCGTCGGCAGATTGGTAGCAGCCTTTTTCGCTCGGGGCGCCTTCGCTTTTGCCGTAGCCGGGATAGTCGACAATCAACACCGACGCCTTCAAGGCATCGCGCACGTTGACGATCGATTTGCCCCGATGGCTCAAGTTGCCCGCGTTGCCGTGCAGATAGAGGACGGCCTTGTCGCTGCCCGGTTGGGGGCAGTACCAGGCGTGGAGTTTCGTGCCGTCCGCGGCCTTCAGCCAAACATCCTCGATCTCCGGCGTGGGCGGCACGGCCCAGTCCGCCGCCGCCGTGGAAGGCCGATAGACCATACGATTTTCGAGAAGCATCAGCACGAGCAAGACTCCGAGATAGACAATGCCGACCCGCACCGCCCAATAGCGTACACGTCTCCACGGGGAGCGTTTGGCGGTCGGAGCGGCGGTTTGAGCGTTCATGGGCGTCACATTCCTCGGGGCACGCGCACCAGAATGGTTCGCCCGTCCTTGCGTTCGAATTGATAATGTACGTCCACGCTCAGGGAATCCTTGCCGTGCAGGAAAATTTGCGGGCGAATGTCCTCGAACTCGTCGCGGCCATGGATCTGGGCCCGCAGCCAAATCGCCTGGTGAACGGTGAAGGTCTCGCGGGCGCCGGCGCCGAGGCTGTGCTCGGTCCAGGCACCCCAAGTCTCGTCCCAGAACTGCCCGCCGATCTTGAACCAGACGCGCTTCTCCGTCGCATTAATGAGCACGACCTTGGCGTCTATTTCCGCGTGGACTTTGCGGGCCCGTTCGATGGCGTCCTCAGCGGATTTGAACTGCGTTTTGAGCGCGGGAATCTCGCTTTCGAGCAAGCCGGCGCGCTTCTTTTCGCGATCGCGTTCCTTGCGCAGCGAAGCTTCCGCCGCCTCGACGCGGAGCATGTCGTCCTTGGATTGGTCAAGGCGTTTCTTCAGGTCCGCGGCCGACTCCTTGAGC
>Ga0163144_10012972_pt1 | contig 17430 bp, 14 predicted proteins | sample OliLak19BULKMAT1_FD_123175 | JGI IMG/M metagenome (GOLD analysis project Ga0163144, IMG submission 123175) | Freshwater microbial mat bacterial communities from Lake Vanda, McMurdo Dry Valleys, Antarctica - Oligotrophic Lake LV.19.BULKMAT1 | ecosystem: Environmental > Aquatic > Freshwater >...
TAAATTTCAGCCAGCCAGTCGAAAAGCCTGGCCGTGCGAGAGATCCCGAGCGCTCCGCGGTCCATGCAAAACCGACCCCGCCCGCCGCAACTCTCCCGAATTGCTTACACTTACGATCAACTATTCCATGATCGAGTGGGCTCCCCGATATACCGGCTCAACGGTCTAATGATGCGGTTGTTCGCGTGCTGCTCCATAATATGACTGCACCAGCCCGAAAGCCGCGAAGCAACGAAGATGGGGGTGTATTGCGGTACCGGGATACCCATCACAAAGTAAGTCATCCCGCAAGGAAAATCGACGTTCGGGTGGATCTTCTTCTGATCTAACATAATCTTCTGCACGCGGTCGCCCATCTCAAACCACTTAAGCGACTCTGGACCCTGCCCCTTTGCAATCTCCCGGCCCAACGCTCCGAGGATCGGTGCCCGATGATCGCCATTCTTATACACCCGGTGACCAAAACCCATGAGCTTTTCCTTCGTTTCAAACGCGCGCTGCATATACCCCTCGACGGTACCACCACCCTGCACGTGCTTATCAATCCGCTTAAGCATCTCCATCGCCGCTTCATTCGCGCCCCCGTGTAACGGCCCTTTCAATGCCGCGATTCCGCCGCAGACCGCGCCGTGCATATCGCTGAGCGTTCCAGCGATAACGCGGCAAGCGAATGTGCTCGCATTAAAGTCGTGCTCGGCATAAAGAATGAGCGACACATCAACGCAATGTTCGAACTGCGCGCTGGGCTTCTTGCCCGTCATCAGATAAAGCAAATTCGCTGCGTGAGATAATTTCGGATCCCCACCCGTCGCCGGTTCAATCAGCTCTCGACCATCAATAACGCTCTGCATGTGCCCAATGATCGCCGGACACCTGGCCAGCAGACGTTTGGATTTCCTTAAGTTCGCCGCAGCGGTGTTATCTTGACAATCTACATCGATGTGCCCCAGTATGCCTATCGCTGTGCGGCAGACATCCATTGGCACCGCGGTGCCAGCTTTGAGCGCAGGACCGGTTTCGCGCAGGAACGCGATCACCGAGGGCGGTAGGGCCCTCTCCGCAACGAGCTCACCCTTGAATCTCGCCAACTCAGCCGCGCTGGGCTTGTGCCCTTCAAGTAGCACGAAAGCGACCTCTTCAAAGGTCGCGTTTTTCGCCAAGTCATGGATCTCGTACCCCCGATAGAACAGCCCGCCCTGCTCAATGGAGCAGATAGCGGTCTCGCCAGCGACAATGCCCTCAAGCCCCCGCGAGAAAATAGCTTCTTCGGACTCTTTACTTACGTTGGAAGTGGGTGTAGCTATAGACATTGCTGTGCGAACCTTTCGAGTCTGCGTTTTAGTTTCTAGGCAATCTTATCACGATCCCGCCTCACGCCGTTACGCGGCAGTGGACTGCCTTGCGGAGATTCTAGCGCGGGCGACCCTCTAGCCCCGCCCGCCCGTGCGTACCTTTTTGATTCTCGACCTTTTTCGCTGGGTTCCTACCGGAGCATCCTGACCCATGCCGACCTCGAAGCCAGCCACATCTCTTCCCACCGGCCTCTCGCGCCGTGACTTTGTCGCAACCGCCGCGGTAGTCGCGGCGGGCGGGTCACTTGCCTCCGCGCTTTCACACGTGGCCCAACCCTCCGATACGCGGCGATTGCGCATCGGGCTGGTTGGCTGCGGCGGACGTGGACTGGGCGCGGCCGTGCAGGCCCTGCGAGCTGATCAGAATACCGACTTGATAGCCGTAGGAGACGTCTTCCCCGATCGCTTGGAAACGTGTCTCGCGGGCCTGCGTGACGAGCTCGGCGACGCGGCAGCTTCCCGTGTGAAAGTCGATGATGAACGTAAATTTTTAGGCTTTGACGCCTACCAGAAAGTGATTGATGCAGGGGTCGATGTCGTTTTATTATGTTCGTATCCGGCTTTCCGACCAGCGCACCTTAAAGCCGCCGTCGAAGCGGGGAAGCACGTCTTCGCGGAGAAGCCGCTGGCCACTGATGCCCCCGGGCTTCGGAGCGTTCTTGAATCCGCCGCGGAGGCAAAGAAGAAGAATCTCGGCATCCTCGTGGGCTTCTGTTGGCGTTACAACGAAGGTATGCGGGCCACATATGAGCAGATCAATGCGGGCGCGCTGGGCGACATCATCACCGCCCACACCACCTACCACACAGGCACATTGGAAAAACGTAAGCGAAAGCCCGAGTGGAGCGATCTCGAGTTTCAGATGCGAAACTGGTGGCACTTTTGCTGGGTCAGCGGCGACCACATCGTAGAGCAGGCGGTGCACAGCATCGATCGGCTGGCCTGGGCGATGGGCGATCGTAAGCCCGCGCGGGTGAACTGTCTGGGGGGTCGCGCCGCAAGGTCCGGCCCGGAGCACGGCGATGCGTTCGATCACTTCGCCGCCATTTATGAATACGAAGGAGGTGGCCGGGCCTTTCACACCTGTCGCCAGATCGATCAAACTCCCAGCGATAACACCGACTACATCTACGGTGTCAAGGGTAGTGCGGTTGTAAACGGCTGGGTACCGACTTACGTTCTCAAAGATGCTGCGGGCAAGCCGATTTGGAAATATTCAGGACCCACCGGCGAGGATATGTATCAGAACGAACATAACGCTTTCTTCAAGAGCCTGCGATTAGGTCAACCGATCAACGACTGCGAGCGGGGTGCTAACAGCACGCTCATGGCGATCATGGCAAGGATGTCCGCCTACACCGGTAAGACCATAACTTGGGAACAGGCACTCAACAGCAAGCAAATACTCGTGCCAGAACAGTTGGTCCTGGGGCCTTATCCCACTCCGGAGGTCGCGATCCCCGGCAAGACACCCTTTAGCTAAACTCTAACCAGCCATCACTTAAGATAATCGGTAAACCGGAGTTCTTCAATCTCGCCCGCCACCAATAGCAGTAAGGCCCGCCGACTTATGCCGCAACAAAACGATACAATTTCCTCGCCCTGTGCAATCTCCCGCCGTCAACTGATCGTGGCTTCCGCCGCGTTGGGTGCCTCAACGATGGTGAGTGCTGCGCAAGCTTCCCTCGCTTCGTGTGCGCTCTCCGGTGAACAGCCTGCTTCGCCACCCCCCACATCAGCCCCGCTGGCCACACCAACGCCCGCCCCGACGGGCCAGAGCCCGAAGCGAACACTCAAAGCAGCTGTTATGTACGGGATGATCGGCGAGGGAACCACGCCCCTTGAGAAATTTCAGGTGATCAAAGATTGCGGATTTGAGGGGGTCGAAATCGATGCGCCCAGCAATATTAGCAACGAAAGTCTATTGGCCGCCGCCGCGAAGACAGGCATCACGATGCACGGAGTTGTTCACAGTGGCCACTGGAAGTATCCGCTCAACTCACCCGGCGCAAAGGTAAGAGCACAGGGGCTCGCGATGCTCGAACAGGCGCTGCGCGATGCTAAAGCGTTGGGGGCGTCCTCGGTGTTGCTGGTGCCTGCGGTCGTAACAGCTAAGCAGCCTTACGACCAGGCCTGGGAATACTCAAGCCAAGCGATCACCACCGCTTTGAAAACGGCGAAAGAATGTAATATTCAAATTGCGATTGAGAATGTCTGGAATAACTTCCTACTCAGCCCGCTCGAAGCCGCGCGATTCGTTGATTCCTTCAAAAGCCCCCTCGTCAAATGGCACTTTGATATCGGAAACTGTATTAACGCAGGTTTCCCCGATCAATGGATTAAGATCCTCGGCGCCCGGATCGTAAAAATTCACATCAAAGATTATTCGCGAAAGATCCGCGACGACCAAGGCCTTTGGAAGGGGTTCAACGCCGAGCTAGGGTCCGGCGATGCGGGGTGGCCTGAGGTTATGAAAGAGCTCGATTCAATAGGCTACTCGACCAACCCCGTAGGCAACTGGGCGACCGCGGAGGTGCCCGGTGGCGACAGTGCCCGCCTGAAAGTCATCCGCGAACAGATGGAAAAGATTTTCGTAATATAACTAATCGGGTGTGGGCGCAGGCCTGCGAACTGTATTGGGGTGCGGCATTACCTCGGCCGAACAGTCCAACCGGCGGAATCAGCCTGGTCCGCCCAGTTTCGCATGTCGTTCAAGCCCGACCAGCCCAGTAGCCCTACATGCCCATCGAGGTAGCCGCACACCGCTTTGCCGTTATACCGGAGCGAGATAAAGCCTGAGTTGATGCCAGGCAAAGCAGCATTCGTTTCGTAATTATTATCCCACAAGTTAGCAGTGTTGGAGGCAAATCGAGGCGGGTCAACCCGAAAGAAACCCTCGGGTTTGCCCAGGATCGGAACCGCGGGTTGCTCCTGCGCGCGGGCAGAAACAAACGTAAGCAATGACGACGCCCGCACCACTTGGTCAAGCCGTGCGACATGCACCCTGCCGAAGGTATTCTGGAAGAGGCGATCAAACATCAAAAGCCTGTCCGAACCACCTACAAAGACCGCGTTAAGCCCGAGTGATGGGTACAAGCTCACAACGTAATCGTAATTAATTCCGGACGGCAGATACTCCGATTCCTTCTCTCGTAGGTCCGCCAGTAGCCGGTCTGACTGGTACAGACCCCGAAAGTTATAGTTAAGATACGGCGCGAGCCGGAACGGATAACGCTGGGCATCCTCATTTAACAACCGTGCGCCGGCACCATTGAACACCGGCATCGGGCCATTCACCCACTCCCGCTTTGGGTAGCCAGGAAGAATCAAACCTTTGTTATCGTCGGCGTACGCTATGAACGCGACCATCATCTGGGCCGCCGCAGCTTGCTCGCGAGTCTGCTTCGCCAAGGTCCGTGCCTTACCCAACGAAGGGAGAAGCAACGCAATCAGCACCCCAACGACAAAGATAACTACGAGTAGTTCAACGAGTGTGAATCCCGCACTTGCGGAGATGCTCTTGAGCGCACGAGTGGCACGCATAATCGGGCATCGGCTTGGCGCGAGGTTGCCATCCGCAGCATTCGCGAAGCTACGCGCTCTCGCCGAGTGGCTATGTGCCTTGACCGTCTCAACCAAAGCCCGCAGCCGCCCAGGTTTAAAAAAGGAAATTCTTGTCATACTGAACCTATTACTGTAGAACGGGAGTATCATCTATTCTAGCCGGTCCCACCGCAAAGGAAAGTCCTTACAACCACCAGCCATTTCGCCAGAAACTCGCGATTAGATGCTGGTAAAGCCGCTTTTCCAAACTAAAAGCGATTTAGTGCAACTGATTGGTAAAAGGTACGAAACTTGTTCGTGCCTCTAGCGTATAATCTGTTGCCTCCTTCTCGCTCGTCCTGTGGCATCCTTAGAACCCTCCTGACAACTCTTCGAACCATCCCTCTCTCAAATGGAGATCATCATGAAAGCAGGCCTCATAAACCGTCACGCACATTTCATACCGATTGCCTTCACCGCAGCGTCGGCCTCGCTACTCGCGTCGACGGCCGTCGGGCAGACTATCGTGACTGGCGAACTGCTTCCGGCGATCGACCGATGGAACTACCCCTTTGCCAGCCGACCCGGGGCGGAGGAGACTGTCCCAGTTTTCGCGGCCCTTTTCCAACCCGGGTTTGACGACCGCGATGCCCAGTTCTTACTTGGCTTTGACACCTCTAGCTTGGTGGCAACCGGCCGCGGCACAGAGCGATACATCGTCGATCGAATTGAGATCACAGTCTTTGCCTCGACCGACAATCAGTTTTTGTACGACCCAAGCTTTGACGGTGTCGCAACTTCCTACCCACCCTCCGACTCGGCCTACGTTGTAGACGCGGATGTCGGAAAACCGCTTGAGATCTTCGCGGTTGGGTACCGAAACGGGTTGAGTGCTCAGACGTACGCCGAGAACACGCCGTACAGCCCTTTCCCTCCCGCTCCGCGCGAGGGCGTCCGTAGTGCTTTTGCTGCGATCTTTGACGGCGCAGGTGAACCATCAATAGATGTAGGCCGACACGTACGCCAGCGTTTCGAAGCAATCCCGCTCGCCATCGGCCAGAACCCTGCACTGATCGTCGGGCAGTCCATAGCTGCGGGCACATCGTTTACGTTCTCCGTTGACGTCTCTTCCCCAGATGTGCAGAGTTACGCGGCGCGAGGATTCGCGATCGGAAAACTTAATCTTATGGTGTCGGGCCTGCATCCCGCAAGTGGTGGACCGGGTGGGGGTGGTGGCGGGTCGTACCCTTCTTTCTTCACTAAAGAGAGCGGTGTCGCTAGCGTCAACGGCCTCATCTCCCGGCTTTCATTCTCGGTCGCGACTTATCCGGGCGCCGACTTCAATGAAGATGGCGGCGTAGATGGGTCCGACGTCGAAGCTTTCTTCCTCGCTTGGCAATCCTCCGAGTCCGCAGCAGATTTCAACATCGACGGCGGAGTCGACGGCGCCGATGTCGAGGCGTTTTTCATCGCCTGGACGCTTGGATAACCCTCGGTCACGCAAACCCCGTGCGCATATCAAACTCGAGGTGAACACGCTCAACGCGATCTGAGCGAGGGTCTCTCGCGCGTGACAGGCAAACCATAATACACAGCGACCGCCAAATCACTCAAATTTTTTGAGATAGCGTTGTAAAGGTAGCAAATCACCGCTTGCCGTAACATCTAGACGTGCTGGGATGCCCTGACCTGACCGGCATTAATTTTAGGAAAACCTTCGGAGAAGCCCCGTGGTCGCTCAAATGGTTGGCGCGAACTTGAAATGATAGAACGACTGCTCCAGAGCTTTGAGCAAGCAAAAGAAAGGGCGACTGCCCGCCGCGTCTAAAAAGTGAGCGATACTGGACTTGAACCAGTGACCTCATCCATGTCAAGGATGCGCGCTAGCCAACTGCGCCAATCGCCCGTTCTCCGCCGCGGCAAGATTCTGCTCGCGTGCCACAGCAGTGGAGGTGAGTATAGGCCCGATCAGCCGCGTTTTGCTACCGCCGGGCCCTCGAAAACCCACCGTGTAATCAAAGATGGCCATCGCATCCGCAGATGCAACCGTTTGGAGGCACGGCAACTATATTTGGTACGGCAGGCGCTATTGGTGCCCAACAAACGCGGACTAAGAGTTAAGTACTTTCAGCCGCGCAAACGCCCCAATGAGGATCAATGGCTCTATCTTGATCTGCGATTCTATCTGATGGTTGCAAATGGCCCGGGCGATTCCGGCCGCGTCAATGGCTTCGGTCTCATATAAACTTTTCGGCGGGCGAGTGTCTGTTCCGGGTCGGGTCGCCCTCAGCGTAGTTTTAGCGAACCCGCACAGATTCGCGTGCTTTTGAGGCGTGAGCCTGATACTCTGTCACGGTTCAGCCGGGAGGCCCGTCTCCCAATCGTCTGGCGCTTGTGTTGTGCGTTGATCCGCGTTGCGTTTGGTCCTGCGTCTGCCCTCACGCCATCTTCGATTATCTGCTCTCACGGTGGTCTAAATTCTTTGCGAAATGGGCAGAGCCTAGGCTCTGGGCAAGATGCAAAGCGGGAAAAGTGGATATTACACGAGGTGCTTACTTTGACGTTTGCAGGTTCTTTTGACATCTTCCCCACCTTGGCTTCGGTGCTTCTCATTGCCGAGGCGCTGATTCTAGTTTCATTTTGGAAGCCAATTCTGCTTCTTGTGCCATTGGTGCCCTGGGCGTGGGTCGTTTCGCGAATTCTCGATAAGCACGCGGCGAGGTTCTTTCTCGAACGCGAACGCTGGAACACGATCCACCTTTCGGTCGCGTTACTCGCGTTTCTCGGCGTGTTGGCGATCCCGATGGCCAACGAGGGTGCCTTCTGGATTGGTTTGGGCCTTCTGACGGTCGTGCTCCTTTTGGATATCGTGCTGTTCGCGGTGATCACGAACCGTGATGAGCGCGTGCCCGAGCAGTTCAGGCTTACCTTGGACTTTTCAAAGTATCGTGAGGCTCGTGCCACGAAGGCGCTCGCAAAGCAGCAGGGTAAAGTTGAGCTCGTGGTGAAAGGGCCAGACAAAATGTCGGTCGCGCCCCCATTGGTTGGCACTCCGGAGTTTGACGTCCGCGTGGCCAGCGAAAAAGTGATCATGCAGGCAATGGACGTTAGATCAAGTGAATCCGTAATCGGGCCGACGGGCAAAGATAATACCTACGCCGTTTCACATCTCGTCGACGGCGTGCGCCAATCCGGCGCAGTCATGCCCGCGTCCGAAGCGTTCAAGCTCATGGTCTTCTGGAAAGCGGCGGCGAAGATGGATGTCGCCGATCAACGAAAGAAACAGCAGGCAGACATTACGATCGAACGCGGCGAAACCAAGAAGAAGCTACGAGTTACGTCACTCGGTTCGGCCGTTGGTCCCCGGCTGATGTTCCTCGTCGATCCCGAGGCTCAGGTGAAGCGGAAGATAGAAGCACTCGGATTACTCGAGCCGCCCCAGCTCACCGAACTCAAGGCGATCATAAGCGATGGGCAAGGCCTTGTGCTGCTCGCTGGCGGCCCCGATTGCGGAAAAACAACCACGCTCTACACGATCGTAAAGATGCACGATGCGTATACCAAGAACGTGCAGACCGTTGAGACCGAGGTGCAGGATGCCATCGAAGGGGTCCGGCAGAATAAGTTTGATCCTCAGGCTGAAGGCCCCGACCTTTCAACGCTTGTGCGTTCAATTATCCGCCGCGATCCTGATGTGGTCGCAGTGGCGGATGTAACTGATTCGGCAACCGCCAAGGAGGTCGTTCGTGCCGAGATTGATCGGACGCGTGCTTATGCGGGGGTGAAGGCCGATGGGGCGATCCAGGCTATCCAGGCGTGGGTGAAGCTTGTCGGCGAAGTCGATGCGGCGGTCAAGCCGCTCAAGGGCGTAATCTCTCAGAAGCTTGTTCGCAAGTTATGCACCAACTGCCGAGTCGCTTACACGCCCACTGCCGAAGTGGTGAAGCGTTTAGGATTGCCAGTCGACAAGGTGAAGCAGTTGTTCAAAAAGGGCGGGCAGGTGCTCATCAAGAACAAGCCAGAGGTCTGCCCGGTGTGCGGCGGGGTTGGATATGTCGGCCAGGAAGGCGTATTTGAAGTCTATTCAGTTGGAGACGCCGAACGGGCCGCGATAAAGGCCGGCGACCTGAACGCGGTGAAGGGTGAGTGGCGTAAGCGTGGCCTGCCCTCGCTGCAACAGGCCGCCCTGCGGAAGGCACTCGACGGTATCACAAGTGTCGAGGAGATCAGCCGCGTCACCGCGCCTGATGCGGTGGCGACGAAGACCGAAGCTCCCGCCGCGCCCCCATCAAAGGCACCCGCAAAGAAAGCCTAGCCGGGTGAACGTTCTTGAAGGATTGACCGTAAGTACTAGTTGGCATCGGTTATAATCGGCGAAGTCATAGATCCACCCGCGGCAGCGAAGTGAGCGACGGGCGAAAAGTTAAGTTGGCTGTAGAGTAAAGCATATTCGCGCTTGGCCAAGGGGACGGCGTGATCGAGAGGCGCACCATGTTTGCAAACGGTATCGCGGTCATCATCGTTGGTTTAATGGGTTACATCTGGCTCACGCGGGGTTTCTTCTCCGCGTTCATCCATCTCGTCTGCACCGTCATCGCCGGCGCGGTGGCGTTCGCCGTTTGGGAAAAAACTTCCATATATCTGATCGAGCAAGCGCCCACCAGCGGCTTCTTTTCCTTCGTTGGCACAGTCGCCTGGGGTGTCGGGCTGGCTGGCCCCTTCGCGGTAACCCTGGGATTATTACGTCTTGGTGTTGACAGTGCGCTCAGGGCCAATGTAAATCCCGGAACCGCCGCCGATTACGCGGGCGGGGCCGTTTGCGGCGTGCTGGCCGGCGTGATCGCCTCTGGCATCACGATCATAAGTTTAGGGTTCCTTCGCCTGGGGCCTGATTTTACCACGCACGTGGGTTACGCTCAGCGCGGATACATCGTCCGCAGCGGCGACGGGATCGGCGGGCTCTATGTGCCCACCGACAAACTTACGATGATGCTCTACGGGTCGCTCTCCGAACGAGCCTTCCGGACCGCCGAGCCGCTCGCGAAGTATTATCCTTCGCTGCACGAAGTTCCCACATCGCTGCGAATTACCGCGCTCGAGGGCAAGGGGCGTAACACGACGCGGCCTGATGACTTCGAAGTGAACGGGCGTTTCACCGTCGGGCAGAACCCAAAACTTAAGATGACGCAGCTCCTGCGAGATCGCTGGAATCTGGAAGTTCAGGACGCCAAGGACATGAACGGGGAGGCTTACCCCGAGGGTTCGTATATCGAAGGCTTTTTAATTAAGTTCATGGCTGGGGCCAAAGAGAAGGACGGTAAAGTCGCCATCGGCGCCGCCCAGGTCCGCCTCGTCCTGCAGAGCACCACCGATGACCTAGATCGAGTGACGGTCTTCCCTATCGCGTGCGCCTCACAAGCCGAATCAACTTCGATCTCCGCCGCACGCTGGCGATTCAACTCTGAAGGCACGTTTATCGCCTCGGTCGGCGGAGCATCGGAGGCACCCTTCGCCTTCGAGTTTGTCGTTCCTCCGAACTACGAGCCGTTCGCGCTCTATATTAAAAACATCCGCCATGTAATCAGCGAGGGCGCGACCGCCACCGCCAAATTTAACTTTAAGAGCACGGACGAACGAGATTCATTCCTCGTGCGTATGGCTGGCGGCAGCCCGCAGCTACCATCGCCGGTGGGATCTATCGGCGGTGCTTCTTCTCCGGCGGCGAGCGGGCCCGGGGATACGGGCGAGGCGGTTACGATCGGCAACGGCCAGCCGATCCGCGAGGGGACTTTCTACCAGCCCGACAATGTTAAGATAAGCACGCGGCTTCCGTTTACACTCCAAGATGGAACACTCCGCGAACTCGAAGTCTCCACCGAGGGTGAAAAAGTCATTATCAATGGCACCGAGAAGTTTGAGCTTAACTACCCCACGACCAGGAGCGTGGGCTTGGAAAAATCGCTCCGGATTGAGAACTTCCAGTCAAGTACAGACACGAATATTGTTCAGATCGATGTCGACGCCGACAGTAAGTCGAGCCTGCTCGGGCTAGCCGCGGCGACCGCTACCGGAGCAATGCCGCCTTTACTTGTGGACACCAACGGCCAGAACTACGAGCCGATCGGTTACGTTTATTATGACGAGCAGTACATCACTATCCGATTTACGCCGGGCGAGCCGATCCGATCGCTCAAGGAAATTCCCACGCTCTCCAAAAGCCGCCCCAAGCAGAAGTTAGCACTTATCTTCCGCGTAAGTTTCGGGGCAAAGATTGATCGGTTTAGCTTGGGACCCAAGGCGTTGGCGATTTACGATCCACCCTTCCTCGCGGATCAGACGCAGAAGCGTTGATGCTCATCTCGCCGTTGGGGCCAGCCGGCGTCGAAATATTACTTTGGCCGGATCCGATGGTCGCCTCGCAACCCTTGATGATCGACTGCGCAGCGCGCGAGGCGGGGTGCATTCCATCGATCATTCCCCAATCCGCCCGAGCTGCGTCTACCGCAGCAGCCATCGAATCTCCCCACGCTGTGGGATCGGACGAAATCGCTGTAAGCAGCTTCCTTAGCTGCTCGGGTGTGTGGATTACCGGCAGTCCGTAAAGATCCAAACAGACAAACTGCTCTTCACGGGCGAGCGATCCTATCGCAACGGTGGCAACGGGAACACCCATCGCGAGTGATTGCAGATTTACACTCGAATGTAATGTTATTACACAGTCGCTGGAACTGATGAGCTCGTTGAGCCCGGCGGTAAAGCTCCAAGGAGTGCTGCTTTCGGTTACGATCACCACTCGCCCGCCAGAGCGAGCAGCGAGTTCTGCCACACTTTGCGGGTTCTCGCTTGGGTGGGGGCGGAACAAAAGAGCCAAACCGTCTACAGCCGCAACCGCACGGAAGACTTCCTCGTACTGTGGCGCGGCATCGGGTTGACCGATGAACGTAACAATAGCGCGGACCGACTCGATACTAAGCCGGGCCCGCATGCTTAACAGAGGCTGTCGGTCGATGAAGGCTCCCGGACACTCCCAGGCGGGGTTGCCCGTGACGGTGATCTTCGCCGGGGCGACACCTTTTATCATGGCAATATCGCGCTGGGGCTTCCCCCACACCAGCACAGCATCGGGAGTTTTAAAGTCACCGTCCACGAAAGTCCGGACAGGTTGAGAGCTTATGTGCCCGTGCAGGATCATGGTTGTGCGGCACCCCACCCCCTTCGCGGCGTGCATAAACGTAAGTTCTGTCGCGCGGCGGAGCCGGGCACAGACTGCATGGCGAATGTTGTAACGCGAGAGTACCGTTTCAAACATTACCCGTAGCCGCCGCACGTATGGCGCGTAGACCGCCGTCGCAGAGTGTAAGTCTCTCCCGATGAAGGGCCACAGGGACACTCCGCTTACGGTTGCGCAATCTACGTCGGGTGCCTGCATCTGCGTCGTCTGCATCTGCGTCGCTTGCGTTTGCGGAGCGTGCCCAAGCCAATCCGGCGGGGGCGCGGCGATATCCCCGAACTGTGCCGTCATCGCCTCGATGGTGATCAAAGCCTCCGGAGAGACACCGTGCAGCGTGGGAGAAATAAGTAATCGTTGCGGGATTATAAGTGCCGCAGGCTTGGCATCAGAGAGTAGCTTTCGCAGCACGCTGACCAATGGCGGAAGGTATGTCTCCATCGTCGCGAGGAAGATCGTCCCGCCGCGGCACGCTTCGAACTTGTGTTCGCACTGTTCAGTTGTAGGCGATCCAGCAATGGGCCCGCCGGGCAAAACTACTTCGATGGATTCATAGTCAGGGCGGAGGTAAGCGGGAGTGATGTGCGACCGCAGTTCCGAAAGTAAGTCTTCCCACCGCTGTTCGCAAGTGACTTCGATGCCCAGGTGCTTGGCCCGGGCGAGCACAAAATACTCGCCAATCTGCAGCGTGGGTAGCTCGAAATGTAACGACCGAAAGTTCCGGAGAAAATGGTCCGCAGCCACGACGGCGCGGTGCAAGCGGATGCTCCAGGCATGAACCTCCGCGTTGTAACCAGCTAACTTATATTCGAGGACTTTCTGAAGGAACGCGGTGTCGCTATCGGGCCAAAACCGCGTCAACCATTGCCGTACCACAAGTCGCGTGTCAGAAACGCACGCGGCGTGATCCACGGGCGACTCGCGGATCAGCGTGCGTAACCCGCGTCGTGCCTCCTCGTTGAAGAGAAACATAATAAGCGCCTACCCGGCCTTCGCGAGCGGAATAACTTCATCTCGCACAAACCTTAAGCGGAGCATGACCGCCCGCTCACTCTCGTAGACTCGCTTGACCCCGTCGCCCATCGCCTGCTCAACGACGCGGATCTCCCGCACCAGTCGGGCGAAGCCGCTTGGCTCAACGCTGGCGGCCTGATCCGATCCCCACATCGCTCGATCTAATGTAATATGTCTCTCGATGAAGCAGGCCCCCAGCGTTGCGGCGGCAACCGTAGTTTGTAAGCCCACCTCATGCCCCGAGTAACCAACAGGGCACTGGTATCGTTCCCGGAGCGTCTGGATCATGCGCAAGTTAAGTTCGTGCGGCGGGCACGGGTAGGTGCTCGTGCAGTGGAGCATCACAACCTGATCAAGCGTTTCCCCACTGTTTGAAAGAATGCGCACCGCACGGTCAATCTCCTCGATGGTCGACATGCCCGTTGAGATAACAATGGGTCGGTTACAACCGCGGTAGCTCCGGACGAGCCGATCATCGGTGAGGCAGCAAGAGGGCAGTTTAAGGCACGGTAACTCAAACCGATCCATAAACGCCAAGCTCGGTTCATCAAAGCACGATGCGAACCACGCAATGCCCTTATCGCGGCAGTAGCGGTCTATCTCGCTGTACTCAGCGACGCCAAACTCCATCCGGTCGCGGTATTCCATGTACGTAATTACGCCCCACGGAGTTTCACGCTTAAGGTCTCTCATCGCCGCGGGCACGCATAGTTCCGGCGTGCGTTTCTGAAACTTCACCGCATCGCAACCCGCCAGCGAGGCGGCATCGATCAGCTTCTTGGCAAGCTTTACATCGCCATTATGATTGATGCCGACTTCAGCGACAATGTAAGCTGGAAGTCCATTGCCTACGCTGCGGTCGCCGATGGTAATGCAGTTCTGCATGTTTGATTCGCTCCAGCGAGGGAAGGGACCTCGATCTCACGCGGCCAGCCGCGTCGCAGTCGGCTGGTCCGTTGTGGGGGTTTTTAAAGAGTTGCGTCGCAAGCCGTCGCCGATTGCTTCCAGCGTCATCCAGTCATCGGCGGTATCGATCTGGTGGCCGTAAATTGGGGGCATTTGATGGAGCGCCACCCGCCCGAAGAGGCGACATCGCTCCGCCAGAAACCCGATGCGATCAAAGATGTAAATTGAACCGTTCTCGCGGAAAGCCGGCTCCATGTCCTGCCGACGGGGTCGAGATGCGGGTTGATAGTTTATCGCCCGCGCGCCGTTGGTGGCGCAGGGCTGCCAGAGAAAGTCGTGAGAGGGGCAGACGGAAACCAGGGATTCCGCGCGAGAAAGATCAAATGTGTCCAGGGCAAGATTAACTTCGCCCGTCCGGCGGAGGGGTGAAGTTGCTTGCAGGAAGATAACACGTTCAACCACATCAGCTCGCAACTCGCTTATGCTATGCAGCGCGTGCAGGAGCGCGCTCTCCGACGATGCCCTGTCGCCAGAAAGCTCGGGCGGACGGGGGATAACTGTTGCGCCAGCTTCGCGCGCCACCGCCGCGATCTGCGCATCATCAGTCGTAACATAAGTCGCTCGGACGCGAGAGGATTCAAGCGAGTGACGGATGCTGTGCGTGAGCAGCGGCACGCCCAGGAAGAGTTTGATATTCTTGCCTACCACGCCCTTGCTGCCTCCGCGAGCCGGAATAATGGTGATCGTAACTGGATTCATAGTGCTCACGCAGCGCTCCGCAGGGCCTCCATGAACAGAGTATCTTTGGGGTGGCGATCAAAGTGCTCGCTCCGTAGCTCGGCAGAATCGCTCATCCGGTAGGCAGATCGCTTGACTTGAGTAAACCCCTCCTGCTCAAGCCAGTGCCGTAGATACGTTTCATCAAAGCAATGAACGTGACCATTTCCGACGGCCGAGGTGGAATAGAACCACGACATAAGCAACCCACCCAGAGGTGCCGAGGCGTCGTGCGGGGTCAGATCCGACGCTTCAAAGAAGCTTCGATCATTATTAACATATGCAGTAGTGGCGAGCGCGATGTCGGGGACACCGATCCGAAGCCGGCCGCCTGGAGCCAAGACTCGCCGAAACTCCGCCAGGACGTGGCCCAGTTCTTGGGGACGAATGTGCTCGAGCGTGTGGCTGCTGAAGATGTTGCTTACGCTGCCATCCGCGAAGGGCAGCGGAGCCTTGGCGATATCGACCCGAACGTCGGCCGAGTCGCGAAGGTCAACAATTGTCCAACCTTCAACCCGAGCGTGATTCTTTCCGCCACCGACATTCAGCTTCAACATGAAGCGATCTTCGGCCGTTTGAACTAACACCCTCTATCTGTGCCCCCCCCCGTCCGGGCGTCCGTCGCGAGGAGCGAATAATGATGCATGCGAATGCACCTTCTGCTCACTCTCGTTGCTTGGTCGTTGTGTTTGCTGGGAGGGTGCGCGGGCGGACGGGGAGGATCGCCGTCGGCAACGATTACAAACGCGAAACTCGCTGGGCTTACGTTTGACGGTGTGCGAATTGATTTCGATGTCAACATAAAGAACCCTTCATCAAGGCCTCTGGGGCTTGATGTTCTTCAGTACCAGTTCCTCAACAAAGACACCGGCGAGGAAGCTTTTCTTGAGGGAAGCCTTACGGATAATATAAGCTCGCAGGTAGTGGGTCCCCGCTCGAGCAGGTCTCTCAGGGTCCCCGCGACGCTTTCCTTCCCGCAGTTGCTCGAAGCACTCGATCAGGGGAGACTGGGGAGCATTGTGTCGTACCGCGCCAACCTGCAACTTATGACCCTGCCCCAACCTACCACCGCCGCGGCCGGAAGCCAAACTCCCGCGCCCTTGTCTCTACCGATGTCGTGGGATGGTAAGTTTCCGATTCCTAACATCCCGCAGATTGAGCTAGTTAATTTAACGTGGGACGATATGGGGCTCATTAGCCTGCGCGGAAAGGCGATCGTTCGCGTTACGAACACAAACGAGTTCGATATCGATATCCGCAAGTTTGCTTACAAGGTTCAGCTTCAGGGCGCAACGCTGATGAGTGGGGGGCTCTCCTCGGGCGCTCTTCTTCGCCCGGGGCAGACGCGGGAGATTGAGATTCCCTTGCGTCTCTCCATGCTGAAACTTGGAGCTGCGGTGATGGATGCGGCCCGCTCCAATGTCGCGGCGTACCGCATCAAAGGCGATGCCCGGGTAGTCACCGAGTTTGGCGACCTGAGTTTTCCCTTTGAGGAATCGGGTAAGTAAGCGCGGATGCGGCGAACGATGTAATACAACCTTCTGCGACGCTACAGCCCTTTCTCACCATCAAGTTGTGGCGCAGCCGCATTTCGCCGGTTCTCCCAGCGCCGTTCAATAATTCCAACAGGTACAAGAACGAACCATGCCAGTGCCGCGCCCACCAACGCAAGCCAGAGCTCTCCAAGCCCGCACGCGACGCCAACCGCAGCGGTAAGCCATGTGCTGGCCGCAGTCGTGAGCCCCTTGACTTCCGCCCGGTCGCTTAATTTGATAATCGTGCCCGCCCCCAGGAAACCGATGCCCTGGATGATGCCTTGGATAACTCTGCTTGACCCCTCAACCGACATCCCGGCGAGCATTGGCGACATGGCAAACATTGCAGAGCCCAATGAAACCAGCATGTGAGTACGCATACCTGCGGTCTTGCGCAGACGCTCTCTTCCCACCCCCAGGACCAGACCCAACGCCGCGGCGAGAGCCATGCGGGCCGCGAGGACTCCTACCAGATGAGGATCACCATAATAGAAGTATGGAAGGGGAGCTTGGGCAGCGAGTAGCAGATTCATCTCAGTATCTTAAGCAGCAAGACCGCCGTGTCGAGGCGGAGGTGCGAAGGGTCAAGCTTCTGCGATGGCCCCGCGAGGCAGATCACGGCGAAGGGACCGCTGCCTCGTCCGCGGCTTGGGGCATTCCGGGTAGAGGTTGGAAGGCACCATCGCGCGCCACCCGAAGCTGATCGCTCGCGAGCAAGTACTTCAGCACCGCTGTGCGGAGCGCGGTCTCCGCGCGGTCACGATCATTTTCTGATATAAGTAAATCATTCTCGGCGTCGATGATGGTCTGCGTCTCGATGGTATCAATCCGGAGTTGCAACCCGCGCAGTCGCTCGCGGTTGATGTCTACCTGGGTTCGGGCGATACGCAGCTGCAGCCGGGAGTTATCGATCGCCCTCAACGCATCGCGGACGTCTACAATTACATTGTCGCGGGCCTGCTCATACTCGCGGACCGATCGCTGCAGGGCGACAACCGCTGCCCGCACGTTCAGCCGCTCGCGCTCCCGATCCAAGGGCAGACTCAGCGTTGCGCTCGCGCCATAGTTAAGATCA